>Ga0310690_10011461_pt1 | contig 10933 bp, 25 predicted proteins | sample AusTroGonzalo_MG_2_FD_207661 | JGI IMG/M metagenome (GOLD analysis project Ga0310690, IMG submission 207661) | Bovine rumen microbial communities from tropical cattle in Woodstock, Queensland, Australia - Gonzalo_04 (v2) (version 2) | ecosystem: Host-associated > Mammals > Digestive system >...
GCTTTGCCAGCTGGGCGGCGATGTGCCCTTTTTGAAAGTCTGTCATTCCTATCTCTCTCCTTTCATGGCGTTGCGGCAAATCTGCTTGCCCTCTTTGCGCGTGCGCTTCTTATTGCCCTTCTTCGCGGGCATGATGCTGGGGCGATAGCCCACCCAAGTTTCACGATTCTTCATTTCGTTCCCCTCACTTTCTGATACTATTATACACAATTCAAATCAAAATGTCAAGTTAAGATTTCTTAACTTGGGCGCCCGGCGCGCTGGGCGCGTGGTTAAATTACCACGCGCATCAGCTCTGCCAGAGTGTCCACAAACTCGTTGACCTCGTCCGCAGTCCAGACCAGCTTGTAAATCAGGCGGGACACAGTGATCTCCTTGTCCTGATAGATGATGGTATAGTCACGATTGAAGGGGTCAGCATAGTGGTCGAAAGCCTTGACAGTGATGGTGTACTCTTCCTTCCCCACCACCTTGAAGGGGCAGTCCTTGCCATGCAGGCGCATCCGCGTCAGGGAGGCCGCGGTGTGGCCCATGCTCAGGTCGTGCAAGGTGAAGGTCGCGCCATCGCCCTTGGCGGCCATCGCTCTGAGGGCGTCCAGCTTGTTCAGTACAGACCTATGGGTGCAGTTAGACCACAGAAACTGGGTGGCAGTGCGCTCGTACTTGTTCATGTCCTTCCAGTACTGGTTCATGTTCAGGTTAATGTTCATCATGGTATCAATTCCTTTCTTCTCTCTTTGATGTATTTATTATAGCAGGTTCAGGGTCATTTGTCAAGTTAAGATTTGAGGTTTTTGTTGATGTTCCAGCAATCCCAAATCAGTAACGCCAGCGCAACAGGTACCATTATCGACCAGAAAATTCTCATTTCATGTCCCTCACTTTCTGATACTATTATACACCATTAAGAGGGCGTTGTCAATACCAAATCAAAATCTTAACATTGCGCCCCGGGCTGGTCTGTTAAGAAACTGGACCTGAATCGTTAAGGATTCAGGTCCATTTGCGTGGGGATGTGGCGCCATTCATCTGTGATGGGGTTGTGTTCAACCTGTTCCATCAGATTACAGGCGGCGGCAATCAAGCCGCTATTTCGTTTGGAAGTCTCCAAATCGTCGAGGGTCAAGCGAGTATCGAAGGCAAAACCTTCCTCGCCTTCCTCCACGTCTGCCTCGTAGATGTCAGTCGCATGGGTCAAGAGGGCAACCCAGAACTCACCCCAAAACGCGGGGACATCCAGATCCTCCATCTCCTCAGGCTCAAGCCCAATGAGGTCAGGGTACTTGCGGATCTCATTTTCGAGGGCGTCAAGGGCGTCAGGGATATTGATTTCAAAACTCTTAGTGCGCTTAATCTTCATTTGGGATTCCTCCTTGCTCTTGATGTATCTATTATAGCACAGTGTCAGGGCATTGTCAATATTCAATCAAAAACTTAACATTTCGCACCGGCGGCGGTTAGGGGTGTCTAACTAAAGTTGAAATAGAAAGGGGCTTGCGCCCCTTTGTTAAATCAGGAAAAACAGCGTCTTTCCCTTGACAGTCTCTTTGTCCACTTTGCCCTCCAGCTTAAGCAGGCGCATGAGCGCGCTCACCTTCTGCGTAGTCTCCCCACGCAGGGACGCCACGCCCTTGATGATGTCGCTCACAGTGACATGCTTGCCATCAGACAGGAACACGAGGATCTCACCCTTGAAGCCCTCATTGGCAATCTGCACTTTCGTGGGCGTCTTGTGCTCAGGCTTGTAAGCGTTTTGCTTGGCGATGCTGTCGCGGATGCTGGTCAGCACAGCGATGACAGGCGCGTTATCCTCATTGCCATTGATGCCATCCATGTCAGACAGAATCGTGATAGCGGAGTTCAGAGCGTCAACGCGGGTAATGGAGTTCTTCATAGTATCTACCACCTTTCTGCGTTTGTGGTGTTCGCCTCACCTTGTATATTCATTATAGCACCTTTGGGCTACAATGTCAAGTTAAGAGTTTGTTATCAGTGAGTTCGTTTCGGCGGCAATGCTGCGGCGCTGCCAACCCGCAGTCTATTTTTATTTTTCGTTTCCCTCACTGACAATAATAGTATACACCCATGGAGCGCAGAAGTCAATACCTTTTCGCCATGTTTAACGATTTCTTAACACCGCGCGCCGGCGCCGAATGTTAAGGGTGCATTAAATGCACCCTTCGTCGTTCAGTTCCATGCTCTCGACCACATAGGTGCCCTTGTCAGTGAAGAAACGCCACAGGGTCAGGTCACAGTCATAGTCATACACGACCTCATCGTTAGCCTCACAGTGATGGCCCACAGCGGTAAACGCGCGCTCCATGGAATCGAACACGCCATAAACGCCATCAATCAGGTCCGCCAGTTTGCCATTGGAGAAAAAGGAAAGCACATACATCGTCATTTGGAAAATCCCCTTTCGTTTTGTTCTGATATTATTATACACGCTTGCCAGTCAAAAGTCAATAGGTTTACAAAAACTTTACATGCGCGCCCGGCGCAGGTTAAGGAAGGGTTAAGACCCTTCCTTGGGCTTCCTGTGTTCAGTCAGCGTTAAGGTGAACGCCCTGCCATCAATGTTAAAATCAATGGAGCGCTCGATGTTCGTTACCTCGACGTTAAGCGCGTCGCCATTCAGTTCCCAGCCCTCGCACAGAATCTTAACACGCTCGATTATCCAGCGCTTGACCTCGTTGGGCTTGCGTTCGCGCTTCTCAAACTTGTACGCGGTGGGGCGCTTCTTCGTGCCAGTGCTACGCGCCTTTTTGCTGGCCTTCTTCTGCTCGTCAGTCAGCTCGAACAGCTTTTCGCCTCTGTCCACAGCAGCGTCATCCTTAACAATCTGCTCTGCTTCCTCGCGCGAACAGCCCAGCACCTTCATCATCTTCTCAATGGCTTCGTTCATGCTATCCTCTCCTTTCACTACCATTATACACCTGTCGTCCTCGTTTGTCAAGTTAAGACTTCGTTAAGCGGGTTTTTTCCTGATTTTTTCTTTTTTCTATATATATTATATCAAATTTATGTTAAGTTTTCAATCTTATAATCGTTAAATTTTCTTAACATTCGCCGCCGGAGCCTTAGGTTAAGGCAATATGAAGACTGGCCCTTAGCGGGCCAGCTTCCACTCCAGCGCCGCCGCCATGACCTTGCAGTTGGTCAGGCTGGCGTTCTCAAACTTGACCTGAATCTCTTCGCCGTTGACCTGAATGTCGCCCTGCATATAGTAGGGGATGCTGTCCTTGCTCCACTCGATGCCCATATAGCGGCGGGTGGCCCAGCACTCGACGGCGTTGCCCTTGTTCTTCTGGAGGGACAGGATGTCCGCGATGTTGCCGACTTCCTCGGCGCCCGCCTCGATAAGGGCGACCTTCTGCGCGTTGGTCAGGTGGAACTTGAGCTTGGTCCAGCCGCCGTTGGCGCTGGACTCGCGGTCCAGTCGAACCATATCGGCGTCAATCGCCGTCAGCCAAGCAGCATATGCACGGCCGCACAGCTGGAACACCAGCAGGGTACGGACTGCCGCGGTGGTCTCTTCATATACCCTTAACAATTCTCGACGCAGGGCCTCACGTTCGATGATGTTAAGCGCGCGATAATCGACATACTTGTTAAACATTTGTTAAATCTCCTCTCTTCGGGCCGCTTGCCCGGCCCCTTCAACTGTACCCATTATAACCCCCTAATGTTAAATCCACATGCACGTTTCTGTTAAATCGAATATGAAGTTGAGATTAAGCGCACATGATGGTTGTGTTAAGCATTTTAACACAACCATCACATGGTCTTAACCTAGTCGTAATAATGGGATAACACAGATGCAACACAAGTTTAACGTTTTTGTAACAAAAACTTAACACGGAAGTGCTTGCGCGAAAAACCGGCCGCTCCGAGCGCCCGCGGCCGGCCGAACCGTGTTAAGATTCGGTTAATAGGAAGAATGAATTTTTATTCACGAATAATGAATAAAAATTCATTCATAATTATGCGGCATACGTGAATAAAAATGCAGGAAGGCTTTGTTAAGCCTTCCCGAATTTCCATTCCATGGCGGCGGCGATTACCTTTTCATTGGTGAAGCTGGCGCCCTCAAATTTGATTTGGTACTTTATGCCGTCCACCGTCAAATCCCCATCAATGTAGTAGGGAATCCGGTCTTTTTCCCAAACTTGGCCAGCGCGTTCGGTTTCGTACTTCTCAAAGGCTTCGCCTTTGTTCTTCCTGCCGTTGTCCAGCACTTCCAGCCCGCCGATTTCTTCCGCGCCCATCTCAATCAGCTTGACGCGGATGGCGTTGGTCATGTGCAGCTTGATCTTGGCGTGGCCGCCGTGGGAAGTGCTTTCGCGGGACAGCTCAAACATTTCGTTAAGCAGCTTGTCCATCACGATGCGGTAGACGCGCTTGTTAAGCGTGAAGCCGATGATATAGGCCATGGCCGCCTGCGTGGCCTCGTAGTTGCGGATCATCTCATTCAGTGTCATTGTTTTGTCCTCCCGTCTCTTGATGTATCTATTATAGCACCTGCCCACCGGTTTGTCAAGAGTTTTAGGACGCTGCACACAAACTTAACACACGAATTTTTATGCACAAAAATTGCATAGGTATGCACGTGCCCAAAAACCGCGCGCCACGACCGGACGCGCGCGGCCAAATCGAAAGCCCAGCTTTTTAGGCTGGGCTTTAGGGGCGACCGCCGCATGACCCTCGCGCTTTCAGTCGCTGCGCGCTGCTGGTTCACATTTATTACACGCGCCATGCGGCTCCGCGCGTGGGAGTTCATCGGGCTGGTCTTACTTCGCTCTCGTGGGCTGCCCCGTCCTTGGGGGTTGCCGCCCTCACTCCATGAGGTCGCTGCGTGACCATCTGGCTTCCAACCTCTGCCAGCTGCTGGTTCACATTTGTTACGCGCGTCACGCGGCTCCACGCGCGGTCGATGTCTTTGGCGGGGAGGGCTTACGCGCCTCTCGTGGGGCTGCCCTATTCCCTCAGGGTGGCCTCCCCTCATCGACAAGACTATTATAGCACCTTTGAGCTACAAAGTCAAGTTAAGAGTTCGTTGCGGTGGTGGGTCACTCGCAAGTGACCCAGACCACCACCGCGGGATTCTTCCCGCTTCGGATGCTGTTCAGCACCCGATGGGCGTTGACCGCGCCCCAGACCTCGCTGGTGTGGGTGCGGAACCCCTGGCCGAAGAACGCCTGCATGGCGTAGCGGATAACGAACTTCTTCATGGTGTACTCCTCTCTGACCCCGTGGGGTCGGTCCCTTGCCCTTTTGACACTCTTATTTTACCACACCGGAGACCCCTTGTCAAGGGGTTGAGATTGTTAAATCTCTTCCCACTCGGCGGCCTCGTCCGCGTAGCAGTCGGCCATGATGTCGGCCAGCTCCTCGGTGGTCAGGGTTTCGACGTACTCCTCGATGCTCATGTAGTACATTGTGTGCTCCTCTCTGACCCCCGCGGGGGTCGGTCCGGTTGGTTCCCTTGCCCTTTCGACATACTTATTATAGCACCTATCCGGCCAGTTGTCAAGCGTTTCGGGAGATGTTTAACAATCTTAACATGCGGCGCGTTCGCAACAAAAAAGTTTAACGAAGATTTAACACGGCAACAGCGCCGGCCCCGACCGCCGGCGCGCGACCGAAAAAAGGCCGCCTTTTCAGGCGGTCTTGCTCTGGCGGATTGCCAGTTCCAGGCGGTCGGCCTGCATCATCCGCAGGTTGAACGCCTGCTTGAAGGTCAGACCGGACAGGATGACGGCGCCAGTGTAAACATTGTAGATTTCGTACATTTTTTTGTCCCCCTTGCTTTTGATGTACTTATTATACCATGCCGTGCTCGATTTGTCAAGGGGCTGGGATGTTAAGATTTAGTCATCCCAGCGCCCACAGTAGACACTTCCAGTCTCTTCCAGCGTGGCGCGCACGATTTGGCAATCATCCTCGCCAAAGGTGCAAATCCAAAGCCGCGTGCGCTTGCGGAAGCCATAGCACCCAAACGCCATTTGGCACGCGCTCCACGCCTTTTCAAACTCTACGCTGTTGACAATTCGCATCTTAATCCAAGGCATCTTCTCCATTTTCGTTTCCCCTCTCTGTTTTCTGCTAATATTATAGCACGGGATGGTCAGTTTGTCAAGCGTTTTGATTGTTAAGAGTTTGGGCTTAGCAGACGCAAGCCCAAACGTCCTCATAGTCCAAGTCCAACTCTTTGGCCACCGCCTGACAGGCTTCAAACAGGTAGGTGTCCTGCTCGTGCTCGTCCAGCGCGTTCCACTCAGTTCCCTCGTCAGCCAGGGTGTTGTCTACCAGCGCGTCCACCATGCGCTCTACCTCACGACGGGCCTCAGCGTTCATCTCGTACAGGTTCATCATTGTTGTTTCCTCCTTGCTTTTGATGTATTTATTATAGCACAAGATCAGCCGGTTGTCAAGTGTTTCGGGCAAGGTTTAACAAACTTAACACGGTGTGATTCGCAACAAAAAATTCACAGGGATTTAACACGCGCGAAAACCGCGCGCCACGACCGGACGCGCGCGGCCAAAAAAAGGACGCCTTTTAGGCGTCCTCGTCGGGCTCGACCCAGCCCATCGCGAACTCAAACGCGATTTCGTTCAGGAGCTGGTCGCCGTTGTTGATCTCGCAGGTCTCGAAGAAGTAGAGGGTCGCGGGATGCTCGAAGCCCCAGGTGCGGATGACCTTGTCCTGCATTTCTTTCAGCGTCATTGTGATGACCTCCTTGCTTTTGATGTATTTATTATACCATCCGGAAGTGATTTTGTCAAGCCCTTTTTATGTTAAGATTGAGGGCTTAGCCCTCAACCTTTTCCACCTTCCAGCCGTTCAGCTGGGCCTCAATCAGCAGGTCGCGCAGGTAGCCATGGGGCTGAGCAGTCTTGCAGGTGTAGGTGGTGCCGTTGATGATGTACTTCATTTGATTACTTCCTCTCTCTCTTTGATGTACTAATTATAGCATACTCTGGCCCGGTTGTCAAGCGTTTCGGGACATGTTTAACAATCTTAACACAACGAATTTCGCAACGATTTTTTCTTAACCTATACTTAACATGCGCCACGGGCTGGGTCGGCGGCTGACGGCCGCCGGCGACAAAGGTAAAGGCGAGGTTAAGACCTCGCCTTGGCTCCCTTCATCAGTTCCATCATCATTTCAGGCTTGAACAGTCCCAAATACCAGTTGAGCAGCCAGAAACTTGCGGGCTTACCCCATGCGAAGCCGAACCGCAGAACCGCACGCAGTTTGCGCCAGTGCCATGGGGTTTTGCGCCCATTCAGAGTATCAGCACACCGCACGAAGTTGATACAGTTGAAAATGCTAATCGCCAGATACACAGCCAGAACACGCAGGTAGATTTGAAGCAACATGACTAATTCCCCTCTCTCTTTGATACATCTATTATAGCAGAGTCCGTTGTGCTTGTCAAGTTAAGAATTACCGAAATGCGATAATGAAATAAAGAGCAGTAACACCCATGATCACATACACAGGCCACAACCGAGCCAGCATCAACGTTTCGAACATTTTGCTCACCTCTCAATGTAAGTATACTTACCGTCGTACTTGGCAGCAACTTCCTGCGCCTTTTCCTCTGTGCGATAAGCGCCAGTGAAGTATTTGCTCTTATTGACCACCGTGTAAACCACCCACAGACCCTTGCAAGCCTTTTTGTTCATTCCGAAAATCTTCATTGTGTTCCCCTCACTTTCTGTATCTATTATACACCATGCGCATCCGGTTGTCAAGTTAAGATTGTGTGGAGCCTCTCACTCCACTGGAATCCAGCCCTATTTTTCCCGCGCCTGCCTGTTGGTAGCCTGCGGTACGCCTTGGGAGGCCGTATTCTTTCCCTCAACCACCGACATTATTATACACCAGCGCCGCCCAGTTGTCAAGGGGTTTCAGGACGGTTTAACAAACGCTTTACAATGTATTTTCTTGCACAAAAATTGTATAGACATACACCCATCACGAACACCGCGCGGCCCGACCGTGGCCGCGCGGCCGAAAAACAAAAGGGTCAGGATTTCCTGACCCACATGTGACGGCGCTTGAACTCGCCTCCAAACCGTTCCAAAACCTCGATACGAGTTGCGATCTTCATCAGGTTAGCGGCATTTTGATTCAGCCACCGTTCACAACTGTCAAAGTCTTTGAAGTGCATGACCCTCATCTCTCCATCAATGGTATAGCGCACGCGAAACTTTTTCATTTTGCTTTCCTCCCTCTCTTTGATGTACTTATTATAGCACCTTGCCGGCCATTTGTCAAGGGGTTCCGGCAAATTTCCTCTGTTAAGACTCTGGGGCGATTACTCGCCCCAGTGCTCCAGGTCCAGGTCCTCGCCGTAGAGGTCCTTGACCTTCAGCGCGATGGCGTTCAGCCTCGCCTGCTGGTTGAGAACCGCCGCCTCCAGCTTGGCGATCTCCGCGTCCATCGCGGGGGTGTAGCTGGTGCCGATGTGCGCGTAGTGCGTGCCCTTCATCTTCTTCATTGTCTTGCCCTCCCTCATTTGATGTACTAATTATAGCACAGCCGGCCCAGAATGTCAAGACTTTTAGGACACGTTTAATCTATTCTTAACACGGCCATCCGGAACAAAAACTTCTTAACCCTATCTTAACGCGCGATTAGGGCTGCTGCAGCCGGTGCCGGGACCGGCGGCAAAAGTTAAGAGGGCGTTTAGCCCTCTACCTTGTTGGCGTTCTTGGCGCGCTTGTCAGTTGATGGAACCCACAGCTCATTGTGACCTGTGCGCACATCCAGCACAGAGCGGCCCATGGTTTCAGTCCACAGCTTGATGGTTCCCGCGCCAGTGTAGCCAGACCAGTCAGTGATGATTCTGTTACCCATTCTGTCAGTCACCACACAGATGCAAGAGATGTGACCAGCGTGCTTCACCCAATACTCTGCATCCTGCAAACTGTTAAACTTCATGTGCTTTGGATGAACACCGATCTCCTCATAGTACTCAACGTCGAAGTACCAAACGCTCTCGCACTCATTGTACTCTCTCTGCTGACGTTCCAGCGCGCGCCTCTTCTTACCGAACATTGTTGTTTCCTCCCTCTCTTTGATGATACTATTATAGCACAAGTCAGTCAGTTTGTCAAGTACCGGAAATGTAAAGAGTGTGTTAATCACACACTCTTTCCATCCATCCCTCAATCCATCCATCATAACGTGCTGTGATGATTGCATCATCAAAGATTATGTCTGTGTCATGGTCATCCATGGTCATGCTGCACACATCGCCCTCACACCAGTCCTCACAGCCCTCAAAGACCCATTCGTGGCCATTGAAGTCCATGCAGACCACCACGTCCTCGTCGTGGTTGACCTCAACCACGACAGTAGTCAGCGGATAGCTCTCAGCCATTGCATTGGTCAGCAGGCCGCAGATGCCAACAGTCAGCACCACGTAGAGCAGAGCACAAATCAGGGCCACCTTGACGCAGTTCGCTTCGACGTTGAAATTCTTCTTCATTTTGAGTTCCTCCCTCTCTTTGATGTCTCAATTATAGCACAGTCAGGTCAGATTGTCAAGTTAAGAATTTGTTTCGGGCCGGGAATCTGTGCGGCTTATTCGTCGCACATATCCCAGCACCACAGGGTCATGACGTATTCCTGAGAGCCATCCATCATGGTTTCCACGTCATCCACGTCGATGTGGTTCTGTTCCACGAACTCATCCCAGCGGGAATCCTCGTTGCAGTACCACTCATAAACCTCGTTCTCCATGTCCACTACCTTGTTGAACTCTTCATCGTTGCGGGAATCCTCGTACAGCTTGGAGAAAAATTCGCGGATGTTCATCATGGTTTTTACTTCCTTTCTTGTCCCTTTCGTTGTACTAATTATACCACTCCGGCCCCTGTTTGTCAATAGGTTTTTTCACGTTTAACTATCACTTAACTTTTGGGACCGGTAGCCTCTGCTCCCACACCCAGCATCCGAAACGTAAATTTCTTAACCCTATCTTAACACGGCACTAAGGCTGCTGCGGGGCCCGGCGGCCGAGACGGCAGGCACAGAAAAGGTGGGCTGTCAGCACAGCCCACACACACGCGCCACCAGCGGAATGAATGGCACCACCAGCATGAAAGCCACCATCCACCAGTTGACACCACCAACATCCTTGCAATGCATGATACCCATGAAGCCTAAGAAGCACCAGCACAGCGTGAACACTACAAACCACACTTGCATCATCTGTTTGTCCTCCTTTTCTCTCTCTCTCTCTCTTTGTCTCTCTGTCTCTCTCTGCCTGTCTGTCTCTCTGTGTGTGGTGCATGGTGTGTTAGTCGTCACACCACGCGAACCACTCAGCCACCGTCAGGCCTTCCTTGCGCAGGTTGTACACCATGCGCTTGTAGCCATTGCGGGAGGTCTTGCTGTCCAGCTCCCAGTAGTCACCCTCAGCCTTGTTGATGGTATTGAAGCGCTCCTCGCTCATGTTGGCGACGATGGTGCGGATGGTCTCGATGCTCTTCATGGTTTGTTCCTCTCTTTCTCTTGCCCTTTCGTTGTACTAATTATACCACACATCCACCGGTGTGTCAAGCCCCTGCACCGTTAAGTGTTGGTTAACCTGTGAGGTACCTTGTGTGCTGCGTCAGGTAAAGAACGTGTTACATGTGTGTTACTATTGGGACAGCTTTGCGTCACACAATTGTAACACGTTTGCAAAAAAGATTTTACAAACGTTTAACACACGCCAAACAACGCGCGCCACATTCGCCAGCGCGCGTGCGGGGGCCTATTTTTCATACCCACCCCCATTTCAAATTTTTCAATACCAAATTACGGCTTACTATTTTTTCAGTTAAACAAAAAAAACGATTGGTAATGTAATGTTACCAATCGTTTAGCCGGGGGTGGGATTTTGGGATAAAATTTTTTAAAATTTAACATTG
>Ga0310690_10011462_pt1 | contig 10932 bp, 8 predicted proteins | sample AusTroGonzalo_MG_2_FD_207661 | JGI IMG/M metagenome (GOLD analysis project Ga0310690, IMG submission 207661) | Bovine rumen microbial communities from tropical cattle in Woodstock, Queensland, Australia - Gonzalo_04 (v2) (version 2) | ecosystem: Host-associated > Mammals > Digestive system >...
ATTACATGTCTCGCAATCCAAAGTTTCGCGAGTTATTACAAGAAATAATGCCGGAACTTGCAGAATGGGAAGAAGATGATGAAGAACCCATAACACCGAAATCAAAAACGCACAAAAAACGTAAATAATTTTGTTTTGCCACGAAACAAAATACCGCCAAAAGGGCGGTATTTTTATTTTATCATTTCTTGTAATTCTTGTTCTAAACGTTTTTGTCTGTCCAAACAAACTTTAATTTCTTCCCATACTTTCAATTTCGCATCAGTGTTTTTTAATTTTGTAAATCTGTAATTTTTCTTTTCGATATCACCGGCTAATGTTTCTATCATCGCTCTGATTTTATATTCTAAACTTGTCATGTCAACCAAACTGGCCTTTGGTGCTTTTTTTGTGTTTAATACAGAATTTGCAGGTTTATCCGGCACACGAACATTGGATTGTGTTTTTGGTTTTTCTGTTTTTGTTTGTGCATTTACCGCAGGCTTTTCTTTTGGTTTATATTGTTGTAGCAAATCAACCACATCATAATAATTATCAATGTTTTGATTTATTAATTCACGTGTGACAGATTCGCCGTTCATATTATTACATTTCGCAGCATGTGTTCTGGCGTTTTTATATGTTTGAATAGCGTTTGTGTTATCTGTATGATCCGCACAGAATTTTATAGCAACGATAATTTTATCTTTTGGATTCATTGTCCAAACAATGCGTCTGCTGACGGCGCCTTTGGTTCTGTCTTCGATATTTTGGGCTAATGCACAACCTCTCTTTTTTTGTAATGTAGGTACTACTTGTATTTGTCCGTTTTCATCAATGTATTGAATGGCGCCTGATAATACTTGTTTGGTGTAATCAAGATTTATCAGGTTTATTCTTTGTAATATAGAATACAATAAACCGTTACTGTCATTACAAGAAGTGCAAATTTCTTTCCAAACTTGTTTTGGAATGTATTTTCTGAAACGCACAGGTTTTTGTTTTTTTACTTTTTCTTTCTTTTCTTGGTTGCGTTCCGTTATTACAACAGTTTGCGTTGGTTTGATTTTAGTATGTTTAAAACTTTCTTCTATCACATGTGATATAATTTCTTTTAATGTTGGCAAACAATCTATATGCACACAAGAAACAACGTTGCCATCAACCATTTTGTCTTCGGATTTTATATTTATATTCGAATTGATTGCACGTTTAATAAATCTATCCAGACCATCGATATTGGCAAATGGTTCGTTTTGACATAAAACCAAAATTTCTTTGCGTGTTAACCATTCGGCTGTTTTTTCCGGAATAACAGGTTTAACAGAATCCGCATTTTGTGGTTTTATTGTTTCGGCTTTTTTGGTTTTTGGACCAGCTTGTGCTTGTTCTAATAAATTCTGTAAAGTTTTATCTGGTTTATCACCAACAATTTTGATATTCGGATATTTTTGTTCAAATACTCTAAATTCTGCCAAAACCTCTGGTTTTTTCAGAGCGGCATTTAAAATAGAATTTGTTAATGCTATGGTCGTAACAGTTTCTGGCAAATTTAATTTGGCCAAATCTGTAAAGTTTTTGATTGTTCCTGTGAAATCAATAATCTGTACACCTTTTGGAAATACAGTGTTTTCATTTATAAAATTATCACAGCAATAAGAACAATCTAAACCGTAATTAACAGATCTGGGCAGGGCAATTGGTACTTTTATACGCGAACAAGTAAAATGACCATTGATATCACAGTGTGAAAAATCAATAAATTCGCGCGCTTTGGAAATATTTATATGATTCATCAATCGATAAGATTTTGTTTTGTCTAATCCAAAGAAATCAACATGTTCGCCATTGTCCAATAAAACAGCCATGGACAAAGGATTTGACATTTTCAATTTACCAAGTGTGGTGCGAAACATCTCGTTATGTTTACGTTGCAATATAGATGTTTCTGTAATCAGGTTATGTATAATTCTATCAAGCAAAAGCTCTTGCTCAATAAGGGTTGATGCTGTTTCGATTTGTCTGATGTTTTGTAAAATAAAATGTTTGCATATTTCTTCTTTTTTGCGTTCTGCATCAGATAATTCGCTGATACGAAAATTATCAGAGCACAAAGAACATGCAAAATTGATTTTATCACGCATATCATAACAACAGTCAAAAACATGTTTGTTAAACTTGTGTGCCTCATCCAATAATACTAAATATTCAGCTGTTTTTTCTTTTATCCAAGGGTTTATTTGTATTTTGTCTTTTGCTTTTGATAAAGCGGCACAAAAACCTGCCATAACAGGATCTTTGCTTAAATCTTCGGCGTTATCGTATTTTTTTATAAAATCTTCTGCTGTTTTTTTGTTCGCAACAAGCATATACCCATTATTAAAATCTTCGTTTGCAAAACGATAGTCGTTGCTTGGGGTGGCGATGGTTGCGCCAATCATGTTCAGAAATAAAGCAGCCAAATCCGCAGGGATATCGTCTGGAAAAACAATTTCGGCCAGCAAATCTTCTTCTTTAAGATTTTTCAAGTAATTGCGTGCTTCGTCAGAAATCATAGAACCAATGTCCATACCATTGGTTATTTGTGGACCATATGTGCCCAATAGATTGGTTTGTTGGACTCTTTCTGTGACAGAAGAAATACCAAACTGATTGGTTATTCCTAAATCTTGTAAAAAATCTTTTTCTGATGCCATTGTTTATACCACCTAAATTTATGACGGTATGATTATATACAAAATATATGGTTTGTCAATAGTTTTATTGGTGTATACTAAACAAATAACAGGCAAACAAAAACCGCGGGTATCCGCGGTAAATAATGGTGCCGGTTGTCGGACTTGAACCAACGACCCTCTGATTACAAATCAGATGCTCTACCAGCTGAGCTAAACCGGCAATGCGAGTCTATATTATATGTTTTATTTGGTAATTTCAAGTAGAAAATGAAAAATCTCTTGATTTTATATAAAATCGCATAAAAATATGTAATGTTATGAAAAAATTACCAGAACTTTTGGCGCCGGCGGGAACATTGGATGCTTTCAAGACCGCTGTATTGTACGGTGCGGACGCAATTTATGCGGGATTGCCCGGGTTTTCTATGCGTGCGCGTGCAAAAATCGATGTTGAAGGTGTAAAGGCCGGTATTGAATTCGCGCATGCCCACGGAAAAAAGGTGTATTTGGCATTCAACCTGTTTGCGCATGACCGGGATTTTGCAAATATGCCCCGCGTTGCCGAAATTATAAAATACCTGAAACCAGATGCACTGATTGTGGCGGATGCTGGGGTTATGACATGGGTGCGTGAACATTTTCCGGATATGCCGATTCATATATCGACCCAGGCGAACATTTGTTCGGCCGCGTCGGTTAATTTTTGGAAATCAGCAGGTGCATCATTGTGCGTCTTGGCACGCGAAGTATCACACGATGAATTTTGCAGTATTCGCAAACAATGTCCCGATATAAAATTGGAAATTTTTGTTCATGGCGCAATGTGCATGGCATATTCTGGCCGTTGTTTGTTATCGAATTATATAACCGGTCGTCCATCAAATCGTGGCGCGTGCGCGCAATTGTGTCGTTGGAAATATGATGTCATATTGCGTGAGGTTGAATCTGGAATAGAAATGCCAATGGATGAAGACGAACGTGGCGCATATATTATGAATTCCAAAGATTTATGTTTAATGCCGCGCCTTGCGGAAGTACTGGAATCCGCTCCGGATTCATTGAAGATAGAGGGCCGTAATCGCAGCGAATATTATGTGGGTAGTGTTGTTCGTGCATACCGCAACGCAATGGACAGTTGGGCGCGCGACCCTGATGGTTTTAACCCGGACGAATTTATGGCAGATTTGTCGGTTTTGGAAAGTCGTGGATACACAACAGCATTTTTTGATGGGGCATTACCGGATACCGCACATAATTTTGACACAACAAAATCTGAATCCGCGTATCACGCTGCGGGTGTAATAACCGCGGTTGACGATAAAAATATTACGTTTGAACTGCGCAATGAAATTAGGGCAGGGGACGAAATAACGTTTTTATTACCACATGATAAATTCACAATTAAATTGGATAAAATTGTAAATGCTAAAAATGGCGATGTTTTACCAAAAATGTCCGCGGGTCAGGGAAATTCATTACTGATACCGCGCGACAAAATACCGACACAATATTTACCACAAATGCAACAATATATTTTGGCGTATAAACATAAATAAAAAACTCCACAAAAGTGGAGTTTTTTTATTTAAGCGGCATTTTGCATTTTGCGTTCTTTCAACAATTGCAACAATGTGCGCTGGTCCATGCGTTCAATCGTCACAGACGGTTTTGCGCCCATCGATACCTCGTTAGTTTTTGTCGGACGGTATTGCATAGCGTTTCGTTTGGCCACCATATCTTGCTGCTTTGATTTTTCGACGGCTTCTTTCTGGCGTGCCAATGTGTTGTTGTGCACAGGATTGTGTTCGCGTTCGATAATCGATTGTAAATTCTTTTTACTGGTTGCAACCTGGTTTTGGCCAAATTGTTTGTATTGTTGTTTTTGTTTGTTATCCAAAACCATATCTGATGATTTATCGGTCATAATCTGTTTTGATACAGACCGAGCCATTTCATCAACCGAAGATTTGATTTTATCAAATACAGGATTTTTCTTGTCTATGGTTTTGGCAAAACTTTGCATTTGTTGTAATGATTTTTGTTTTGCTGTTCCCAATTGGCAAGATTTTTCATCATCACCCCAATATACGAAAACAAATCCGACATACATGGAATTTAATTGTTGTTTTACATTCTGTGTCATGGTGGACTCCTTTGGTTTTGCGACAAAGTTTCCTACCTTGTCATATGTATATAGTGCGCCAAATTGATATTTCAACCCCACCTGTCAAGTAAAAGATTATTTTGACATCCAATCCAATATATAGAATAATATCCTTGTTATGCCACAAAGCGCACTATTGCCAATAATGGGTGGTGCGGGCAATAACCCTGGTCTTGCCAATAATGGGGGTCAGGAATTTCATCACAAAACTAAGGAGTAATAGATGAAAAAAACTTTGAAAACTTTGGCAATCGCTACAGCAACTATGATTTCGACAGGGGCTTTTGCGGGTGTCACAAAAAATATGGAAAATCCATTATACATACCAACCACGGGTCAGTTTTATTCTAAAACTGGTGCGGGTTTGATGTATAAAAAGGCTGATCATACAACGGCATTGCAAAATAAAGGTCACGCTGGTGATCCTGAATTTCCTGTATGGCGTCTTACCGAAGATTTCGGTTATGGTATCACAGATCGTTTAAGCACATATTTGTCATTGGGTTATACACACAATGGCGATATTGATCGTAAAGGTATGCACCGTGGTCGTTTGGGCTTGAACTATCGTGTTGTTGAAACTCCTGAAAATTTAGTTTGGGATATCTATGGCGAAGCGTATCTGTCCGGTGTATCCCCAATGAAAGGTTCATATACATCAACAGGATTCCAATATGACAACTTCTCTAACGGTCGTTGGGGCGCGGTTGCCGGAACAAGATTTGGTAAAAGATGGTCAAAATTGACAACATCTTTGTTTGCTGAATATTTACAAACATTTGGCAATCACAACAATGAAATCGTGATTGATCATGCTGGGTTGAAAAGTTTGGGATTCCCAGATCAAATCGCGGTTGATTTGAAATCATCTAATGAAACAACCGTTGGTTTGAATGCTTTCTATCAGGTAGACGATCGTTGGTCATTTGGTGGAACTTTCAAATTTGTTGAACATTCTGATAATGGTGTTAAATCTGTTCATACAAAATTGAATGATGTGAATAACACGGTTCCATTACCACAATTAGGTGGTTTGACACAATATCAGGCACAACAAAAAATCATCAAAGATATGGCTGATATGAATGATGGTTGGAACGAATACGTTTTGACCGCTGTTTTGGCAAATCAAGTCACAGACAGCGTCCAATTGGCGTTGGTTGGTGAATACACATTTGACCAATCTCATTCTGGGTCACAAAATGGTACAGATGTCAAAGCCGAAGTCGGTGTTCGTGCGAACGTTCGCTTCTAAACTTTGTATCTTAAAATTTATATTGGACATTTTCCCGGGGGCAACCCCGGGGATTTTTTTATTTTCAATAAATGCTTTTTTATGAGGGGATTTTATGATATAATATGGAAAAAGAAATACGGACAAGGAATGAAAAATATCAACTTTTTAGGGACTTTTGCCGCTTTGTTGATTGGGGTGCCAACCGCTTCCCATGCGGCTTATCCTGTATATACCGGTTATAATGGTCAGACAAATGTGGGTTATACGGCGCAACAAATGGCGAATTATCAAAATGCCAATGCGGGGCGAATGGTTTATTTGCCGACGGCAAATGGTAATGTCGTTGCGACAAATTCTGTGGCGGCGGCGCAACCAACCCGTGTCACAGGTTCTTTGCCACGTGTTGGGTCGTCTGCGATAAACGCGGGACGTCGTTATTATCAATCCGAAGATTTTGACAGATTGGCCGACAGTGGCCTGTACGTCGGTTTGTCTGCGGGATATACGCTCAGTGTTATGGGTGATATGAAGGCTGATTACGCAAACGAAGCGGATGCTTTCATGGTGCCCGGATCGTTCCAAGGTGGTGCTTTGGAAAAAGATACCATAATTCCACTTCAATTGTCATTGGGTGCCGCAATCAATAGCGATTTGCGTATAGATTTTTCTTATTCCCGCTATGCTAATATATCATATCCACAAACGGTCCAAACATCCGATGGAAACGGCGGTTTGGTGACGGCGACGGGTACGGGTGGTGCGATAACATCAAATGCAACACTCTTGAATTTGTACTATAACATTGATTCCTATACAGGTTATTTGGCGGGCGGTTCATTACGTCCATATGTTGGTGCGGGTATTGGTATTGCGTTAAATACTACGGCTGATTATGTTGTGTATGATGGAACATTTTATTCATATGGGGACCCATTGGAAACGCCGGCCGGCGAAACAACCGGTGTGTCGGACATTAATGCATACCACAACGGTGGCACAAACGAACAATTGGCATTGGCATTAGAAGGCGGTGTCAGTACAGAATTAGGTAATGGAATGAAATTGGATTTGTTTGTGCGCTATATACGTATGGGTAAAGTTAAATCGTCGGGCAGTATCGTTTTAACACAAACAGAATGGATAAGTGACGGAACCGGTATGTTGCCAGGCGAAGACGGTTATACGACTGTTGCACACTATACAAATTGGACGGAAAGCGCGGATTTAAGTACATTGGATATTGGTGCGCGCCTACGTCTGCAATTCTAAAAACACGGCGTCTAAAGAATGAATATATCAAAGTTAAGTTTTTTGATTTTATCATTACCTGCGGCGACTTTATGGTTTCCGTATTCCGCGGCAAATGCGGCACTGCGTATCAGCAATTCTTCATTAACACAAAATATAGCACAAACAAACGCGGCCCGCGCTGTGGCGGCCCAACAGGCGTTAGAACCACAACCGGCGCGCGTTGTCACAAACAGCAATGGCGAAACGCTGAATGTATCTCCGGCGGCTATGGATTCGTGCAATTCAATTTATCCTGGGGGGCAATTTGATTGGATTGTTCCAACCACGGGATCAAAAGGTGGCGGTCCGGCAACATGTGCGGCTTTAGTAGAATTGCGTGCATATAAAAATTCTGCCAGTTCCAATTACACTGTTTTGGCATCTGCATATTTGGCGGCAGGCGACAGTATGAAATGCAATATCGACGATTTTCACGATATTACATTACAGGGTCGCGAATACGAATATCCTGCGGATAAACCGCCAACCATCGAAGATGTAGAAAAAGTTATGGCCCAAGAAAACAAATCCAATGCCGGATTCAAGATTTTGGCGGCGGCGGTTGTCGGTGGTTTGGGCGGAAATTTAGTAGGCAAGGGCGAAGCCGGCAGTGATTCTCCATTGGGCACAAACAAAGAAAAATTGAAAAGTTCGGCTATTGGTGCTTTGGGTGGTGCGGCATTAATGACCGCCAGTACCCAGGTCAACGATTATAAAGCCGGCAGTATAATTTTATCCACCGGTATTAATGCTGCGGCGGGCGCGGTTGCAGGTAATTTGATGGCGTCCGGGGACGATGTATTGAAAATTGATAAATGTACATTGTATAAAAAAGCATCGGACGACAAAGGTACTGAAACAAACTGTATATATGGTGCATTGGAAATAGCACAAAGCGAAGACAGTAAACTTACCGCAAACGAATATGCATTTTTCAATCATGATACAAAAACGTCATATTTATGTGATGCTATTGATGCGGAAAACAAATATACAGGTTGTCGCTTTATAGCATTAAAAAATATAGAATTCGAAAGTGCGGATGCCAATAAATCTTGTAAAGATGGCATAACCGCAGATTGTATAAACACTCTGAAACATATATCAAAAGGTAAATACGAACTGAATAAAGAAGATGCAACAAAAATACAACAAGACGACAGAACCGGTGTGTTGGTAAAAATTACAAATGCGGCCAAGATTGGTAATACAACCGCCGCAATGATAGAAGTGTCCGAATCCGATGCAAAAAAATTCTTTGGTTATAAATATTCTGATTGGACCAAGGAATTAAAAGGAAAATTAAAAGGCAAACCTGTATATGATGTCCGCGGTAAATTATTAGGTGTCGCCGATGGTGCACCGGCAACCCAATCAGCCGTGCAATCCATTGCCGAAGCTGGGGCGGATGGTTCGATTGAAAAAATGGGCACAATTGATTTGGACGATTTCCATCCGGCATCACAATCTGCGGATGATGGTACAACCGTTGATTTCAATAACAAAGCGCGTATGAAATCCACATTGGTTGGTACGGCCGGTGGTGCGGGATTGGGTGCATTGGCGGGCGCGTCCGGTGCGGATACCGCAATCCAAGAACGCTTTGTCGCGGCAGTACGTGAATACGAAGATTCACTTGGAAATATATCATGTTCAACGGGAACACGGTTTTTATCAAAATACAATGATTTAATTATTATGCCAAATATGAAATCAGAATAATAAAAAAACCGCCAATTTGGCGGTTTTTCAATTATTCCCCAGCAACAATCTTACGCACGCGTTCAGGAACATCCACAACCGGAACGCGTTCTTGTTCCATTGTGTCGCGATAACGCAATGTGACGGTGCCATCTTCGATTGTTTGGTGGTCAACGGTAATACAAACCGGTGTCCCGATTTCATCGTGACGACGATAGTTTTTACCAATATTGCCAGAATTTTCCATTTCAATCCGACCAATCGCCAATTTACGCAAAGAATTTTCAATGTTATTCGCGATATCTTGCAATTCTGGGATGTTGCGCGCCAAAGGTATAACCGCAGCCTTTACCGGTGATAACCATGGCTTTAATTTCAATACAGTACGTGTTTTGCCGTCACCTAAATCTTCGACGGTATATGCATTCAGCATAACCGCAAACATGGCACGATTCACGCCCATGGCTGTTTCAATTACATATGGAATAAAACTTTTGCCCGCCTGGGGGTCGCTGTATGCCAATTTGATAACGCTATCTTTGTTTTCCAAAACACGGGCATGCAAATCAAATTCTTCCTGGGATTTAGTATGTGAACCCAAATCGAAATCTTGGCGATTATGGATACCTTCGACTTCATCAAATCCATCTGGAAATTCGTATTCGATATCAACTGCAGCCTTGGCATAGTGTGCCAATTTTTCATGTGGCATAAAACGCAACTTTTCGGCCGGAATACCCAATACATTTACCCACCAAGCCAAACGTTCGGCCTTCCACATTTCGAAATATTTTTCATCCGTTTCCGGGTCGACAAAATATTGCATTTCCGCCTGTTCAAATTCGCGCATACGGAACACAAATCCGCGTGGTGAAATTTCATTCCGAAAAGCCTTACCAATTTGGGCAATTCCAAACGGTAATTTATGTGGTTTTGCATCCAATACATTCTTGAAATTGATATATGTTGTGGTCGCCGTTTCCGGACGCAGATACGCATTAACATCGCCCCCGGCGGTTGCACCAATGGACAATCCCATCATCAATTGGTATGCACGTGGTTCGGTTAAATCAGTTGATCCACAATTATCGCATTTTGTTGGGTCGCGCATTTTATCCTGGCGCATACGGGTCTTGCACTTTTTACATTCGACCAATGGGTCGGAAAAGTTAGCCTCGTGCCCAGAATATTTCCACATTAAACGATTAGTAATGACGGCCGCATCCAATCCTTCGATGTCGTCGCGGGAATAAATCATAGTGTTCCACCATGCATTACGAATATTGCGCATTAATTCCACACCATACGGGCCGTAATCATACGCGCCACCCAATCCCCCATAAATTTCAGAGCCCGTGAAAATAAATCCACGTCTTTTGCATAATGCGATAATATCGTTAATTGTTGTTTCCGCCATTTTGTCACCTTTATTTATTTTCAGGAACAATCGCGCCCATCGGACAGACCGCCGCGCATGTTCCACAAGACATACATTTCGTTGTGTCAATCACGCATTTACCATCCGCACCAGTTGAAATTGCGCCCGCCGGACACATTCCCATACATGTATGACAACCAATGCATTTTGATGAATCAATTTTATAAGCCATTTTCCAATCCTTTTCTTTAATTACGGTTAAATAAACTAAGCAGATATTGGAATATTGCAATGAATGAAATATACAAATGCAATGCACCCAACACCGCCAATTGATTTTTAGAGTTTTCATCATCCCTTAATGTATTATACGCGTTTTTCAAGTTTTGCATGTCATACGCCGTGAATAACGCGAATATCAATACACCGATAAAACTAACGATTGTGGCAAATGTCGACCCCAAAGGCCAAAATATTGACGCAACACCAACCAAAATTAAACCAA
>Ga0310690_10011464_pt1 | contig 10932 bp, 7 predicted proteins | sample AusTroGonzalo_MG_2_FD_207661 | JGI IMG/M metagenome (GOLD analysis project Ga0310690, IMG submission 207661) | Bovine rumen microbial communities from tropical cattle in Woodstock, Queensland, Australia - Gonzalo_04 (v2) (version 2) | ecosystem: Host-associated > Mammals > Digestive system >...
GTATCTGTTGCCGGTATGGCACAGGAAGACGCAGCTTCTCTGAAGTATAGCGTTGCAACAAACTCATTCTGGAGCAACTGGTTCATTTCAGCTGATCTCTCTTATGGCGCATTCTACACAAACGAGGAAAAGGGTAATGACTTCTCTAAGGGTCTGTTCAAGGACTTCCGTCGTAACCTTGGTGCTTCTGTTGCTATTGGTAAGTGGTTCACTCCTGGTTTGGGACTTCGCACAAAGGCTACTGGTATCTGGGGTCGCAACGTACAGTCTGAGGATGCTAGTAACAATGCCATTAAGTTCATGAACATTCAGGAGCAGGTTCTGTTCAACCTGAGCAATCTGTTCTGTGGCTACAATGAGTCACGTGTTTGGAACCTGATTCCTTACGCTGGTGTTGGTATGATCCGTAACTTTGACGACAATCTTAACGGCCATGCTGCAAGCGTTGGTTTGTTGAACACTTGGAAGCTCTCTAAGCACGTTGCTTTCAACATTGACCTCGGCTTCAACATCTCTGATGATGATGTATTCCCCGCAAAGAAAGGTTTCGATGCTGGTAATCACGATGCCTATGGTAAGAGCATTCCTTCTACCGATCGCTATTTCACCGCTGAGGTTGGTCTGACCTTCAACCTGGGTAAGGCTACTTGGGACAAGGTGCCCGATGTTGACGCTATCAATGCCCTCCATCAGAGCCAGATCGACGCTCTTAACGCTCAGCTCGCTGACGCTAACGCCGAGAACGCTCGTCTGAACAACCTGCTGAAGAACCAGCCGAAGCCCGAGGCTCCCAAGACAATCACTGTTAAGGAAGTTTCTGCTGCTCCCGTTTCTGTATTCTTCAACATCGGTAAGTCTCAGATTGCTTCTAAGAAGGATCTGGTTAACCTGCAGGCTCTGGCTGACCTCGCTAAGAACAGCGACAAGTCTCTCGTAGTAACTGGTTATGCTGACTCTCAGACCGGTAGCGCTTCATTCAACCAGACTCTGTCTGAGAAGCGTGCAAACACCGTTAAGGACGAACTGGTTAAGCTGGGCGTTGCTGAGAGCAAGATTCAGGTTGTTGCTGCTGGTGGTGTTGATGACATCTCACCCGTATCTTACAACCGTCGTGCTGTTGTTAGCATTAAATAAGTTAGTATAGAATAATATTAAAAAAATAAGACAACAATGAAAAAGAATGTTTTAAAATTCGCTAGTGTCGCCTTTGGCCTCTGCATGGCAACAGCTTTGACTTCTTGTCACAGTGGCGAGGAATATCAGGCTGAAGAGACTACTGTCGTGAACAATGTTACACAGTTGGAGGCTCGTACAATCTTTGTTACTGCCAATGTGGCTGCTAAGGTAGAAGGTGTAGGTTTCAACTTCTCTGCTACTGGTACTAATGTTGAGATTCCCGATGCTCCTGCAAGTGGTGCTATCAAGGTTTCTGCTACTGGTCGTCAGACTAAGACCATCAACTTCAACTTCAAGGATGGTGTTATCCTGTATTTCGATGTTGCTCTGGAGTCTGCAGGTCAGGTGTTCTCTCAGACCGACGTTGAGAACAATGGTGCTACCGTAAGTAATGGTAATGACAACAAGACTGATAACGAAGGTGTTGAGGCTTCATTCAAACTGGATGGTGCTACCAATACTGGTGCTACTGGTGATTACCAGATCACAGTCTTCGCTCCTGCTGAAGCTAATACCTCTGCTGATAATATCGCAAAGAACCAGTCTTATTCAGAGACTCCTCTGGCTATCGACTGCAAGCCCGACGGTGCTGTCTTCAGTGCTCCTATCAAGGTTGCTCTGAATATCCCCGGAAGTGCTGGTTATGACGTGAAGGTTAAGAGCGGTAATGAGATCGCTACCATTGCTCAGGATGGTGACAAGATCACTGCTGACATTCCTCATTTCTCTGTATGGGATGTTGTCCTGAACATTACCTGTGGTGATGTTACCACAACTACTAAGGAGTATGATGCTGTTACAGCTGATGCAAATCAGGGTACTGCTAGCATCAAGGTTGACTACGGTTACACCGCTGATGCCGAGACCACTAATTCAGTTCTCGCTAAGAAAATGTTGAAGAAGTTGTTCGGTACTCCTAAGCAGGAGATTACCAAGAAGGTTTCTTGGAATAAGGTTGAAGGTACTGCTACTGTAAAGGCTTCTCAGGCTGTTAAGACTTACAAGTTCGTATCAGGCCAGAAGAACCTCGAGATCACTGTTTACGGTAAGGTAACTACCTCTGTTTCTATTGAGACAACAACTCCTGAGGAAGTTAAGACCCACGGTGGTGGTAGCAACTAATTCGTTAGATTGTTATAACACAATTATTGAGTGCCATGCAGGTTTCCTGCATGGCATTTTTTTGTTGTTCTATTCCGATTGATAACCTGTGATTGGTACTTCTGAACATAGGCTCTTTGTAATAAAAGTACTTTTTTCTTGCTTAAATGAAAGAAAGTTGAGAAAAAATTTGGTGGTTTCGAAAAAAGTGTGTACCTTTGCACCCGCTTACAAGAAATAAGGGCGTTTAGCTCAGTTGGTTTAGAGCATCTGCCTTACAAGCAGAGGGTCGGCGGTTCGAATCCGTCAACGCCCACAAAGAGTTCCGGTTTACATCGGAACTCTTTTTTTGTTAAATATCAAAAAAAGAGCCTCTTTACTCGAAAATTCTTAATTCTCATTTCTCGTTTCTCATTTATTCTTTGTACCTTTGCAATCTCATTGGATAATGTGATAACACAATATAGTATAATAAGGAATTAAGATTAATAAATGGAACTGGACGTACTGACCGCCATCTCGCCTATTGATGGCCGTTACAGAAACAAAACCGAGCAGCTGGCAGGCTATTTTTCTGAGTATGCATTAATTCGTTACCGCGTTCGCGTGGAGATAGAATATTTTATCGCTCTCTGTGAATTGCCTCTTCCTCAACTGGAGAACTTTGACCATAGTCTCTTTGAACGGTTTCGTGACATCTATCGTAACTTCAGCGAGCAGGATGCTGCCCGCGTGAAGGACATTGAGGCCGTGACAAATCATGATGTCAAGGCTGTTGAGTACTTTATCAAGGAACAGATAGATGCGATCTCTGAAAGTCAATCCTTGGATTTGAATCCCTTCAAGGAGTTCATTCACTTTGGTCTGACTTCTCAGGATATCAACAATACCAGTGTGCCTCTCTCTGTGAAGGAGGCTATTGACGAGGTGTATGTACCCCTCTTGGAGGAACTCATTGAGCAACTCCACGACTATGCTGAAGAATGGAAGAATGTGGCCATGCTGGCTAAGACTCATGGACAGCCTGCTTCTCCGACTCGCTTGGGTAAGGAGATCATGGTTTATGTCTATCGTCTCGAGGAACAGCTGAATGGTTTGAAGGATGTTCCTGTGACAGCCAAGTTCGGCGGAGCCACAGGTAATTATAACGCTCATCATGTGGCTTATCCCCAATATGACTGGCGTGAATTTGGAAATCGTTTTGTGAGTGAGAAACTGGGTCTGGAGCGCGAGCAGTATACGACACAGATTTCTAACTATGACTGGTTGGCTGCCATCTTTGATGCCATGCGCCGTATCAATACCATCATTATCGATCTGGACCGTGATTTCTGGATGTATATCTCTATGGAGTATTTCAAACAGAAGATCAAGGCTGGAGAAGTGGGCTCAAGTGCCATGCCTCATAAGGTGAACCCTATTGATTATGAGAACAGTGAGGGTAATCTTGGCATTGCTAATGCCATCCTGGGATTCTTGGCACAGAAATTGCCGGTTAGTCGTTTGCAGCGTGATCTGACCGACTCTACCGTGCTTCGTAATGTTGGAGTGCCTATGGGTCATGCGCTTATCGCTTTCCAGAGCACATTGAAAGGCCTGCGTAAGCTTATCCTCAATGAAGAGAAGCTTCATGAAGACCTTGAGAATACCTGGGCAGTGGTGGCAGAGGCTATTCAGACCATCCTTCGTCGTGAGGCTTATCATAATCCCTATGAGACGTTGAAGGCCTTGACACGAACAAACAAGAAGATGGATGAACAGACCATCCACGACTTCATCCAGACGCTTGAAGTCAGTGACGAGGTGAAGCAGGAACTGATGGCCATTACGCCTTGGAACTACACTGGAGTGTAAAAATGATTAATAATAATTATAACAGTAAACAGAATCAAAAGCCGTGAGGCACATATTAACCTATTAAAAGATTATTGAATTATGGATTTTGAAAACGAAAAGAAACAAGAGGAACAGCAGGTGGACAGTAGCGCTAGCCGTGAGGGTTACCAGAAAGAGTTTCGTCCAGTAGGACGTTCACCCCGTCCACGTATTCACACAGGACAGCGTCCTGTCAACTATGAACGTACCGGTTTTAACAAACAAGGTCAGGATGAGGAGGGTGGTTTCCGTCCTGAGGGTTTTGGTGCAGGATTGCAGAGCCAGACACCTCAGCGCAGCTATCGTCCCCGTCCTAATAATAATTATAATAATGGTGGTTATCAGCCCCGCCAGCAAGGTGACTATGGTCAGCAGCGTGGTGGCTATCAGCCTCGTCCTCAGGGTGGCTATCGTCCCCGTTATAACCAGGATGGCGATGAGCAGGGTTACCAGCCCCGCCAGCAAGGTGACTATGGTCAGCAGCGTGGTGGCTATCAGCAGCGTGGTGGCTATGGCCAGCGTCCTCAGGGTGGCTATCAGCAGCGTGGTGGCTATGGCCAGCGTCCTCAGGGTGGCTATCAGCAGCGTGGTGGCTATGGTCAGCGTCCTCAGGGTGGCTATCAGCAGCGTGGCGGCTATGGCCAGCGTCCTCAGGGTGGTTTCCGTCAGCATTCAGCCGATTATGATCCGAATGCCAAGTACTCAATGAAGAAACGTATTGAGTATAAGGAGGTAAACTATGACCCCAGCGAGCCTATCCGTCTGAATAAGTTCCTGGCTAATGCCGGTGTTTGCAGCCGTCGTGAGGCCGATGAGTTTATCCAGGCTGGCGTGGTGACAGTAAATGGCGAGGTGGTGACCGAACTGGGAACCAAAGTGCTGCGTACTGATGTGGTGAAGTTCCACGATGACCCCGTATTGCTTGAGAAGAAGGTATATGTACTGCTGAATAAGCCCAAGGATTATGTGACAACGAGCGATGATCCCCAGCAGCGCAAGACTGTGATGGATCTGGTGAAGAATGCTTGTCCTGAGCGTATCTATCCCGTTGGTCGTCTCGACAGAAACACGACTGGTGTCCTGTTGCTGACCAATGATGGTGATCTGGCTTCTAAGCTGACTCATCCGAAGTATCTGAAGAAAAAGATCTATCATGTTTATCTGGATCGTAATGTGACAGCTCACGATATGCAGCAGATTGCTGAAGGTATCACACTTGATGATGGTGAGATCAAGGCTGATGATATCCAGTATGCTGATCCTGTTGACAAGAAACAGGTTGGCATTGAGATCCACTCAGGTAAGAACCGTATCGTACGTCGTATCTTCGAGAGCTTCGGCTATAAGGTACTGAAGCTGGACCGTGTGCAGTTTGCAGGTCTTACAAAGAAGAACCTGCGTCGTGGTGACTGGCGTTACCTCACCGAGGATGAGGTTGACCGTCTGCGCATGGGAGCTTATGAGTAAATGACAATTGATAATTCACAATGAAACGAACAAAGATAATTGATGTGCTGAAAAGCACGGAATATGGAAAAGAGGTCTGCGTGAAGGGCTGGGTGCGTACGCACCGCTCTTCAAAGGCCGTAGACTTTATTGCACTGAACGATGGCTCTACCATCAACAACGTTCAGGTGGTGGTCGACCCCACTCAGTTTGATGAACAGCTGCTGAAGGATATCACCACTGGTGCTTGTATCAGTGCTGTGGGTACTTTGGTAGAGAGTCAGGGCGCTGGACAGACTTCCGAGATCCAGGCTACATCATTGGAGATCTATGGTCTCTGTGGCAATGACTATCCCATGCAGAAGAAGGGCCAGAGCTTTGAGGCCATGCGTAAGAATGCGCATATGCGTCTTCGTACCAATACCTTTGGTGCTGTGATGCGTATTCGTCATAACATGGCAATGGCTATTCACACCTATTTCCATGAGCATGGCTTCTATTACTTCCACACACCGCTGATTACTGCTAGCGACTGTGAAGGTGCTGGAAATATGTTCCAGGTGACCACGAAGAACCTCTATGATCTGAAGAAAGACGAGAATGGAAAGATTATCTATGATGATGATTTCTTTGGTGAGCAGACCTCGCTGACCGTTAGTGGACAGCTGGAGGGCGAGCTCGGTGCTACGGCCCTGGGTGCCATCTATACCTTTGGTCCTACATTCCGTGCAGAGAACTCTAACACCCCTCGTCACTTGGCTGAGTTCTGGATGGTAGAGCCCGAGGTGGCCTTCATTGACCAGGAAGAGCTGATGGATCTGGAAGAGGACTTCATCAAGTACTGTGTGAAGTGGGCCCTCGACAACTGTAAGGATGACCTTGCATTCCTCAATAAGATGATTGACAAGACGCTGATAGAACGTCTGGAAGGTGTCTTGAAGGAAACCTTCGTTCGCTTGCCTTATACCGAGGGTATCAATATCCTGCAGGAGGCTATCAAGAACGGTAAGAAATTTGAATTCCCCTGTAACTGGGGCGATGACCTCGCTTCAGAGCATGAGCGCTACCTCGTAGAGGAGCACTTCAAGAAGCCGGTTATCATGACCGACTATCCCCGTGCCTTTAAGTCATTCTATATGAAGCAGAACGAGGAGCAGGGCGAGGGTAGCGTAGGCTACAAGGGTGCTGTGGCTCCTGGTCCTACCATGCAGGGTACTGACGTGCTGTTCCCGCAGATTGGTGAGATTATCGGTGGTTCTGTCCGTGAGGAGAGCTATGAAAAGCTGATGAGCGAGGTAGATCGTCGTCAGATGGATAAGACCCATTTGTGGTGGTATCTCGACACCCGCCGTTGGGGCTCTTGTCCTCATGCCGGTTTCGGTTTGGGCTTCGAACGTCTCATCCTGTTTGTCACAGGCATGCAGAACATTCGTGACGTCATTCCCTTCCCACGTACACCGAAGTCAGCAGAGTTTTAAGAATAAAGAAAAGGAAGCGATGCTTCCTTTTTTTTGTTATAATTATTTGTCGTTTCGATTATTTTGCTTATATTTGCACCCAGAAACGATTATTAACTTAAAAAACTAAGCTTATGAAGAAATTATTGGTCTTAGGTTGCATGCTGCTGGGTGTTACCTCCATGCAGGCACAGTCACAGGAGTGGAATGAATGGAATGGCAACAACATCTTCGAGCATGTAGGTGTTGGCGTTGGTTTTGGTCTCACGGGTATCACCATCGATGTAGGTTCTGATATTACCGATTATCTCACCATTCGTGGTGGTATGGACATCTTCCCTTCTGTTTCGAAGGACTTTGATGTGAATATTGGTTTTGAGTCTTCATTCAAGAAGAGTGATGTCCCTGCCCGTTATGCTGTTCCTAATAACAAAGTGAAGATTGAGGGTAAGACAGGTTTGGGCGCAGGTCATCTGTTGTTCGATATCCATCCTTTCAAGAACGCATTCCGCGTTACTACAGGTCTATATTTCGGTAAAAAAGAGATTATCACGGTGCAGAACAAGGATAATGCCGATTTCATAGGTATCGCAAACTGGAACAAGGATGTGCAGGCAACTCCTATGCCAGCTGACCTTGCTGCTCTTGCAGCCCTTCATGGTGGCTCACTGCCTCGCATTGGTGTAGAGATGGGCGACTACTTCTTGGCTCCTGATGAGAATGGTCATGTGGATGCCAGTATTAAGGTGAACGCGGTTCGTCCTTATGTAGGTATTGGTGTTGGCCGTATGGTGCCAAAGAACAGTCGCCTGACCTGTAACTTTGACTTTGGTGTGCAGTTCTGGGGCAAGCCTGAGATTTATCTGAATGGTAGCGACGGTGAGAAGAAACTGGAGAAGAAAGACCTCGGCAACGATGGCGACGAGGTGCTCGATATCCTCAGTAAGATTACGGTTTATCCGCAGCTTACCGTCCGTTTGGTAGGAAGAATCTTCTAATAGAAAAGTCTCAGACGAGAGCAATCCCCTCGTCAGAGATAGTGATAAGCCGTCGGCGATATAAGTCTCCGATGGCTTTCTTGTATGCTTTCTTCGACACCTTGAAACGGTCATAGATAAGCGTGGCATCACTCTTGTCGCCTAAGTCACAGTGACCATCGTTTTCGTAGAGATAACGTAAGAGGACTTCTGCAAAGTCCAGCGTATGCTGACGGCCTGTAGGCTGCAGTGTGAGGTCAATCTTTCCATCCTGACGCACATGGTCCACATAAGCCGAGAGACGGTCACCGCTGTGCAGAGACTGGAATATCTGGTTGTCATAGATCTGTCCCTGGTAGCGGTTGTTGATGATGGTCTTGAATCCCAGGTCGGTCTTCTGCCATACAAGACAGTCCACGGTAGTGCCATGGGTGAGCTGTGGCAGTTCCTCAACAGTAGGTACGCTGAGGTACTTCTCCACCTTGGCAGTAGCCATCAGACGGTGGGTCTCAGTGTCTTCCATCACATAGACCACATAGTGCTTGCCAACCTCCATGCGCTGCTTCTGCTCACGGAAGGGACAGAAGAGGTCTTTCATCAGTCCCCACTTCAGGAACGCTCCATATTGGTTTGTCCAGGCCACCTCCAGACAGGCAAATGCTCCCACCTTGGCCAGCGGCTGTTCTGTGGTGGCAATGAGGCGCTCGTCCTGGTCTAGATAGAGGAAGACCTCTATAGCCTGACCGATAGACAGTCCCTGTGGCACATAACGCTTAGGGAGCAGGATATCACCACTCTGTTCGTCACCTTCTAAATAGAGTCCCTGTTCAGCATATCTGATGACTTTCAGGGTGTTATAGTCTCCGAGTTTGATCATGGTTCTGTGGATTTGATAGGACTGGTACCCATGGAAAGGTCTAATAGACCATCCCTCATGTGGATGGTGCGGTCGGTGATGGTGGCCAGTTGCTCATCATGTGTGACAATGACGAAGGTCTGACCAAAACGGTCACGGAGGTCGAAGAACAGGCGATGCAGCTCTTCCTTGTTCTTCGTGTCGAGTGAACCGCTGGGCTCATCAGCCAGGATAACAGCAGGGTTGTTGACCAAGGCACGGGCCACGGCAACACGTTGCTTCTCACCACCACTCAGCTCGTTGGGCTTGTGGTTGGCACGGTCTGTCAGTCCCATAAACTGCAACAGCTCCGTGGCACGTTCTTTGGCGGCCTTTCTGGAGGTGCCGGCGATATAGGCTGGTATCATGATATTCTCAATAGCAGTGAACTCTGGCAACAGCTGATGAAACTGGAAAACAAAGCCCAGGTGTTTATTGCGGAAATCAGCCAGACGCTTCTGTGACAGGGTGTTCGTGTCGATAGCGTCAACACATACGGTGCCACTATCGGGCTTGTCGAGTGTGCCTATAATCTGTAGTAGGGTGGTCTTTCCTGCACCGCTGGGACCTACAATGCTGACCACCTCACCTTTGTCGATGTGAAGGTCAATGCCCTTGAGCACTTGCAGTGAGCCGAAGCTCTTTGTGATATTCTCTATTCTTATCATGGGTCTTGTTGGACTTTATGTTAATGGGTTTTGTGGAACCAGCGGAGTAGGGTATCATAGATACTGTTCTCCTCATGGTGCTGGGCTTCGGTGAAGCTCATCTTCTCTTCCTTCGTATTACCATACTGGTCAGGGAATATAATCATCAGGTTAGTACCCGAGAAATACTTGGTCAGCTCATCGGGCAGACGGTCGAGTGCTGTCTTATAGCTGATGGTACCTTTACGGGCTGTAACGACAACCAGGAGATTATCATTGGCAATATGGCTGGCCAGTCGTGGCAGCTCGTTCCAGTGGGCCATGAACGTGTATTCTGCCCGCACATTGGGGTGCTGGTTGTTGATATATTGCTTGATGAGCGTAAGCGATTCCTCACGCCCATGAAACTGCACACGACAGTCCAGCTGACCGGCAAAACGACAGAGACGCTCCAGCCAGCGGTTGAAGCCGGGCTCAAACTCTGCTCTGCTGGGAATGGCAACCTGTATGCGGCGTAAGGTGCTCAGGGGCTGGGTGAAACGCATCAGCAGTATCTGGCGGTTCAGTCCGTTATAGAGGCTCTGGATGAACTCTCCCCAGAACTTCTTGGTCACCTCGGTATGTACGTGCATACCCATCACAATCTCTGAGCATCCACTCTCACGGAAGGCATGCTTGATACCATTGGCAATATTGGTGGCCAGACGCACCTGTGTCTGCACCTGTATCTCTGAGGCACTGGCCTGACGCTGCAGGAGTTCCAGCAGCTGTATGCCCTGCTCACGGTCCTTGGCACTGTTTTCTCCATCATAGACCACGTTGAGTGCCACGAGCTCGCGCTTCAGCTTCTGGTTCTTGGTCAGCTGTGCCAGCTCCAGCAGCTGAGGTGCTATCTCAGGATACTTCACGCACACCATGATCTTCTCATCATCCTGCTGAGGCTTCTTCATGTCTGGCAGTGCCTTCTCATTGAACACGATCTCCTGGGAGGCACGTTCTGTCATCAGGGTTGAGATGACGCAGGTGACAAGGATCATGATGACCACACCATTGAGCATATTATCATCGGCCAGTGTTGTACCGTCATCCATCAGCAGTCTGCGACCAACCATCACCATGGCGATGGCACCTGCAGCATGTGCTGATGTCAGTCCAAACATCATGTGGGCCTCTGCTTTTGTCAGTCGGAACAGTAAGGCCGAGATATACGCGGCGAGTGCCTTACCGAATGTGCCGAAGAAGGCGATGAGCAGTACGATACCCCAGATCTCTGCACCACCTGTCAGCGACCGCAGGTTGATGAGCATTCCCACGCCAATCAGGAAGTAAGGAATGAAGATGGCATTACCGATGAACTC
>Ga0310690_10011468_pt1 | contig 10931 bp, 7 predicted proteins | sample AusTroGonzalo_MG_2_FD_207661 | JGI IMG/M metagenome (GOLD analysis project Ga0310690, IMG submission 207661) | Bovine rumen microbial communities from tropical cattle in Woodstock, Queensland, Australia - Gonzalo_04 (v2) (version 2) | ecosystem: Host-associated > Mammals > Digestive system >...
TCGCTCGCCTTCGGGGAAGAGGAACTGCAGGCGTTTGCCGCCGAGCGTCTTCTTCACTACCGTACAGGTCGAAGTGACGGGCTCGCCGAGTTTGAAACCGTTAGTGGCAGCGCGACCGTTGAACTCTACCGTGGTATCCACATCCTTGTCATAGAGGTCGAGCATAGAGCCAATGGTGGCCAGGGCCTCGTCGGTCGTGCCACCGAGCCGGATGGTCACCTCGTGCAGGTTCTTCACCTCCATACCGAGAATCTCGTCAGCACCGAGGAAGTCGGTGACGCGCCCGAGACTGAGATAGTAGCCGAAGCTGTCTTCCTCGTCGGTATCCTTATAAGTGAAGATCGTGTAATCGCCGTTGTCGGTCTCGGCTTCAGCCACTTCCACCCGCATCCCGGCAGGCTGTTTCTGAGCCTGTGCAGGAAGGGTGACAAGGGTCAAAAGGAAAATGACAGAAACGACTGCTTTTAAATTTGTTTTGTATGTCATATTATTAAACATTGATTGTTGATTGCTTAGAATGATACCACGAACGAGCCGCCCAGAACGAAGGTGTTGCGATTCTTCTTTATCGATGTCTCAACAGGCATGAAATCGTCCATCAACTCTTTTGCTTCGTCATCAGCATCGGCAAGTGCCTCCAACAGATCGAGGAAGTCGGGCATAGACTGGCGGAGGAATTCGGTAGGACGGTAATGCAAGGTGTAAGTCTTGTGCGAAGTATCCCAATCGAAGAATATCTTCCAGGCAAAATTGTTTTTATAAGCATAGGTAAGCGATATACCGGCACCGTACTTCATGGTGTTGTTGGCACTCAGGGTGAAGTAGTCCCAGGTGTAATCGTACGTGTTGCCCGTGTCGGTGAACTTGAGGCCTTCATTTTCCAGATCGAGAAGCAAATCCTTTATCTGTCCCTGATAACGCGCTGAAAGATTCAGTTCCTGCATGATGCTTCGACCAGCCACGGCCTTAGCACCCAGGGCAAAACGGCTCGACAAGGGCAGATTGAAATATACACCAAGGTCGGCAGCAAACTCAGTCAGGTGGTCGCTATCGATCGTAAACTGCGGCATCTTGTCGGGGGTATGGTAAATAATGTTGTTCAGATCGGAATTCGCTGGGTCAGCCATGCCTTGCAGCAGGTCTTCCACATCGCGATTGGCAAAGTCCATCACACGGTCCCAGCCGTTGATAGGTGAGCTGTTTACACGCAGGCGTCCGCCGATACCGATGTATTTATTCAGGAAGTAGGCACCCTCGGCAGCCACGGCCGTCGATGTGCGGAACTCCATATGGAAGTCGTCGGCCGAGCCCACGGTCTCACCACCGAAGTCGAGGTTCTTCGTGCCGAAGCCCATACCCATCGACACGCTGAAGAACGAGGGATGGTCGATGATGCTCCGTTCACCGCTGATGTCACCACGCAACAGACCCTTACCCTTGAAGAGCACGTCGCTCAGGGCATAGGCCAGCTCGCCCGACATGATGCCGATACCGGCACCCGAGAGCACATCGCTGATCCAATGGCGGTTGTTCAGCACGCGCATCACACCCGTTGCCGTTGCCACACCATAGCCCGCCACCGAATACCAAGGCGAGCGGGTCATACCGTATTCCTTATGCAGGATGGTGGCACCCACAAACGCGGTTGCCGTATGGCCTGAGGGCCACGAGTTGGCGGTACTGCCGTCGGGGCGCATCTCCTTGGCAGTGTATTTGATGCCGTTGACAAAGCCGGCCATGATACCATACGACAGGGCTGTCGAGGTCAGGAAGCGCCCCCAGTCGGAACGGCCTTCCACACCAGCCACTTTCAGGCCGACGGTCATCGCGGGTCCGAAGAACTGTGAATAGTCGTCGATCTTGGTCTTGAAGTCGGTCAGCAGCACGTGCTTGGTGCCGTCGTTCTGACGGAAGGCATGCTTCTCACCTTTGGCAATGATACCTGCCAGGAAGACGGGTACACCTACAAACGTCAGGTCGTCCATCACCTTGTATGGCTTCACACCAGGGTTCGTTCGCATCCATGTGAGCTGATATTTGTTCACATCGGCTATGCCGAGAGGTGACAACCGGTCTATGCTATTGAGGTTCATGGTCCCCACGCTGTAGTCCAATTTGGGCGCCATCTCGGGCGTCACCAACTTCAAGGGTTCCTCGATGGTATAGTCAGCCGCCTTTGCTTTTGTACCGCAGAAGGTCAGAATAGCGGCAAACATCAAATAAGAAATCTTTTTCATATCTTTCGGCTATATATAATAGCAGTTATTAGTTATATAACGCTGCAAAGATACGAATGATTTCTCAAACTTCCAAACTTTTCACCCGGAAATTTGGAACGCACCCTATAAGTTACTTCATCTCCTCGCCATTTACAAACAAACGGTGTCCATTTCTTTTGATACGTGAGGCGTCGCCCGTCAGAGAAGTAATGGAGGTATCGGCGGTAAGCGTCCAGGTGCAGTTGTCGCCCAAGGTGACATTCACCGTACCCGTCTCTGTCGAAATGCTGGTACCCTCTGCATTGGTAATGTGGCCGCTGATACAGCCCTTGAAAGAGGAACCGTCTGCCAAGGTCAGCGAGAGTTCGGAATCGCTGCCCACGAGGATGGTGCCCTCCAACTGCTGGTGACTGGTGTTAACGGTCGCTCTGTTGCCGGCACCATGCCATCCGTCGGCACAGACTGACAACAGCACTTTTGCGGGGTCTTCATTCATCAGCTTCACACCGTTCAGGGTGATCATCGCGTTGGTGTTGGTCACATGGAACAGATGGCCCTGTTTGTTGGTCAGCGAACCACCGTTCATCGTAAAGTGGGAATTGCCCTTATCAGCATCACCTGAGAACGACTGGTAAACCATGATGGCATCGAGGAACTGGGCATGACCGTTGCGACGTGTATTGCTCACCGTCATCTGGCAGTTGTTCAGCGTAATACTGTTCTTACCTTCGATGACGGCACCCTCGGACATGTTAGAGACGAGCGTAGCATCCGACACGGTGATATCGGCTGTAGAGTAGATGACTGGCGAACCCGGACCATTACTGGTATAGCTGCCACCCTCTACCGTCACGATGCCACCACCACGATCGCTGCGTATCGGAGCCGACGAACGGCCGCTGGTATGGATGGTCAGGTTCTTGGCCTTCATCACACCACCGCCTGTGGTCATGATACCACCTGAGCTACCGCCAGTCGTCGTAATCTTGGTATCCTCAATAACAACGGTGGTGCCATCACCCTGACTGCCATTGCGTCCACCATTTCCGCCGTAGGAGAACACGCCATTGGCACCCTCAGCGTCGCTGGTGATGGTGCCGCCCTTGATGGTCGTCGTACTGCCACCCTTCACAAGCAGGGCTGCATTCACACCATAGAAGTTGCTGGTGTCACCGCCATAGGAACTACCGGTCTTACTGATTGTAGGCTGAGAAATGGTCACAGCCTCCTTGGTGGCTATCAGCAAAGCATTCTCATCCGACTTCTCACTCTGGTAAGTCTTACCCGTCTCCGTAGCGCCAGCCGTCAACTCCGTAGCACCGGCATAAGTAATATTCATGTTGCGATGACCGGGACCGCCGGGACGCCCCATGCCGCCAGGACCATCAGGTCTTCCCATTCCTCCAGAACCACCAGGCCTTCTGCCGGGTCTGCCCATTGGTGGGAACTGTCCCTGAGGACGCTCATTGTCTACCTGTGCCATCAGATCGCCTGACAACACACCGATGCATAACAGCATTAAAACAGTCTTTTTCATTTATGCTTTATTTAAAATTTACCAGCCACCGGGACGGTTTCCGCCCCCCATACCGCCACCCATAGAGCCGCTGATGCTGGTGGAAGCCGTGACATCGACACTCTGCGAACCGCTGCCGATCGTGCAGCCTGTGGTGAGACTATAGAAATCGGTGCCTCCGCTGATGGAGCAGCCAGCACGAAGGGTGTAGGCAGAGCCGTTTTTCAACGATGGAGAGGAGATCATCAGCGCCGTACCGCTATTGTTACTGGGCAGCGTATAGCCAAGGATGGCTGTGGAGCCCGACAACAGACCGACGGTGGTGCCCAGTGATGCGCTGACGGCAATGCTGGCCTGTTTGGATGAAGAAGATATAGCCTGCATACCACCGCCAACAGCAATCACCGTACCACCATTGATAAAGGCCGAGTAGCCTTCGGCAGCGTCAATGCCGCATTCTGGTTGGGCTGCGCCCTCGGCAACGACCACACCACCGTTGATATAGAGATTCATATTCGAGTCGATACCGTCGTTGTTGTAACTGCGTGCATAGACGTAACCGCCATCGATATAGAGATTTTTCTTTGAGTTGATGGCATCATCGTAGCTGTAGCATTCCACGGTGCCTGCCTCGATATGGATCTCCCCCTTGCTCTCAATGGCTTCCGTACCGTCGCCAGTACCTTCAAGACGTACTTGTGTCTGTCCGCCATTGATGGTCAGATCGCCATCGGCCTTGATACCCTTGGGCGAGACGCTGCCCTTTGAGTCTTTCTGGCGTTTGCCGGTCGTGATAATACGGACGATACCATTGTTGATATTGATCTTGTCATCACAGTTGATACCCTTACCGCCGATGCCCGTCGACTTGATGTTCAACTCACCACCGTTGATAGTAATGATGCTGTCGGCCTTGATGCCTGAGCAGGCGCTATAGTCGCTGTCATCGGAGTCGTATTCATAGCCGCCACTGGTAAGTATCGAGGTGCGTCCGCCGTCGATGCGCACCTCGCCATCGGTAGAGATACCCTTGTCGGCTGTGCCTGTGACATTGACATTGATGACACCGCCCGTAACGATCACGGCATCATTGCCCCTGATACCGTTGCCGGCAGAGGCATCCACGTAAAGGTTGGCCTTGGGCATGGTGCGCACATAGTCGTCGCTGCGGATGCCAGCCTTGCAGTTGGCGTCGACTTCGAGATAGCCTGAGCCGCTGAAAATCAGTTGCCCTTCCGAGAAGAAGCAGGCTTTCATGTCTTCGCTGTCAACGGCATCAGTGTAACTGGTGCCATCGGTGAGATAGTTCTTCGAACCGTCGTTCAGCACGATGAACGTGCGCTTCTTACTCTGGTTGTTGATGGCGGCACCATCGGGGTTGGTGATCTTCACACCATTGAGCACGATAGCCTGTTTCTTGCTGCTGTAGAGCTTGAAGAACCCGTCGGTGGTCTCGCCTGTGAGTACATATTTTATAATGTTCTTACCTGTGTTGGTGGCAATGACGTCGTTGCCGCTGATGCTGACGATCCCTTCGTCGTCGCCGCTGACCGTTGCTGCGCCAGAGGTCGAGAAGGTGATAGTGATGGTCTTGGCGAAGGTGGTGTTCTCGATATAGTCATCATCCTCGCTGTCAACGGTCACGCTTTCCGAGATGGCGTTTCGGTTGAGGGCGACTGTAAACGAGGTCACATCGCCATTACTCGAAGCGCCGTTTGCGACATCGTCTGTATGGCCAGTGGTTGTCGCGTTATCGTCGTTACTGGTCGTTGTGTTATCCGTCCAACTGTTATCTTCCCAACTGTCGTTGGTTGTGCAGGCTGTAACCGCGAAAAGCAATGCGGCTGCCATGCAAGTCAAATGTTTCTGATTCATATCTTTGTTGTTACATTATTAATAATCTGCTGCAAAGATAGACTGAAAACAGAAATCCCGCAAATCTTTTCAGCGAACCTCTTGTTTCTTTCAACCAATCGGTCTACATCTTTTTTTATTTTTTGTCGTTATGTAAGGAAAAAAATGTAACTTTGCACCTAAATTATAAGATCAACTTGTTATTAACTATTTACGAAATATCGATATGAGAACTATGAAGTCTTTCTTCGCGACCATGCTGATGGCCTGCATCCCGTTCGCAGCCAACGCACAGTTTGGTATGTTTGGTGGTGGCAACCGCCCCAATCAGGACAGCCTTCGCCGTATAGCAGCAGCCGATTATGCCGACATGCTGGCAAAAGTCGGCGTAGGCCAGCCTCGTGAGGGCCGCCAGCCCAACAGTCCCGATGCGAGCAAGCATCCCAACTACGACGAACTCATCGCCAATCCCTACCCTTTCTATCCTGATCCGCTGGTGACGGAAAGCGGCAAGCGGGTCACCTCTGCCAAGATGTGGTACAAGGTGCGCCGTCCGGAGCTCGTCCGCCTGTTCGAGGATCATGTCTATGGCCATATTCCCGCTAATGTGCCGGGTGTGAGATGGCAGGTCGCCAACGAGGAAAAGAGGGATTTCGCTGGCACACCCGTGGTCATCCGTTATCTGAAAGGCGTGGTCGATAACGCCAACTATCCTGCCATCACGGTTGAGATTCAGGCCAACGTGGTCTATCCCGAGGGCAAACAGAATCTGCCCGTCATCATCGAGTTCGGTTTTGGAGGCGGTGATCCCCTTCGCAGCTTTGGCGGCGGCGTGTCGTGGAAGCAGCAGGTCATCGAACGCGGCTGGGCTGCCGCTACCATCAACCCCTCATCCATACAGGCCGATTCGGGCTCTGGTCTGACCAGCGGCATCATCGGGCTCTGCAATAAGGGCGCCCACCGTCAACCCTCCGACTGGGGGTCACTCCGTGCCTGGGGCTGGGGTCTGTCGCGACTGATCGACTATCTGGAGACCGACAAGACCTTCGATGCCACTAAGTGCGCCATCGAGGGTGTGTCGCGCTATGGCAAGGCCTCGCTCGTGGCAATGGCTTTTGAGCCGCGTGTCACCGCTGGGTTCATCGCCTCGTCGGGCAAGGGTGGCGCCGCAGGCTGGCGTCGCGACTGCGGTGAAAGCATTGGCAATATCGTCTCGCATGAGGAGTACCACTGGGTCTGCGGCAACCTGATTAAATACGGCACGGACCCAATGACGGAAAACGACCTGCCCGTCGATCAGCACGAGCTAATAGCCCTCTGCGCTCCCCGCGCCTGCTTCATCTCCACGGGCAGCTGGAACGGCGACAAGTGGCAGGATGTAGTGGGCTCGTTCATCTCAGCTTCAAAGGCATCGCCTGTCTACGAGCTGCTCGGCTTTAAGGGCGTAGGCACCGACCTCTTCCCAGGCATGGACAACGGCCTGATGGACGGTCGCCTCACCTATCGTCAGCACCACGGCGGCCACGAGGCCGGTCCCAACTGGCCCTTCTTCCTCGACTTCTTTGATCGCGAAGTAGTTAAAAAATAGTGTGACATGAAGAAACTGTTTTATTTGTTAGGCGCCATGGTGTTGATCATGAGCTGCGGCGGGAAGACGGAAAAGGCTGTCAGCGATACGGACTCACTGGCTATGGACACTGTGGCTGAAACCGATCTCGACAAGCATTCGGAGGCCTATATTCGTCAGCGTATCGACACGATCTACAAGACCGTAGGCAAATCGACCTACGACAACCCCTTCAATCGCGACAGCGCCTATTGTTCGCAGCGTTACTATGCCCTGATGCAGGAGGCTACCCAACTGTGCAGCGAGACTGGCGAAATCTTGTACGACTACGACTATTGGGTGTGCGGACAGGATTGGTCTGACGACTGGAGCTACAAGGTGGCTAAAGTCTACGAGATTACGGACTCTTCTGCGCTCGTCGATCTGATCATCCACAATTTCAGCGATACGGAAACCACCATCGCCCTTCGCTTCGAGCGCGACGACTGGTATATCGACGACTTCACACCCTCCAACGACGGCAATGATGACAAGAAGTACCTGCGTGAAACCATCCAGCAGGGCTTGAAGATCCGTGAGCAAGCCAAGTCACTCGTCGGCTATTGGGGATGGGTGGGCGACAACTGTCCGGAGTTGCTGCTCCGTCTGGAGATGACAGACAATGGTCTGGAGGTCACAGAATGTAATATCTATCGCATGTATGGTTTTGACAAGGCCACTGCTTCCTTCAACGGTACTGACCTTTCTGTCTATGAACTGGATTACGACGAGGAGGCCCTGGAAGTCAAACAGGAGTTCCACCTCGATGCCCACTTCGACAAGAACGGCGATCTGACAGGTGACTGCCGTATCAAACATCCATTAGCCAGCAGAAACTATGAAGGCCCTATCACGTTACGCAAAGGCTACTTTAAATACCGTGATGGCGTATAATCAAACACTCGGGGACGGTTATTATGATATATCGAGGACATGGCCTACAAAGATATGTCCTTAGTACTTCCAGAATCGGTACTTAACCGAAACCTAACCGAAAGACAACCGAAACATTAGTCTTCCATCTCCCTTCCACTGCCCTTCCAACATACTACCCTTAAGCATCCATCAGGCTTACCCATAAGAACATCAATAGAAACATCAAACAAAAAAGAGTCCCCGAGTGTGACAACTTTTTCCTGAAAAATTTGCTTTATTCGATGTTTTTCCCTATCTTTGCAGCAACCTAAACATATTACGACAATGAACAAGAACGAGCAATTTGTAATCACCATTAATCGTGAGCTTGGTAGCGGCGGACGCACCGTTGGCCGTCTGTTGGCAGAGAAACTGGGTGTGCCCTTCTACGACAAGGCCCTCGTCAAGGCTTTGCAGGAGCACTATAACCTCACGGTGGAAGAGATTGAGAAAATGAAGGGCCGCAAGCACAGCTGGTGGGCCGACGTGGAGCGTATCCTAAAGATCGATGCAGGCATGGGCTCCAACTTCTATCTGCCCCAAAAGAGCGATGCACCAGACCTGATAACCACCAACGAGATGTTCAAGACCGAAACCGAGATCCTGAAAGGCATTGCCGAGGAGAAGTCGTGCGTCATAGCCGGCCGTAGCGGTTTCCACGTGTTCCGCGACCACCCGAACCACCTGAGTATCCTCATTCAGGCCTCGATGGCATACCGCGTGGAGCGCGTCGCCCGCAAGCAGAACGTCACCGAGGAAAAAGCCCGTGAAATCATCGAGCATGTGGACACGATGCGCGAGAACTACGTGAAGAAGTACACCGGCTCATCGCGCTACGACACCCGCAACTACCAACTCGTCATCGCTGCCGACGGCAAGACGGAGGAGGAAATCGCCGACATCCTCATGCAGTACATCGGCTAAGCGTAAGCCATCACAATGGTGCAGAAAAGAAAATCCCCCCGCTCAACCGAGCGAGGGGACTTTCTTATCTATCAGAAGGTGTATCCGAGGGTGAGGAGCACCTGGTGTCGCTTGTTGCTGACCGAGGCCGACTGGACATCGCCCTTGATCTCAGCCGTCTTGAAGAGGTCGGGCTGCATGGGATAGAACTCTCCGTCGGTGGCGCTATACTGATAGGCCAGGTCGAGGTTCATCTTGCCAAGCTTACAGCCGATGCCACAGGTGATGCGGTTGGTGCTGTCCCAGTTGACATAGTCGGAGGTAGAGGCATACTTCACACCGTAGGAGTCGATGGTCATATCGCGCACACCATTCTTGTTATAGGCTGGCGACACGTAGTTATAACCTGCACGGAGGGCCACCTCGGGAACGGGCTTGAACTCGACACCCAGCTTCAGGGTGGAGACACCCTTCAGGACAAACTCCGTATTATCCTTCATCGGACGGTCGCAATAGGAATCCTCATCGCCATAAGCGTCGTAGCCATCCTTCACGCGGTTCTGGCTGGCACCATAGTCGGAATACTCATAGGTAGCACCGAGAGCGAGGTTCTTGCCAATGGTATGACCGAGGCTGAGACCGAACTTCCAAGGGGTATAGTAACGGAACTCGTAGGAATTCTGGATATCGCCCGACTCGGTATAGGTGCCGTCGAGATTCTCACCCAGCGCACTCTGGTTGACGATGGCTGTGGTATTCTCAGAAGTCAGGTCGTACCAGGTGGGGGTATTGATATACAGACCCACACGGAAGGGGGAATACTCCACGGGACGGAAGATGACACCAGCCTTGATGTCGACACCCGTGCCCTTGATGGTGCGCATGTCGCCATAGCTGACCTTACCGCCCTCTTCGCCAGAGGAGAATCGCAGCGCCTCGGCATACTCGCTATAGCCCTTGTACTTCACATCGTGCATGCCGACGGTGAGCCCCCAGTAGAAACGGTCGTTGGAATTGCCGCTGAGGGTGAAGTCGAAGTCATTGATCCAACCACGATGAGCACGGTCGAAGTTATAGGCATAGCCTGACATGCCCTGAAGCACATAGTCGCCGGGCTCTAACTCGTCGGACAGCACATTGGCATTGAGCCAGTCGAGCTGACTGAAATTGAGGGCCTGCTGGCTGCTCGTCGGACTCACATAGCCTAACAGATCGCCCTCACGGCTCATGCCAAGGCTGTAGTAGCCCTGCCAGTCCTTCTCGGAGGAAAGGATGTTCGACGAGGCCTCACGCAAGGCATGGTCGGCCACAGAGAGGATCTGATTGAAATTGCGGCTCTTGTGATAGTTGAACGACAGGTTGATGAACGAGCTGCGGTCCTGCTGCATGCAATAGACGAAGCCAATCTGGTCAAAACTCAGGTTCGTGGTGCTGCGACCGTCGAACTCATGAGCATCTGCCTGCGACACCAGACCGAAGCTGGCGCTGACCGCATCGTGACGGAAGAGGCCGATACCGGCGGGGTTTGTACCTGTGGTAGAGATATCGGCACCCAGAGCCTCCATCGCACCACCCATGCCCACATAGCGCGCCGTACCGTTGAGGTCGCCGCCCAGCAGTCGGGCACTCTCATATGTATCCTGTGCAGCGGCTGGCAGGACGACTGCCATAGCCAAGGCTGCGAAAACAATCTTCTTCATATCAATAGTCTTCATAAAGTTTATTGTTCAATGATTAACGACGTCCACCGGCATGGCCACCTGCGCTACGAGCACCACCGCCACCACCACCGCCTCCGCCAGAGGAGACTGAAGCACGGCCACCACCGCCACTGCTGAAGCCACCACCACTGCTGATACTGCGGTTACTGCTGCTGTTAGACGGCGTATAAGTGGTATTATTCGTCGTGCGCGAGTTG
>Ga0310690_10011469_pt1 | contig 10931 bp, 9 predicted proteins | sample AusTroGonzalo_MG_2_FD_207661 | JGI IMG/M metagenome (GOLD analysis project Ga0310690, IMG submission 207661) | Bovine rumen microbial communities from tropical cattle in Woodstock, Queensland, Australia - Gonzalo_04 (v2) (version 2) | ecosystem: Host-associated > Mammals > Digestive system >...
ACCTCAACCGTCAATGACGGTCAAGGTTACTTGGTTGCCTCGGTTGATGGACTTGCGGATGCGCTCGTAGAGAGGATCGAAGGTCTTCTTGGGGTGAAGCAGGGAGTTGAGGCAGTTGTACTGCCCTACGAGGATGCTGCCGTCGAAGCGGTCGTGGATGCCGTTGCCGGGTTCGTCACGCTTGGGATAGCTCAAGCAAGCTTGGCTCTCCTCTCGCTTACTCGCAGCCTTTGGCCACCACCAGCACCTGCAGCAGCAGGGCGTGGCTTACATCAAAATACTATTGTACGATATAATGAGGTGGGTTTAAAACTCGCCTCATTTGCGAATAGATAAAAACTTTTTTAATTCATTTGGAAGAAAAAGTCTTTTATAATATAATGACCCCGCTTGTTTCCATAATAATGCCTAGCTACAATGCTGAGCGTTATATCGCCCAAAGCATCGAGTCAGTGTTGGCGCAGACCTATCAAAACTGGGAGTTGCTAATAACAGACGACTGCTCTTCAGATAATAGTGTCAACATCATTAAGTCATATTGTGAACAAGACGATAGAATTAATCTGTTGATTTCGACAGAGCATCATGGTCCTGGAGATACAAGAAATCTATCGCTAAATCGTGCCAAGGGCCGTTTTGTCGCTTTTTTGGACAACGATGATATATGGAATCCTGTTAAACTGGAGAAACAGATGGCTTTAATGATTGATAATGGTTATGGATTTACCTACACGGGATATGAGCTGATGAATGAGTCAGGTAATCCTATGAATAGGATTATTCGAACAGCCGGAATATTGGAAGTTAAACAATATCTTAGAAATACGATAATTGGTTGTAGTACTGTAATACTAAATCGTGATATAGTTGGCGATTTTCAAATGTTTAAAAACGACACTTCAGATGATATGACATTATGGTTGAGACTTATGCACAAAGGTTTCAAAGCATATCCTCTTCCTGAAGTTCTGTCAAAGTATAGGGTAAGAAGTAATTCTGCCTCAAGTAATAAATTCAATGCTGCAAAAGATGTGTGGAGAGTGTATCGTGAATGCGAAAACCTCAATCTCTTACAATCATCGTATAATTTTGTGTGTTACGCTTTTAATGCTGTTAAAAAACGTATTTTTTGAATAAGGATTTCTTTTTATACCGTCATGCCTGGAGATACAATGGCGCTCCGGATTGCGAACCTGAACTGTCGGATTCCCAATGTAAGGAATTGCTGAAAAGTGGCGGTTGGATGGTCCGTAATACGTTTAATTTCGATTGCAAGCAAGAGACGCAATTTTGGAATCTTATAAAAGATTCGTTTGGCGGGATGGATGAACTTTCCTCAAATGAGAGAAATAAAATACGCAGAGCATGTCAATCATTTGATTATAGGTTGGTTGATTTAGATATAGTAAAAAAGCAAGCATACCCAATAGTTAAAGCAACTTTCGAAGATTATCACGTAACTGATCGGTCGATGAACGAGACTGTTTTCAATGATTATCTCGACCATTGTGCAAGGAATAATTACGATTATTGGGGTGCTTTTAATAAAGAAACAGGGGAGTTTATCGGCTTTTGTGCGGTTCATGTATTCGATAACTCGTGTGAATATGGCATTATAGGATTTCAACCTAAATACAAGCATAACGCGACCTATCCATATTATGGTTTTTTCTATAAGATGAACGAATACTATCTTGGAGAAAAGCATTTTAAATACGTAACCGATGGCTCGCGAAGCATCACCGAACATTCCAATATCCAGCCGTTTCTCGAGCAGAATTTCAAATTCAGAAAAGCCTATTGCAAACTAAAAATGCATTATACATGGTGGTTTGGGATAATAGTGAAACTTCTGTACCCATTCAGAAATATAATTCCAAATAGAAATATTCAAGCAGTGCTGAAAATGCATGGAATGCAGACGGAGTAACCTTAACTTCAACGATAACGTTAACCATAACCTTAACCAAAGTAGAATCTTTAAAAATAGATAAAATGGATGTGAAACATGCTTTTGCGTCCGCGGGCATTTTGTTGAATACTTTTATGACGAAAACGGCAATCTTACCGATACAATAGACATGATCCCCGGCGGTACGATTCTCAACATCGAGCGCGGTCAGTGGCATAGCCTGAAATGCCTTGAGAGTGGAACGGTTTTGCTGGAAGCAAAAGACGGCCCATGGGAACCACTGACAGAGGAAGATGTTTTGTAATTATAAAAGTGAAGCAAGTGGCAATTTAAATTTCTATAGGTAGCGGGCAATACGATATGTCGTTCGACGACATGTTAATGGTAGTGTATCGACCGATATCAATGTCGATAGGCTATGAGTCTTATGCCGGGTTGGATTGGCGAACTGGTAATTTTAGGGAAACTACCTGGTACCCGCTGATATTCGAAGACAAAACCATACTATCTAATGGTCTGCAGACCATAGTGTATTCTATTTCAAACGAACGTATTATTTCGGTTGATAAAATCACTCTTCTTACCCTGCCCACTCCAGGTCACATATCAAAATGGGAAGAAACAATATGGGGTGAAAAATGGAGTTGTAAAACCTCGTATGATTATTTCTGTAATAGCAAGTATCAAGAGATAAGTATTATTAAATAAAAGTAATAAAGGGAAGAATATAGTTATTATATAAATAGTATCTTTTTCCTGAACATTAGCAAATGAAAAATAACCACCGCATCCACCTCTGCCTCGCCAAAATGAGCGACAACGGCATGGAGCAACGATATATCCAAGAGGCTTTTGATTCAAACTGGGTTGCACCGCTTGGGCCGAATGTTGATGAGTTTGAGAAAAAACTGGAAAGTTTTTTCAACGATAACGTTAACGATAACGTTAACAGGAGGGTAGCGGCGTTGAGTGCGGGGACTGCTGCCATTCATTTGGCGTTGTTATTGTTGGGTGTTGGCAAAGACGATGAAGTTCTCTGTCAATCATTCTCATTCTGCGCAAGCTCAAACCCTGTGGTTTACTGCGGAGCGACACCAATATTTGTCGATAGCGAAGAAGAAACTTGGAACATGTCGCCCGAGTTGCTTGAAGAAGCAATCAAAGACCACATTACTAAAACCGGTCGTAAGCCGAAAGCGATTGTAGTGGTGGACCTTTATGGTATGTCAGCTAAATGGGAAGAAATAGAGGAGATTGCCCGCCGATATGAGATTTCGGTATTAGAAGACGCAGCCAATGCTCTTGGCTCGACATATAAAGGAAAACAATGCGGTACATTCGGCGATATTGCTACATTGTCGTTTAATGGCAACAAAATCATAACCACATCGGGTGGTGGCGCAATCGTTTGCAAGGATGAAGAGACAAAAAAGCGTGCGGTTTTCCTTGCAACTCAGGCGAAAGAACCGTGTTTGCACTATGAACATCAAACCATCGGATACAACTACCGAATGAGCAACATCTCTGCTGGAATCGGTCGCGGTCAAATGACTGTTCTTGACAAGCATATTGCTCATCATAAGCATGTACACGAACTATATCATGAGTTGTTCAAAAACATAGATGGTGTCGAGGTTCACGGCAATCCAAATGCTGATTTCGATAGCAACTTCTGGCTCACGACTATACTTTTCAAGCAACCGCTCGATACTGAAGCCCTTTGCTTGCAGCTCGATAAAGCCGGCATCGAAGCTCGTCCATTATGGAAGCCTATGCATCTTCAACCAATCTATAAAGACGCTCCAGCCTACACTAATGGTGTTAGCGAGAATCTGTTCAGACATGGGATATGTTTGCCAAGTGGGCCGTGGGTGAGGGACGAGGATGTTGGGTATATTGTGGAGATGATTAAAAGTCAACGTTAACGTTAACGATAACGTTAACTTTGACGATAACCATAACGTTAACCTTAACTTCAACGATAACGTTAACCTTAACGTTAACCAAAATAGGAACCTTTTAAAGAATATATAAAATGGATGTAAAAACTAAAAAAGCCAGGAATTTTAGAAACTATAAGGTGTGGCAGGATGCCGTTGATTATGCTTCGAAAGTGTATAAGATAACCGCTGATATGCCATGGTTTGAAAAGAAAGGATTGTGTGATCAGTTGCAAAGGGCTGTGGTATCAATAAGCAGTAATATTGCCGAAGGGGCAGCCAAACCGTCTGACAGCGAGTTTGCACGTTTTCTTGATACTTCGCTTGGTTCGGCGTTTGAGGTTGAGACACAACTCTTGATCGCCAAAAACGTTGGCTATATCAAGAACGCTAACGATAACGTTAACGATAACTCTAACGATAACGTTAACGATAACGATAACGGTGGGGTGACGTATGAGGAGTTGTTGGCGGAGCTGCAGGAGATTGAGAGGCAGATTAATGGGTTGATTGGGGTGGTGAGGAAAGAATAACCTTAACGTTAACCATAACCTTAACCAAAGTAGAACCTTTAAAAAATAGATAAAATGGATGTGAAACCTGCGTTTGCGTCCGCGGGCATTTTGTTGAATACTTTTATGATGAAAACGGCAATCTTACCGATACAATAGACTTGATCCCCGACGGTACGATTCTCAACATTGAGAAAGGTCAGTGGCATAGCCTGAAATGCCTTGAAAGCGGAACGGTTTTGCTGGAAGCAAAAGACGGGGAGTATCATCCGTTGGAAGAGGATGAGATAATGGACGTGAAGAGTGAAAAGTAAAGAGTGAAAAGTTGAGATATATTTTGAAAGGGATTTGGGCGTTTTGTGAGATTGGGTTCATTCCTCAGAGAAGACCCAAAGATGACAGTGCGGCAGGATAGACAGATGAGGCGACCATTTTAGTGGGCGGCTGTGGTACCCATCCATAAACACCCGACCAAGGATGAGTCTTTCGTTATCTTGCGAAGTAAGGCTATGGTGACTACTCACAATGATGATGGCTCTATCATATAAGATGTGGTGTTGAGTCATGCCGGAACACTGATGAGTATCTTTATCGCAGTCATGGCAGGCTTGATGGTGACAATAGTTACATGGTAAAAATATCGAACGCATTCGAGAGACTGCAAGGCTTAAGTTGTATAGGCTATCAAGGAGTTAATTTGAACATATAACGACAATAAATAGTCATGAACATTCTGTACATAATAGGCAATGGTTTTGATTTAGCACAGGATTTAAAAACCAAATATGAGGACTTTTATCCTTATTATTTGAAATGTGAGTCGCCGAACGAAGCTGTTAAATTGATGAAAAAAGATATAGATGAAAAGGTTGGCGATTGGTCGGATATGGAACTTGCTATGGGCGCGTTTACCAAAAAGGTGAATTCGGTAGAAACGCTCAACGAATTGTATTTTGACCTTTCTGATAGATTGTCAGAATACCTCAAAATGGAATCCGCAAAATACAATTTCTCAAGAAATACAAAAATAATAAATGATTTTTGTGAACCTTATCATTATCTTGAGAGTTTGGATGAACGAATCTATCTTGATTATATATCGTATGGAGCAAAAGACGGACGTGAGATAGGGACCATCAACATAGTTACGCTTAATTACACCAATACCATAGAGCAATTCCTGGGTTTTCCATCAAATGACACGTATGTTTATAGTAGCGGTAAGTATAGAATTGGTAATGTTTGTCATATTCATGGTTTTTTGGATGATACTATATTGCTTGGTGTTAATGATGAGCAGCAGATTGCAAATGATTTGTTTAAAACCGAGCCTGCAGTAAGGGATTATTTGATTAAAAAGGAAGCCATTGCCTCAATGCGAACCTACAATGAATTATTGTGTGAAAATTACATAAACACTTCTGATATTATTGTTTTATTTGGAGTGTCGTTGGGGGCCACGGACATGTATTTATGGGATAAGATCGTGAAAAGAATGAATGGGCTCAACATGCCATTACTTGTGTATTTTCAACATTCAAAGGAGGTGATACCGAACACTAGGAGACAGCTTTTAGGAAGGAAAATGGTTGCAGTGCGAAAGTTTCTGTATGATCGTATGAGAATTCCGGAAAAACTGCAATCAGAGGCAAGGATATTAATCGGCTACAACAAAGATATTTTTAAAATAAAAAGGACAAACAAGTGACATAAACTGGTTTAGTGACGCTCAGGTCGATTGTTTATGGGTTCGAGAAAGACCAAAGGTCTTTGTCAATACTCAATTACCCGGAGCTAAAGCAGAAAGGCTTGGAATATTTGGACTCGTGTAAAGAGCCGATAGTTGGCATGGATGACGATTAGGCCACACGGATGTGTTTTCCGCTTATAGTTTACGGTTTACAGTTTAAGAGGTCGGGTTTCCAAAGAGGTGCCCGGCCTTTTTTTGTTTTGAAAAATTTTTTCAACATTATACGTTTGGTTTCTTGTAAATCATTATTTTTGCACATTGAAAAGTAATATTGTTTATGCGCCATCTTATTATTCGAAATGTCGGACCAGTCAAAGAAGCTGAAATTGAGCTGAAAAAGTTTAATTTCATCATTGGGCCTCAAAGCAGTGGGAAAAGCACCATTGCAAAGATTTTGAGTACCTGCAATTGGATTGAAAAAGAGGTGGCCACTACGAGAAACGAAAAAGCAGTAGCCAATGGCAATGACTTCAAACTGCTGATAGAAAGTTTTCACCAGATAGAAGATTACTTCGATAAAACAGCTGAATCATACGTGTCGTTTAGCACTGATTTCATAGATATATTATACGAACACGGCAAATTGCGAATAAACCTGAAGCGCGATGCTGAATACCATCGCCAGAAAATCTGTTATATCCCAGCTGAGCGCAATATGGTTACCTTGCCCGAGCTCAAAGGCTTTGACTTCAATAGCACTAACTTGCGAAGCTTCCTTTTTGACTGGTATCGTGCTCGTGAATTCTATACCCCTCAAAACAAGACCAACGTTTTGGAACTTGGGGTTCAGTATTACTACGACATCGACAAGGATGCCAAGTGCGACCGCATTCAACACGTCAACGGCCATACCTACGATATATCATTACGCAACTCGTCTAGCGGTTTGCAGTCGGTTACTCCGCTGATTGTCATGCTTCAGTATTTTAGTGATCAGTATTTTACTGAGTTTAATTTCAAGAATTCGTTTGAGCAAGACGATAAGGCGAAACAAACACGTAGGACTCTTACTCGTGAGGTAGCGCTGAAGCTGTACCGCCCAGAAGGTTTCCGAGATGAAGACGTGCCGCAATTAATTGCTCAGTTTAACGATGAATTGCACAAAGGAGGGTCGGAGGCGGTTAGGATTTTCGAAATCTACGAGAAGGCATGCGCTCGCTTATTGAAGCCCAACCGTACCACTTTTATCATCGAGGAGCCAGAGCAAAACCTTTTCCCGTTCACGCAGATGGATTTGCTTGAGGCAATCGTGAGCCTGTGCGTCAACGGTCGTAAGCATGAATGCACCATCACTACCCACAGTCCGTTTATTTTGAATTACCTGAATGTGCTGATCAAGCGCTATTATAGCGGCGTGGAGGGCAAAGTGACACTCAATCCTTGGGAGCTTGGTGCGTATGCTATATCCGACGGACGCTTGGCAGATTTGATCCAGGTGAACACCGATTCCGGCAAGTTAAGTGTGAATGCTGAAGATTTGGTTGAGGCAATGCGCTACATGTATGATGAATATCGTCAGATGAAAGAATTGTAAGGCATATGCTGAAGGAGCTGTTTGAGGGGAGTTTTTACGTGTCATTCGAGCGGAAATCGGGAGTTTCTTTGAATTTGAGAGAAATCACCCACACCGGTGATTTCACATTGTTGGACCAAGAGGCCTGTCGTGGTTGTTTTTATGTTTGCTGTGATAATGACAACGAAAGGGAGCAACTGAAAGTCCATACTGATAATCAGGCATATATCATAAAGATAGCTGATATTTTTAGCTATGTCAAAGGCGGTTTCGGTGAGATTAGTGATTACATGATTGATACAACAGAATCAACAGCAGTGGTCGAAATGACTTGCTCCACAACCGATTATGTAAAGGACAAGAGAGCAAAAGCCCGCCGTCAATTGTATAACACCTTGCTCTGTTTCCAAGCCTGTTCTATTGTAAAACAGCACATTGAGCAGCGTACATCGCGTTATGCCATATTCTCATGGCGCGAAACCATGCCTAAAATAGACGAAACCGACAGTATTGAGGTCAACATGCGAAATATGATGCTCCTCACTGACGAAGTTTACTCGCCAGACAATGAGTCGAACTTCGATTTCGGTTTCAAATTGAAGGAAATCAGATATCCACATGCATTAATTTTGAGATAAAGCGGCATTAGCGATAAAGATAAAAAAGTGGGCACCCAGCGTTACCGGACCTCAAGCTGGTCGTTTTTTGGATGCCTTATTATTTGTAGAGTAATTACTCAGTTTATCCTCGATATGCTGTTGGCCTGTGTGTTAAAAATCTCGTATTTGTATTCATGCTGTTCCCATTATGGGCAGCTGACTGCCATCAGGTGCCATTGGTTCTGCAGCCTGATTTCAATGTGTAATGAAATGTCTACTCCCATAATTGTACGGATCTATTTGTTAGAGGATGTCCGCTTCATTGTTGACACTATTCTGCGCTAATTAAAAATTTGCAAAAAAACCTTGCGGATTGCAATTTTTTTGTATTTTTGTAGACTGAATAAGTAGATAAACTAAACAACAAAAATAATTCGTATGAAGAGACTTTTTTTAATGATTTTGTTCTTTGCGCTGATGCCTTTGGCTATGCTGGCGCAAACGCCTCAAATGATGGACATGGCCCGTGCAGAGCTTCAGAAACGTGGACTTAACGAGACTGAAGTGCGTGCCAGACTGATGGAAAACGGTATTGATGTTGACAACATACCGCCTACAGAATATGCCAACTATCAGAGCAGAGTGACCGAGATCCTTAATCAGATGGTTGCCGAAAAGAACGCTGCCACTCTAACTCCGGCCGCTGCAGCTACAGGAGGCGTTGAGGTGGTGTCAACTCCTGATGAAATGCCGCAGACCACCACAGGTGAGGCTGCCGCAGAGGAAGCTTTGGAAAAGACTCTCGAAGAGAATCATGTTTCACCTACAGCAGGTAACGACATCTACGGACACTCGCTTTTCACAGGCCAGGGTCTGGATGTGTTCCGCACAACTGACGGTGCCCTTGCTCCTGAAACATATATTTTGGGTGAAGGCGACGAGGTACATATCTCAATTTTCGGTTCGTCACAGACTGAGATTCACCAGCGCATAGGTCCTGATGGCAGCATTCAGCCTACAGGATCAAGCAAAATTTTCTTGAAAGGCATGACCTTGGCTCAGGGCCGTGAGGCTATTCGCAGCAAGCTTAGCCACAGCTTCTCGTTCAGACCTGACCAGATAGCTGTCACCATATCGACAGCACGTACGGTTGCGGTGAGCATATACGGTGAAGTGGGTGTGCAAGGCGGTTTCACCATCAGTGCCTTGAACACAGTATTCAATGCCTTGGCAGCGGCAGGTGGTCCTACAGCTCTCGGTACGGTGCGTAACATACAGCTTTCACGTGCCGGCAAGACATATACCATAGATATTTACAAATACATGAAAAACCCGACCATAGGAGTTAATTACGACATTCAGAACGCTGATGTCATCTTCGTCCCAGTGGCTCAAAAGATAGTCAAAATAGAAGGTGCTGTTAACCGCCCTATGCGTTATGAGATGATTGACAATGAAACTCTTGCCGACCTTATTGAATATGCAGGCGGTGTTGTGTGGAACGTTTATCCGGAATATGTACAGATTGAACGTATAGACAACGGTCAAATCATCTATCAGGACTATAAGCTCAGTGAGATCTTGTCGGGCAAACGTAAAGTCAGCTTGCAGGCGGGCGATGTAGTCCGTATCAAAATAGCCAACGAGCCTGTTGAGAACTATGTTTCAATTACAGGAGATGTTTACTACGACGGACGTTTCGAACTGGATAAGAACACCTCGCTCTCAACCTTGTTGAACAACGCCAAGCCGCGTTACACCGCCATGACAGAATACCTCTTTGTGGAGCGTACAAGAGACGATGAGACTGTCGAGGTGATTACAGTGCCCTATCCGGGCACTAACGGTAATCCCGACTTTGTGCTTCGCGCCCGCGATAAGGTGACAGTGCTGAGACAGTCAACCTACCGTGATGTGGGTGTCATAGCTGTAAGCGGTCAGGTGCGTAAGCCTTTCTCACGCAATTTCAGCTTGGACGACAAGATGACCATATCGCAGGCCATAGACTTTGCAGGCGGTTTGAAACCAACAGTGTTCCCTGTGGCTTACATCTTCCGCAGGGATATTACGAATCCCGAAAAAATGCAGTACATCAGAATAGACTTGGAAGCTGACGGTGAAAGACTGCTGCAGCCTGGCGACCGCTTGAATGTATATGACAACACTCTATACACCAACATTGGCGAGGTGCGTGTGAGCGGTGCTGTCAAAGAGCCTTTCGGCACAACTTATGACGAGTCGCTTACACTGCACGACATGCTGTGCATGGCAGGCGGATTCACAATTGGTGCCGCATACGACCGTGTGGAGGTGTTCCGTCTGAACTTTTCAAAGACCAACGAGGTTGACCTGGATGTAATCACTCTTCAGGTGGATGAGGACTATAACCTGATTGGCAGAACCTTCGACCTGCAGCCATACGACCACATAGTGGTGCGTATGACTCCTAACTACACCACAGGTCGTTATATAGAACTGAACGGCCGTGTGAAATATCCTGGAGTTTATGTTTTGGAAGACTCCAAAACCCAGCTTTGGGACATTATCAAAAAGGCAGGAGGTCTGCTTGACGATGCCGACCCTTATGCGCGCCTTATGCGTACACAAGGGCGTAACACCGGTAGCATAGGTTTAAACCTTAAAAAGGCCAAACGCGACAGAAACAGTTTGAAGAACGACCCTATACTTATGGAAGGTGATGTCAT
>Ga0310690_10011470_pt1 | contig 10930 bp, 12 predicted proteins | sample AusTroGonzalo_MG_2_FD_207661 | JGI IMG/M metagenome (GOLD analysis project Ga0310690, IMG submission 207661) | Bovine rumen microbial communities from tropical cattle in Woodstock, Queensland, Australia - Gonzalo_04 (v2) (version 2) | ecosystem: Host-associated > Mammals > Digestive system >...
AGATTTTGTTAATTTTAAAACTATTTTTGACGATTTTGAAACTCCCATCGCTATTTACTATTATCTTCGCGCCTCCAAATACATCTATGAACCCATAGGGTATAATATAATAAGGTAAAAGAATGACAGCCGCCTAATGTTAAATAAATATAAATATTAACTTTACGGGGGCTTGAATGGTTTCTAAAAGAAGAAAAAGCAGTACCTTTGCAGTCCGATTATTGGGGGAGAGGCTTAGAATCCCCCGGAGATGTTGTGTGAATAGCCCTGTCTTTGGCCAGGCAGAGCGGTTCGTGAATCAGCATTTCAAGTTATATAAGTAGTACTGTTTTTTAGTAAATTAAAAGAAAAGAAATGAACACTTTAAGTTACAAGACGCTTTCCGTCAACAAGGAGACCGCTAAGAAGGAGTGGGTGGTCATCGACGCTACCGATCAGGTGGTGGGTCGCCTCTGCTCAAAGGTTGCCAAGCTGATTCGCGGAAAGTACAAGCCCAGCTTCACTCCTCATGTGGACTGTGGTGACAACGTCATCCTTATCAATGCCGATAAGGTGGTATTCACTGGTAAGAAAGAGACCGACAAGGTCTACACCCGCTATACGGGTTATCCTGGTGGCCAGCGTTTTAATACGCCTGCCCAGCTTCGTCAGCGCAAGGACGGTATCGACAAGATTCTGCGTCACGCTGTGAAGGGTATGCTGCCGAAGGGTCCTCTTGGCCGTTCGCTGATGAACAACCTTTATATATATGAAGGTACAGAGCATCCCCATGAGGCTCAGAAGCCCAAGGCTATTGATATTAACCAGTACAAATAAAGTTGAAAGTTAAAAGTTTAAAGTAAAAAGATTATGGAAGTAATCAACGCTATAGGTCGTCGCAAGAGCTCAGTAGCTCGTGTGTATCTCCAGGAAGGTACTGGTAAGATAACGATTAACAAGAAGGAACTCGAGACGTATTTCCCCTCTGCTATTCTGCAGTACGTGGTGAAGCAGCCGCTGAACCTGCTTGAGGTGGCAGAGAAGTACGATATCAAGGTGAACCTCGACGGTGGTGGTTTCACTGGTCAGAGCCAGGCTCTGCGCATGGCCATTGCCCGTGCCCTCGTCAAGGTGAACGAAGAGGACAAGAAGAAGCTGAAGGATGCCGGTTTCCTGACTCGTGACAGCCGTGAGGTTGAGCGTAAGAAGCCCGGACAGCCGAAAGCTCGTCGCCGCTTCCAGTTCAGTAAGCGTTAATCCGACTGGACTACGTTTAGTATCTAAACTCCTAAGATTCCTATGGGACTACTTGGGAGCTGATCTAACAAGATTCAACAGAAAGTAAACATCATTAAAGTAAAAAGCAAAATGTCAAGAACAAATTTTGATCAGTTGCTGCAGGCTGGCTGTCACTTTGGCCACCTGAAGCGTAAGTGGAACCCCGCAATGGCTCCCTACATCTACACCGAGCGCAACGGTATCCACATTATCGACCTGCATAAGACGGTTGCCAAGATCGACGAGGCTGCCGATGCCTTGAAGCAGATTGCCAAGAGCGGCAAGAAGATTCTCTTCGTAGGTACTAAGAAACAGACTAAGGACGTGATTGCCGAGAAGGCAGCCAGCGTCAACATGCCCTACGTGATTGAGCGTTGGCCGGGCGGTATGCTCACCAACTTCCCCACCATCCGCAAGGCAGTGAAGAAAATGGCCAATATTGACAAGCTGATGGCCGACGGTACTTTCAACAACCTGTCAAAGCGTGAGCTGCTGCAGGTGACGCGTCAGCGTGCCAAGCTTGAGAAGAACCTCGGTTCTATTGCCGACCTGACCCGTCTGCCCAGCGCCCTCTTCGTAGTGGACGTGCTGAAGGAGCAGATTGCCGTTAAGGAAGCTAACCGTCTGGGTATTCCCGTGTTCGGTATCGTTGATACCAACTCTGAGCCCAAGAACATCGACTTCGTCATCCCCGCTAACGATGATGCCAAGGACAGCGTTGAGGCTATTTTGAACGCTTGCTGCACCGCTATCGCCGAGGGCGTTGAGGAGCGTAAGGTTGAGAAGGCTGACGAGAAGGCTGCTGACGCTCAGGACGAGGTTGAGGCTGAAGAGGCAAAGCCCAAGCGCGCTGCCCGTAAGGCTCGCAAGGACGAGGCTGCTGAGGCTCCCGCCGCTGAGGAAGAGGCTATTGAGGCTCCCGCTGAGGAAGAGGCTCCCGCCGCTGAGTAATCATTTCAAATTATAAAAATAAAAACAAAAAGATACAATGGCAATTTCAATTGACGATATCAAGAAGCTTCGCGCTATGACCGGTGCTGGTCTGGCTGACGTTAAGAAGGCTCTGACCGAGGCAGAGGGCGACTTCGACAAGGCTAAGGAGCTGCTCCGCGAGCGTGGCCTGGCCATCGCTGCCAAGCGTAGCGACCGTGAGACTTCAAATGGTTGTGTTCTCGTTAAGAGTGTTGACGGCTTTGCTGCCATGATCGCCCTGAAGTGCGAGACTGACTTCGTGGCCAACGGTGCCGACTTCATTGCCCTGACCCAGAACATCCTCGACGCTGCCATCGCCGCCAAGGCTAAGGACATTGAGGCTGTGAAGGCTCTCGACATCAACGGTCAGAGTGCTCAGGAGGCTGTAACCCAGCGTTCGGGTATCACCGGTGAGAAGATGGAGCTCGACGGCTACCTCGTACTCGAGGGTGAGAACATCGAGGTCTACGACCACATGGGTAAGCACACCCTTTGCACCATGGTGCAGACCAACAAGCAGGCCTCTGAGGCTGGTCACAAGCTGGCTATGCAGGTGGCTGCCATGAAGCCCGTCGCTCTCGACGCACAGAGCGTAGAGCAGAAGATTCTGGACGAGGAGTACAAGACCGCCGTTGAGAAGACCAAGCTCGAGCAGGTTGAGAAGTTCGTAGAGATGAAGCTCAAGAAGGCTGGCATCAACCCCAACCTCGTTGACTCTGAGGATCACATCGAGAGCAACATGGCTAAGGGCTGGCTCACCAAGGAGCAGGCTGACGAGGCTCGCAAGCTCATTGAGGCTTCAAAGGCCGAAGGTGAGGCTCAGCTGAAGATGCCGATGATCGAGAACATCGCCAAGGGTCGTGTGCAGAAGTTCCTGAAGGAGAACTGCCTCGTTGACCAGGAGTTCCAGTTCGGCGACGGCGACAAGGCTACTGTAGCCCAGTGGCTCGCCCAGCAGGACAAGGAGCTGAAGATTGTTGCTTTCAAGCGCTTCACGCTTGTTGCAGAGTAATACAATCGTTCTAAAATAATAAAAGACTCCCGCCGGACAGCTTTCGGCGGGAGTCTTTGTTATGATGTAGAGGCTGCTATTCTTTCTCTGCGCACTCAGGGCACAGTCCCTTGGCCATATAGTTGATGCTATGGAGCTGGTAGCCCTTAGGAAGATGAACAGCAGGAATGGGAACTTCGGATATGCAGAAGGTACGCTGGCACCGTTCACAGAAGAAGTGTACATGCTGATCATCGTCATGCTCATGGCCGTCGTGGCTGTAGCACAGCTCGTAGCGTACACCGTCGGCACCATCCTCGATGACATGAACCAAATGGTGCTCGCGGAACAGCGTTAAGGCCCGGAATACGCCCGACTTGTCAATCGACAGAATCTTATACTCCAATTCCGATAATGACATTGGCCGCTCAGCAGCGGCCAATGCCTTTACTACGACTATACGGTTTGCCGTTGGTTTTATTTCATGAGAAAATAAAAGCTTCTCACACGCTTCGCTGGTCATAGTTTCCACATAGTGGAGTCGTTAAAGTAGTCAATACGCATGGCGCTACGCACCTCGTCCATTGTCTGAGCACCTACCTCACGGGCCTGTTCGGTACCTTTCCTTAAAATGTTCTGAATCTCGGCGATGTCAGTCTCCAGCTCAGCACGGCGCTGACGCATGGGCTCCAGGAACTTGTTGAGCACCTCGTTGAGGAACTTCTTACACTTCATATCGCCTAAGCCACCACGTGTATAGTGCTCCTTCAGTTCGTCGAGGTTCTGATATTCAGGCCAGAAGTCGGCAAAGTCCTGATCACAGGAGAACGCATCGAGATAGGTGAAGACGGCGTTACCCTCCACATGGCCAGGATCACTAACGTTCAGGTGCAGTGGGTCTGTGTACATCGAGCGCACCTTCTGCCACAACTCGTCCTTCGAGTCGCTAAGGTAGATGCAGTTGCCTAATGACTTCGACATTTTCTCCTTACCGTCGGTACCAGGCAGTCGGCGGGCCGTAGCATTCTCTGGCAGCATGATGTTCGGTTCCACCAGTACAGGGGCATAAGTGTTGTTAAAACGGTTTACCAGTTCACGCGTTACCTCAAGCATCGGCTCCTGATCTTCACCAACGGGTACCGTAGTGGACTTGAACAACGCAATGTCGGCAGCCTGGCTGACAGGGTAGCAGAAGAAACCTAAGGGAACGCTCTCGCCCTCGAAGCCACGCATCTTGATTTCCGTCTTTACCGTCGGATTGCGCTGCACGCGGCTTACAGAGATGAGGTTCATAAAATAGGTCGTCAGTTCGGCCAGTTCAGGAATATGACTCTGTATGAAGATGGTACACTTCGTGGGGTCAAGGCCTGCCGAGAGATAGTCGAGAGCCACCTGAATAATGCTCTGGCGCAGCTTCTCGGGATTGTCGGCATTGTCGGTAAGTGCCTGTACGTCAGCCATGAAAACAAACATGCGGTCGTAGTCGCCTGCATTCTGCAGCTCTACGCGACGGCGGAGTGAACCTACATAGTGCCCCAAATGGAGCTTACCCGTAGGACGGTCGCCAGTAAGTATTACTTTTCCCATAAAAAATCCATTTGTTAATTTATGCGTGCAAAGGTACTAATTTTTCTGCTGAAAGCGAAGACCTTTGGGATTTTTTTAGTATCTTTGCCACCGATTGTTTATAATAGCTACTGATGAGGAGAAAAATCCTGTCACATTTGGCCACATGGATTGTACTGTTCCTGATACCCGTGATATCAGGAGCGGTGCCCCTTCCTTATCAGCTGATACCTATTGCGGTAGGGGTGGTGGTGTTCTACACGAACTACCTGTGGCTGACACCTTATTATTATATGAAGGGCAGGGTTGTGCTTTGCTGGGGAATCAATTTCCTCCTTTTAGTGGGTATTGGTTTCATCATGCACAGCTTCATAGGATCGGGAGTAGGATTTGTCTTTTATTTGGCAGTATTGATCATCATTTCTATTTCCATGCGTTTAGGTTCAAGCTGGCAGCAGTCGGAAGAGGCACGGTTTAAGGCCGAGGCAGCGCGTGCCGACGCTGAGCTAAGCAACCTGCGTTACCAGACGAATCCCCATTTTCTACTGAACACGTTGAACAACATCTATGCACTGATAACGTTCGACACGAAGGGGGCTCAGGAGGCCATCCAGCAGTTATCGGCCATGCTGCGTCACATGCTCTACGACAATCAAGAACAAGAGGTGCAGCTGGAGAGTGAGGTGGAGTTCCTGCAGAGTTATATCAGTCTGATGAAAATCCGACAGTCAGAAAGTGTTGATGTCACCTTTAACGCTGAACTGGCCAATGAAGGCATTAGGATAGTGCCGCTTATCCTCATACCCTTGGTGGAGAATGCCTTTAAGCACGGCATTGGCCTTGCTAAACCCAGTTTCATACATATTACCCTAAAGGCAGACAGTAGCCATATTGACTTTGACATCAAGAACTCGAATGTTCCCAAGGGAGATAATGACCAGAGTGGTCACGGCATAGGACTGACTCAGGTTCAGAAGCGGCTTGAGCTGGCTTATTCGGGAAATTATACCTGGGAGCATGGTCTGACAGACGACGCGTCAGTCTACAATTCGCATATAATCATTAACTTACATAACTAAAAAACTGACACAGATGACTCTAAACTGCGCTATTATCGATGACGAACCATTGGCAGCCCAATTATTGGAGAGTTATGCCAAGAGAATTCCTATTTTAAGAATAACGGGAGTGTATAACAGCGCACTCACGGCAATGGCCGACTTGCGCCTGCATTCAGTAGATTTGCTCTTCCTTGATATTCAGATGGCTGAATTGTCTGGTATGGAGCTGGCTCGTCTCATTCCTTCCGAGACACGCATTATCTTCACAACTGCTTTCAAGCAATATGCCATTGACGGTTACAAGGTATCGGCTTTCGACTATCTGCTGAAACCAGTCAGCTTTGAGAGTTTCCAGGCTACCGTTGAGCGGGCTGCACAGCTGTTCTTCTCACAGAAGCAGGTGGACACCACCATTACTGACCGTTATATTTTTGTAAAGAGTGAGTATAAGCTGATTCGTGTGTCGCTTGATGACATCCTTTATGTAGAAGGACTAAAGGACTACGTGCGTATCAAGCTGGTTAATGGCAACCGTATCATGTCGTTGCTTAGTATGAAGCGCATGGAAGAACTGCTGCCAAAAAACGAGTTTATGCGTACCCACCGTTCGTATATTGTACACATGACCTTCGTCGACACTATTGAAAAGCAGCGGATCATCCTGCGCGATGAAGTCATCCCTATTTCAGACAACTACAAAGAAGATATCATGCGGTTTACCGAGCTCCACACCTTGACATAAGTCATTGGGCCTCGATATAGGAGTCAAGAACAGAGAGGAAGTATTTTCTGAAGTCTTTCCAGTGATAATAGGGAGCCATATCGGTCTTTAGCGGTAGTGTGGCTTCATCCTCGTTGAGTAGAACTTTGAAAACGATGTCGGTGTCGCCCGGATGGCGTCGGTAAAAGATGAACTGGATGTTGGCCGCCATCGGGAAAATACGGTAATTGTACCATCCTTTGCGCACAACTTGCTCTAAATCGTCAATCTCCTGACCGTAGTTGTTAAGGTCGAGCAGACAGACCAGCGGCAAGAGCATGGTCTCATGTCCAAAACGAAGTGAAGCCGAAGGTGTTGGGAGGGCGATACAGCTGTCGGCCTCGGCAATAATACGGCGTAACAGATTGCGCTGTGAAAATGGTTGCATGCCGTCATTCAGCGGTGAAGCAGCAAAGCCAATGTAGGAACGTGCATTCTCGCGCAGCCAATTCTCATAGACGACTTCGTCGGAGAATACGTCATAGAGAGTCACCTGATTCCGCAACTCCGTGTTCTGGAGGGAGGAAGCTACCTTGAAGAAGTTGTCGTTGAAGCGTGTGGAGTTCATTTTGCGTCTCACGTAGGAGGTATCGTTGAACAGCCGTTTCGTTAGTAGGTTGGAGAGGTCGTGGTTCTTGCAGAACTTAAGAAAAGGGACAGACTTTTCCAAATCCGCCTCACGCTTCCAGAATATGGGATCGTTCTGGTTCATGTAGTACATGTCATGACTACTGGCATCTTGGGTAATGTTCAGACGTGGGTTCATCATAGCCAGCTGTTGTGTGGCATTGGCCATTGACAGGATACAGCGTATGACAATAGTACTCTTGGCATCGACGTGTGCATCGTTGCTGAAGACTTCAGGAAACCGTTCAAACATGCGCTTTGCAATCTGTCGATGCTGTTCTGCACCGAGTTTCGTAAGGTCGCCTAAACGTCCCCGGGCATCGTCCCTGATAATTCCCAGTCTATTCAGTACGCTCTCTCCTAACTGAGTCAGTTTCCCCTGCACTTTGGCAAGACGTAATACATTGAAGGAATAGTCATAATCAACGGCATTGGCCATATAGCACGAACCGTGCCGGCCGTAGTGGCTAATATAGAAAGGTACCATCCCCTCGGGGGCTGGCGTCAGCTGTATCTGTGGACCTCTGTAGGCTAAAAAGCTGCTGGCCGAAAGACGCAGGTTGTTCTCAATTTCCTCTTTTGCTGTCTGTGCAGAAGCTTCCGTCATCAGCAGAGTCAGAAGAACCCATATCAAGTATTTTTTCATGACCATTTTGACATTTCGGATGCAAAAATACAAAATAATTATCAATTATCCGTTGTTGACTCTATTTTTATTCGATTTGCTTGCTATGAATTATTAATTATTTTGTATCTTTGCACACAAATCTTAGGGAAAACTATGGCAAGAAACTCAAAATGGCAAGATGACTATTGGCTACTGTTAATGCAGCTATACCTTCGACGTCCTGTTGGACTGAAGCCTGTGTATAGCCGTGAGATGGTGGAGCTGGGACTTGAGTTGCATATTCATCCGCAGCTGCTGGCCGAAAAGATGGGGCAAATCAGTGCTCTGGAGACACCGCGTATAGAGCGTATCTGGAAGACATACAGTGAAAATCCCCGTCGGTTATCGCGCGCCGTTAGTCTTCTTCGTGAAATGAAAGGTTTTGGTCGTGCCAACGAGTTCTATGAAGGCGTTGAGACTACCGAGACATGGGAGAAGGACTGGCAACCATTACCTGAAGATTCAAGTTTGACGCCTGTGATGCTGATTCTTGTGCTTGACCTTTACTTCCGCCTGACCCCAGCAACAATGGTTGCCGATACGCCAGAGGTGCAGGAACTGGCCAGACTGATACGTGTCAAGACCGATGTGGTAGTTGAACTGTTAGATATCTACCAGCACTGCGATCCCTACCTGAACCGTCGCGATGTGCTTTTCAGTTCTCTGATGGTACCCTGTCAAACCATCTGGAACCGCTATGGCAATAGCGAGACGAATGAATTGGCAGCTCTTGCCGAAAAACTGAAGGAATATTATAGGAATATACGTTAATGGCTGAGAAGTTTTCACAAATACAGGAACTTAGGCAGGAACAAAAGCTGATGCAGAACATCTCGCAGCAGAAGTTGTTGCAGGCACAGCTGGTGGAATTGCCTTTACCTCAGCTGATAGAACGCGTTAACGCCGAGATGGACGACAATCCAGCCTTGGAGATTGGCGCAGAGAGCCAGGAAGAAGCCGATGTCTCTTCCGATTACTTTGATGACCCGTTTGGTGCTGATGCGGTTGAGGATTATGACAGTCAGCGTGAACGTGAAGACCGGCAGTCGGCCTTGGACGATGCCTTGCAGGGCATTGGCCGTGACGATGAGGATTTACCCGTCTACCACGACGGCAACAATATCGGCGAGGAGCGCGAGGACTGGTCTTTCGGACAAACGGAATCCTTCTACGACTATCTGAAGCAGCAGATGGGATTAATGCCACTCACAGACCGTGAACGCGGCATCATGGAGTATCTCATTGGTTCGCTCGACGACGATGGTCTGCTTCGCAAGCAGATGGTTGCCATCAGCGACGAACTGGCAATCTATCAGGGGATAGACGCTACTATCGGGGAAATAGAGCAGGTGCTGTATCGTTTGCAGACGCTGGACCCTGCAGGCATTGGAGCCCGTTCGCTGCAAGAGTGTCTGATGCTACAGATCGAACGTCGTGAAGAATCGGTATTGAAGGGGCTGATGAAACGAGTGATTAGCAACTACTTTGAAGCCTTTACCAAGAAGCACTGGGACCGCATACAGTCAGCGTTAAAGCTGACCGACCTGCAGGCCAGGACATTGTTCGGCGAACTGCGTAAGCTGAATCCCAAGCCAGGTGCGTCAATGGGTGAAAGCATTGGCCGTAGCATGCAGCAGATAACACCTGATTTCATTGTCGAGACGTTAGACGACGGCACCATCACCTTTACCCTGAACCAGAGTGAATTGCCGGAGTTGAAGATCTCGCAGTCGTTTGTCGACTCCATGAAGGAATATCAGCAGAGCAAGGAGCAGCTGAGCCGGCAGACGAAGGAGGCACTACTCTATATTAAGAAAAAGGTAGATGCGGCTCAGAACTTCATTGAGGCCATCCGTGTAAGGCGTCATACGCTGACGATTACCATGCAGGCCATCATCACCCTGCAGCGACAGTTCTTCCTCGATGGCGACGAGTCCTCGTTGCGGCCTATGATTCTGAAGGATGTGGCCGAACGTACAGGTCTAAACCTGTCCACGGTGTCGCGTGTTAGCAACTCCAAATATGCTCAAACGCGTTGGGGCACTTTCCCATTGCGCCATTTCTTCAGTGACAGTTATGTGACGGAACAGGGTGAGGAGTTCTCTACCCGACAAATCAAGGCCGTACTCCGTGAAATCATTGATGGTGAAGACAAGCATAGCCCGTTGAGCGACGAAGTGCTGACCAAGATGATGGACGACCGGGGCTTTTCCATAGCACGGCGCACAGTGGCCAAATATCGTGAGCAAATGGGAATCCCCATTGCAAGATTAAGAAAGTGATGCAATAAGTATGAGAAAGATGACACGCGAGAGACAAATCATTCTTTCGGCCAGAATTGTGAGTATGGTGTTTACTCCTTTCTACCTGCCTATCTTAGGACTGGCAGCACTATTTTTCCTAAGTTATCTGAGCCAGTACCTGCCCAGCTATAAGTTCTATGTACTGGCGGTAGTCTATTTCTTCACTATCCTGCTACCTACTTTCCTGATTCATCTGTATAGGCGGTATCAGGGGTGGTCGCTCCTTGAACTGGGCAGTCGCGAAAGGCGTATTGTGCCTTATGTGCTTTCCATCCTCTGTTATTTCATGTGTCTCTATTTCATGGAGCAGATGCATATACCTTATTTTATGAGGAGTATCGTGGCTAGCGCGCTGATTATTCAGATAGTGTGTGCCATCATCAACGTTTGGTGGAAGATTTCCACCCATACGGCAGGTATCGGTGGCGTGGCTGGGGCATTGTTCATCTTCTCTGAAGTGTTTCGCTTCAATCCTACCTGGTGGTTCGTTCTGGTGCTCGTCATTGCCGGTATTCTTGGTTCCAGTCGAATGATTCTGCGTCAGCACACCCTCTTGCAGGTGGTGGCAGGCTTTGTCATAGGCTTCTTCTGTGCCTTCTTCGCTATTCTTAAACTCTAAATTCCAAACATATATGACCCCATTAGTAAGTATTATCATGGGCAGCACCAGTGACCTGCCCATTATGGAAAAAGCCTGCAAACTGCTTGACGAGATGCAGGTACCAT
>Ga0310690_10011471_pt1 | contig 10929 bp, 10 predicted proteins | sample AusTroGonzalo_MG_2_FD_207661 | JGI IMG/M metagenome (GOLD analysis project Ga0310690, IMG submission 207661) | Bovine rumen microbial communities from tropical cattle in Woodstock, Queensland, Australia - Gonzalo_04 (v2) (version 2) | ecosystem: Host-associated > Mammals > Digestive system >...
ATGTTGCCATGGAGAATGGCGCCTGGGCGGAACTGACGGATCCCACCTACGCCCTGCAGGTCCGTTTCGACGCCTGGGAGAAGGCTGGCAAGCCGGCTCTGAACACCCTGGAAGATCTGCCCGCATTCCTCGAAGCACTGCAGAAGGCTGTTCCGGAAACCGCCGACGGGCAGTCCGTCTACGCCTATGGCGGCTTCGGCGACTGGGAAGACTGCGTCATGAAGTTCACCTGGGATCTGATGACCTTCTATGGCTATCAGGAGTTTGACTTCATGGGAGTCAACTATGCGACCCGTGACATCGTGAATCCCCTGGATGAAGGCAGCCTGTATTATCGCGCCCTGAAGGTGAACAATCAGCTGTATCAGAAGGGCCTGTTCGATCCGGAATCCGTTTCCCAGAATTTTGACACCTATTCCCAGAAACTGAGCAGCGGTCGTTATCTGGTTGCGCTATGGGGCTGGATTATCGGCAATTACAACAGCGCTGAGCGCGCGGCGAACCGGGAAGGGTTCACCACATTCCTGATCGGCGACTCCGCTCCCGCGGTGCAAACCCTGTCCACCTTGGGCGGCAATTGGCCCTGGGGCCTGGGCGCCAACACGGAGCACGCGGATCGCGCGCTGGAAGTGATTGACTGGCTGACCTCCGAAGAAGGGATTATCATTTCCAACTATGGTCCGAAGGGACTGTGCTGGGACTACGGCGAGGATGGCGTGCCCTACATGACCGACTTCGGCTGGCAGTGCCAGGAAGACCGTGAAAACACCCAGATGCCCGCTGAATACGGCGGCGGCACCTTTATGGACGGTGAAAACAAGATCAACCACAACACCCTGGCGTATGAACAGATGATCCCCGGCAAGACCTATAGCTTCTCCAACAAGGGATGGCCCTGCTACGCCGAGCACTACGCTACTGAGTTGAGCAAGGCCTGGAGCGAGGAATATGCCAATGGCGCGACCTCTGGCATCGACCTGTACCGGAAGACCGGCAAGGCTTCCGTGGTCAGCCCCGCTGCCATCGCCTTCACGAAGGCGCCTGCTTCCGACGACGCTCAGGCAAAGCGCGCTCAGTTCGCTCCCGTGATGAAGGAGTACAGCTGGAAGTGCGTATACGCCAAGGACGACGCGGAGTTCGATGCCCTGTGGAAGGAAATGGTCGACACCTGCAAAGCCTACGGTTATGACGATGTGGCGGCTGAAAAGCTGGCGGATATCCAGAAATGTTTCGCCTACATGGACGCTAACGATTAACGGAAAGAGAGCTTTACGAGATTAAACTTAAAAAGAGAGCCGCTCCTGCCCGTACGGAGCGGTTTCTCTTTTCGGACAAACGCGAGGTGACAGAGTAGGTATGGTTACGATGAAGGACATCGCGAAATCCTGCAACGTCTCGGTTTCGACGGTATCAAGGGTGTTGAGCGGAAACAAACTGATTAGTCCCGAGACCAGCCAACAAGTGATGAAAACGGCTGCCAGGCTGGGCTACACACCGGATTTCACAGCCAGGTCGCTTAAAACAAACCGGTCGGATATGATCGGCATTCTTTTCGACTCCCATCTCACGCACCCCTATTTCTCCCGGGTCATCGATGCCATCCGGATCCACGCGGAAGCCTGTGGATTTGACGTGCTGTTTTTATCCCGGGTGAAGCGGAACGGTCGAATGGACTACACGGAGACGGCACTTTCCCGCCGAATGGACGGCGTCGTGGTAGTCTATGCCGATGTGGAAAGCGAGAATATCCGAAAGCTGACAAAAGGGAACATCCCGGTCGTCTCTGTCGACGCGGAAGAGGAAGATGCTCTCACTGTCCGCAGCGATTACCGCCAGGCGACCGAGACGATGATCGACTGGATCGTCGGAAAAGGTCACCGACGGATCGCATTTATCCATGGTCAGATGGGATATGCCACAGCGAAACGGCTGGAGGGATACCAGCTGGCAATGGAAAAGCATGGGTTGGAAATGCCGGAAGCCTATATTCGGCCGGGGATGTTCAACCATCCTGAGGTTTGCGCACGGGAGACGGAAGCGCTGCTCTCCCTCCCGGCACCGCCGAGTTGCATCCTGATGCCGGATGATTATTCTGCAGTGAACGCGCTGCGTATCCTGCGGAAAAAGGGTTTGACGGTGCCGACAGATTTCAGCTGCGCGAGCTACGACGGCATTCCGTTGTCTCAGGTGGTTTCCCCAACGCTGACCACCTTTCGCCAGAACACGGAGGAGATCGGGAAGAAGGCGGTGGAACTGTTGTTGAGTGCGATCCAGGATGGCGTGTCGACGCCCAGGGACGTCATCGTCCACGGGGAACTGATTCACGGCGAGACTGTGTTGGATCTGGGGAACAAGGAGCCGCGGTGAAACGGGCATCTCTCCGCTCTCTCCCGTCAGGGAGAGAGCTTTAATCAGTGCTTCCTTAGAAATATGGTGAGTTGTATGCAGGATTTAGGGATAAGGTGCTCGAATAGATAATATGGTTGGATATGACTTATCAATATCACCACATCCGGCACGATCGATGTGGAGGACGAAACCGGTGAGGCGTTCATGAGCAGAAGATAGGACAGGAAGAAATGATTGGAGAAATAAAAGGATGAAAGGAGCGACAGCTATGGAACCCATAATCAAAAAAATCGTCCACCCGGCAGGAGAACTGATTGACTTTGAAACCGTTTTTGAGGAAAACGCCGGGCTGACCGAAAAGACGGAGAAACGAGGTCATTTTGAGCGTGTTGATTATACAACGGACGCCTATGATGATGGAAAGATCTATCCGAAGTTCTGCAATGTCTACCTGCCCTGGTGCTATGACCCGAAAGATAAGGAACGTCGTTATAACGTAATGTACTATCAGCATGGCAATACCTGCGATCCGGATCTTTTCACTGAGCCTGCGGTCAAGGACCTTCTGGACAGCATGTTCGCGTCCGGCGCGGTTGAGCCGTGTATTCTTGTGTTCACGACCTACTATTTTGATGTATACAAGGATGTGGAAACCCGTAAGACCACCGGGGATGTACCGGCCGGCGACGGCGGAGGCTTTACCGGGAATCCCGGGATTGCGCCGAACTTCTATCGCGAGGTGGTGGAGGATATTATCCCTGCTGTGGAGTTGAAGTATCATACCTGGCTCAGGTCCGGATTGGATGAGGACATCCGCGCGGCGCGTGATCACCGTGGCTTCAGCGGCTACTCACGCGGATGCGTCTGTACTTGGTATATTCTCCACAATGATTTTGAATATTTCCGGTATTATTCGCCCATGAGCTGTATGACCACAGCAGGTAAAAAGATCAATGAGGAAATCACAGAGCAGGACGTCATTGATTATCTGACGGCCCCGATGAAGGCGCATCCGGAGCTTCCTTTCTTTATTTATGCCAGCGACGGATACCCGAATGACGTGCAGGCCATGATTGAACAGCTGCGGTATGTGACGCGAGAGCCGGTCTTTTCCTATGGAAAGGATCCGCAGAAGAACAATTTCTTCTTTGCCATATCGGATTTCCCACACAACGATCTTTACTGCCCGTACTATTTCTATAATTCTCTGCAGGTGCTTTTCCGGTGATTTCGCGGCAAATAGGAAGGGGTGTCACACTGATGGATCTGAAACAGATCAATGAAAAACTGGAACTCGTCATTCACAAGCTTATGAACCTGGACGCGCCGGATCCGGAGACGATGAACGAGCTTCCGGATGAGGAAAAGAAAAAAGGATTCTTTGCCCGGGATTTCGGTATCAGGGAATGGGACTGGCCGCAGGGCGTCGGTCTTTACGGCCTGCTGCAGCTGCAAAAAGCCCGGGGGAATCGGGACTATGACGAATTTCTGCTGGAATGGGTACGGGACAATCTGGAAATCGGGTTGCCTTCCGTGAACATCAACACCACCGCGCCCTTCCTGACGCTGTTTGAGCTGACGGAACGGTACGATCTGCCGGAATGGGAAGCGCTGTGTAAGGAGCGGGCAGACTACCTGGTTCGTCAGCTGCCGAAGACTGAGCAAGGCGGATTTGAACACGTGACCAGCCATTATACGGATCGGAACGATGTTTCCCGCAACCCGGAGCAGCTCTGGGCGGATACGCTCTTTATGGCTGTGCTGTTCCTGGGGAAAATGGGGGCCCGCTATCAAAACCGGGAATGGATCGATGAAGCGATTTATCAGTATCTGCTCCATATCAAATATCTGGCGGATAATGCCACAGGCTTTTTCTATCATGGCTGGACGTTTATCGATCATAACCATTTTGGCGGCATTTTCTGGAACCGGGGGAATTCCTGGTTCACCATGGGAACGGTCGCCTTCCTGGAGGCGATGAAGGATGTCCTCGGCGGGGCGGAGAAGCGCTTTATTCTGAACGCCTGGAAGAATCAGGTGGACGCGCTGGTGAAGGCACAGGATCCCTGCGGCCTTTGGCATACGATTCTGACCGATCCGGAAAGCTACCTGGAAACCTCCGGATCCGGCGCCATTACCGCCGGGATCCTGGCCGGGATCCGCTTTGGCTATCTGGATCAGAGCTATCTGCCAGCGGCAAAAAAGGCCGTCGAAGCGCTGGTGGACTACATCGGGGAGGACGGCCTGGTCGGGAATGTTTCTGCCGGTACCGGCATGGGCATGAATGCACAGCATTACAAGGATATTATTATTCGGCCGATGGCCTACGGGCAATCCCTTACGGCGCTTGCGCTGATTGAAGCGCTTTATCTGGAAGATTAGTCCGCGTCAAAGCCTTCGGCTTTACCGGCTGAAATGAAACGCTTTTTTGCTCTCCCCCTGGCAGGGGGAGGGCTTTCATCAAAGGATGCAAGTGCAGCTGTCAGGAGAGGTGAAAAATGGACAGACCGATTACCACGCTGTTCATGCTGACATCGGTGGATGGAAAGATCAGCACAGGTGCAACGGATGAACTGGATGTGGATCAGGACTTTCCGATCCCTTGTAAATCAGGGCTCAGAGATTCCGAATGGATATTTCATCAGATCAGGAGGAACAGGAAGCGATGAACATTAAAGAATTGAAACACAACAGGATCCTGATGACGGTTCTGCAGGGACTGCTCCTGCTGGTAATCCTGTCCACGCTGTTTTCCGCGTGCATCGGTTTACTGACGACAGGCGTCATTGCTGACATGAATGATTTGCAGGAAAAACTCGCTGCCCAGCAGATTGAGATCGCGGAAGGGAATGAGCAGAAGACAAATGAAAGTTTGGAAGCATTGAACGAAGTAACCGAGGTGCTGGAACAATACGAAGAAAGCGCGGAAACCCTGAAGATTCTGGAAGTTATCATGTATGCTGCATTTGCCCTTCTGTTCCTGCTGAAGGCTTTGATCACCCGGGACGATTGGGGCCTGAATCTGTTTCGCTACGGGATCGGCAGTCTGCTCTTTGCCGCATGCGCCGTACTCTTTTTGTTCATGGATTCAGTTAAAGCATACGTTCCGGTCGTTGTTCTCCATGTGACCGCCCTGATCGCTGATCATATCTTTTCCTTCATCAGGAATCGCAAAGTGCGCAATGTGATCCCAAGGGTGCTCTCTATTCTTACGCTTTTGTTCATTGTGGTCTTATCGGTTGTTCTGGGCGGCAGTATCGCGCTGACCTATCTGCTGCTCCTGACAGTTCCCCGGATCTTTTACTACATCGCGCAGATTGTCTTCTCCCGGATCAAAATAGACGTGCTGCGAAAAATTGTGAGAAAGACCTACGCGACGGAGATCCTGTTCGGAATGCTCCTGCTGATTATCGCCTTCTCCATTGTCCTTCCGCAGTTTGACCCCGGCATTCCTTCCTTTGAGGACGCGCTCTGGTATTGTTTCGCGATTGTTACGACCATCGGATTCGGCGATTTCTCGGCCGCCACCCTTCCGGGAAGAGCCATTTCCGTGGTTCTCGGACTCTATGGGATCATCGTGGTCGCTCTGATTACGTCCATCGTTGTCAACTTCTACAACGAAACCAAGAATACCGATGATCCGGATGAAACGGAAGAAACGGGAACCGCGGAATAGTGTTTTTCAACGTGGATGATTATCCATTTCTGTTTTTCTGTCATCGCCTATCGTGTCTTAAACGCATGCCAAATTGGTTTATTCTTGCATAAATGATCAGTCTATGATATCATGTGGACGGTCTTCGGGATCTTGACGGACTTCGATTGCACGATATTTTGCCGGTTGGCAACAGGAGGCAAGGGATGGATCATTGGCTTGAAAGTAAAGAGCTGCCGTACCACATGTTCTCTGCATGCGGTCTTGTACGTAAAGATGAACTTGTTCTGATTATAAAGAACAGAAGGCGTGGCTGGGAGATGGCCGGTGGGACAATAGAACAGGGAGAAACCATTACAGAAGCTCTCAAACGTGAGATTCAGGAAGAATCCGGAATACTTTGTGAACCTGAACATCTAACAGGAATATATCAAAACCTGATAGTGAAAGATGGATATGGCCCGCTGGAGGGAATGAAATTACCGCCTATCATCAATCTTGCATTTATCTGTAAATATATCAGTGGTGAAGCATCCGCTTCGGAGGAGGCAGAAGATGTACGCTGGGTAACACCTGAAGAGGCAACAAGGATGGTAACACATCCTCTGTATGCACAACGCCTTTCTGATATCCTGCAATTTGATGGCTCTGTGGTTTTTTCATCTTATGAGTATGACAACTGCATCACGGTATTTAAATCCAAAGAAAAGATGTAAATTACTGACATCGTCATGGCGAATATGAAGAAACATGATCCAAACAGTCCGCACCAACCGTGGTACAAGATAAGCTGAAAGGATCGGAGACTGTGAAGAAAAAACAAAATGCGAGGGAAAAGCGTGCCGAAATGCGGCCAAACTGGAAGCCTGAGAAGAAACAGGCAGTGAGAACAAAACCACCAGCTCCGCAACTGACGCCAGAAGAACAAGAGCGAATAGAAGCTGAGGAAACGAAGCTCTTTCTGGATCACATCGAGAAGTACTCGGGTTTCAAAGACGAAGAAGTTGTTTCTGTACGAAAGAAGTCGATGTCAGCGACAATCCGGGAAATCAACCTGGAGGATGGTATGCCGGTTGTCGATGAAGCGATCCATCGGATGAGCATTGGAATACAGGAGATGAGAATCAGCGGGATCAAAATTGTCAAGCTGATTCATGGATATGGAAGTACTGGAAAAGGCGGAAGAATTCGCATCGGCGTTCAAACAGAGTTGGAAACCATGAAGAAACGGAGACTGATTCGCGATTATATCCCAGGAGAAAGATTTGGGCCATTCGATGAGAGCAGCAGGAGAATGGCAGAAAGAGATAGGTCGATCACAAAAGACCCGGACTATGGAAGAGACAATCATGGCGTGACAATTGTGGTGATAACGTGAATTGTGATCCATAGTAAGGATAAGATCGGTTATCCGGCGAGTGAATCGGAAAATACATGACGAGGAAATCGTGGAGGGCACCCAATGAATATATTATTGACGGGCGCAAACGGCTTTGTGGGCAGCGGACTGAAGCGGGCATTCCCGGAAATGATTGCCGCGCCATCCCTTCGGCAGATCTCGGAGGAGGAAATTACGCGCCTTGCAGATGCTTACGATGTAATCATCCACACAGCTGCAATCTCAGATATCGGGACATGCGAAAAGGATCCTGATGCATCGTACCGGGCCAATGTTCTGCTCCCGATGTATCTGGCCAGGGCTTGTAATGGCGCAAGAAAGCTGATCTGTTTCAGTTCAGATCAGGTATACAGTGGATGCGATGAAGAAGGGCCATATGATGAAAATACCGCCAAGCCTGCAAACACGTATGCAGTTCATAAGCTCGAAATGGAGCAAAGAGTATTGGACATCTGCCCGGATGCTGTCATGCTCAGGGCCGAGTGGATGTATGATTATCATACATCGAGACCAAACTACCTGTCCCTTGTGATGAAGGCCGAGCAGCTGGCTTTCAGCAGTAAACAATATAGAGGCGTTACCTGGCTTCAGGAGGTTGCCGAAACGATGCCCGCGGTCATGAAACTTCCGGGTGGTGTATACAATTTCGGCAGCGAAACGAACAAGTCCATCTACGAGATCACCAGGGATTTTGTGAAGGTTATAGGAAGACAGACGACCGTTGAGGACGCACCGCCGCAACATAATCTGTGGATGAATTGCGGAAAGGCGAAGAGGCACGGGGTAAACTTCAGTACTGTCGAGGATGCATTGAAACGATGTGCTATGGAATATGGACTATCAATGCGTTAACCGATGGCGAGAAAATGCTCCATTGCAATGAGATGATCCGGGAATGTATTGAGTATATGGAAGCTTCCGTCTGAACGCGTATCGCAGGCGGAAGCCAGAGCCTCGTCGTCCGGATTGTACATGGTATCAGGAATCCAGAGAAAAGGACAGGTCGAGATTCAGCGTTTCACCGGGAAGAAGGGGAATGTTACACCATACCTGATCCTCTTGCAGTATCCGCGATGAGGCGATCACCCGGCGGGAGGCGCCGTCAGCCCCGCTGATTCGGAAGGCCGGCCGGCAATGCAGACCGTCCACCTGCCAGTTCTCCTCCTGATATACTCCGGAGGCGGCATGGGGAGACTCAATTTCAAAATTGCAGACCACCGGCAGAGCAGAGTCATTGCGCACCGTGCCGAAAATCCGCCGGGGTTCTGCCGTCAGGTCAAGGAATACCGTACGCAGATGGATCAGTTGCCCGTCCGCCGTACGGCGGCGAAGCCGGAGGCCGGAGAGCGTTCCCCCGGAATTGCGCCAGTGGACGGTACAGGCGTGAAGCTGATGACTGGTATTGGCACTGCCCTTCATGGCGCCCAGCATCAGGGAATCGGTGATCCAGGCGGTCGCCGTACACAGGGCGTGATTGTCTCCCGGCTTTCCCCGCTCCGCCAGCTCCCGGAAAAGCCGCCGGACCTGCCTTTCCCCCCGGGATTCGGTCAGGTTTTTCTGAACCGCTGCCGGAATGGCGGGTTCGGAGCAGCAGAGAATACAGGCGCTTTCTGTTTCCGGGCCAAAGGGCGGAGGGGTTTCGACCGGGAGGCTGTCAAAACACAGATACATCAGCATCGGGAGCGCCGTGCCGTCAATCGTCATCCCATAAGCCCGGGAGAAGGGACCGCAGAGGGTTTCCATCGCGGGATTGTAAAAATCCGCCATGTCTTCCCACAGACCTTCTTCCAGGACGACGCCCAATTCCCGAACGGCGGGGGAACCGCCCCGGGACCGCAGGAGCCCCGTGTAGGAAAGAACCACGCCGTTATAGGTAGGAGAATTAAATTCGCAAACCGCGTGATACTGCCGGTAATCCCGGAGAAAACGGGAAGCGAAGCCGGAAATATAGTCCGCCAGATTCTGATCATGAAAGCGCCGGGCAAAGGCGTCAAAGCAAAAAACGTGCATGACCTTCACGTTTGTATTCAGCGGGGTCAGGTCTTTTTCCGTGCGGCTTCGGGCGCCGGCAATCCCGGCCCGGGCGGCGGCTTCCATGGCCTGAACGGTTTCCGCCGGCAACAGTGTGTCAAATTCCTCCAGAATCAGGGCGAAGGAGGACAGGATGAACTCCCGCCAGTTCGGATCATAGGTTTTCCAGACGACGGGGAAGACGTCCGTCAGCGCGGCGGACAGCTCACGGCCGATCGATTCCGCTTCGGGGCTCAGAAAAGGTTTTGCCTGCAGGCGGGTCATGAAAGCGGAGCAGACCCGCTCCCAGAGAACATCTCCCTGCCAGCGGGCTTCAGGAGACAGCCTGTCCGTATCAAAGGGGGAGCGGGGAGGCGCAGCATATTCCGGACCATACCGGAAGGTGCCGTGCCAGAGCTGCGTGGGATCCAGAAACTGGAGAGAGAGAACGGTATGCAGGATTCGAACCGCCCGTTCCACATCCCCGGAGGAACGGCGAATCAGCAGGGCAAGGGCGTAAAAAACGCTTTCTCTGGTTCCGTGATACGCAACGCCGTCCTCCCAGGACTTCAGCAGCGCGTATTCCTCATCCCAGCGGGCGTCAAAATCATCCAGAGACTGGGAAAGCAAGATTCTTTTTTTCGGGGACAGATGTTCAACAGAGAGCATGGCATGCCTGCCTTTCCAAACGAAATCGCAACAATGATAAGGAAACGTTGATGAAAGCCTGATGGCGGACTACTGATCCTGATTCAGTAACGGTCTGGCGATATGGACATTGAAGAACTCAATCAACGGCCCCATAAAAAAGGCTGTGATGATTGTTCCGACGCCAACGATTTCCGGAATCTGCCTCCACGTTCCCCCACCGATCCTGAAAATCACCGTCCCAAACAGCACGCAAATGATGTCCGTTGCGATCCGGATGAACTGAAATTCCCCCCATTTCCACTTGGTGGCCATCGTAATCGCCACGGAATCATAGGTGGAAACGCCCAGATCAGCCGTCATGTACAGAGCGCTCCCAATGCAGATCACCACAATGCCGATTATAAGGAACAGGATGCGCAGCCAGATCTCCGGCGCGGGAAACCACCCCTGGAGCGTTTCCAGCGTAAACTGTGTAATGTATCCAAGCAAAAACAGGTTGATAAACGTCGCAATTCCGATATTATGCCGGTTGAAAACCAGGCTGAAAATCAGAAGCACGCCATTCACGATGACATACAGCGTTCCAAAGGGAATCGGAATCAGCTGATCCAGCCCGCTCATCAGGCTTTGAAACGGATCTACCCCAAAGGCCGCCATCTTGAAAAAGCCGACGGCAATTGCGCAGATCACGACTCCGCATAACGACATCGCGATTCTGCGCCAGGGAATCTTCCTGCGATTCAATCACTCCGCCCTCCTTTCGGTGCGTGCAGCCAGTTCTTCCCCGGACGGGGAAACATTTTATGGACACTTCCTTTCCTTATTTTACTTGCTTTCCATCCTTTTGGCAATGGGGAAAATATAC
>Ga0310690_10011476_pt1 | contig 10927 bp, 8 predicted proteins | sample AusTroGonzalo_MG_2_FD_207661 | JGI IMG/M metagenome (GOLD analysis project Ga0310690, IMG submission 207661) | Bovine rumen microbial communities from tropical cattle in Woodstock, Queensland, Australia - Gonzalo_04 (v2) (version 2) | ecosystem: Host-associated > Mammals > Digestive system >...
CACCCTCAGGGAAGGGACAAACTGAAAATCGCAGGAACCGACGATTTACAGAGTTTTGGTATCGCTCGCAAAGCCTGTGCCCTAAAGGGCGAGCGATGTTTAGTAGGATGCCCACAAACTTGCCGCCATCGCCCTCGTTGCCGCTGGCTATGCTGGTGATATGGATGAAGAGTTGGCGAATGAATTAACTTCGTTGACTTCTGTCGCGACTCGACAAATTCTGAGTTAACTCACTTTGTGCTCACTGCTCCAGAAGTTGTTTGGATGATATGGATTATCATTTCAATAAGGTGAAGTGTAGGAAGATAGAGGGGCTGATGCCGAGGCTGATGGGGATGGTGGAGAGTAACCTAAAAGGAAAACTTGCGAAATAATGCCGAAGGGATAGCTTAACGAGGTACTTTATACCAAGAATAAGTGAGAATGTTATAGAGTATTAAATAGTTTTCAAGAATTATGAGTGACTTAATAGATAAACAAGTAGAGCATTGGATTAGAAATCTAGCTACCCTTCAGGATGAGTTGGAGCATAGTACTAGTGATAGATCTTGTGTAATAGTTGCGGCAGCAAATTATCCGTAAAATTCGTAATGCGTTTGCTCATGACATATCAAAAGGATGTGGATATGTCGTCTGCAAGGGATGTATTCCAAAAAATTGTACTATGCCTATCAAACCTTCTTTTATCAAGAAGTCTAATTGTAGTCAAAGAGAAAAGAGTTATACCGCAAGATTATAAATCTTTAGTAGAAATTGATGACCAGAAAATTTGTATGATGCAAAAGCATCTAAATGGCTTGGAGCAATTAATGGATTTAATAAAAGAGGCAATAGAACTTAATCAGCAGGTGATAAAGGGACTGATAGATACATCTGTTACACAGAATAATAAAGAGATAGAAAAACATAAAGCCGAAATTAGAAATATGGAATCGAAATTGGAAGATTATAAACAAGAGTATATTAAAATGGATGCGTTATTGTCCATGACAAAATATGCAAGGGAGCAGATTAAAAAGGCTTTCGATAAGGAGATGCTCACATGATATCTTTCTTGAACTTGAATTTGTTGAAGATTAGGGAAAAGATTTTTGTAAAATGAAGGTAATAGATAATTCTTTATTGGATAAGATATCTGCAGATGCAAAAGAGTCACCACGGTTGAGGATGAACTATAACTTCTTAAGACCTTCGGAATAAGCGAGCATAGCTCGAGCGTCATCAGTCGCTGGAGGAGAAGAAATGATTAAGGAGATTGTTAAAGGGGTATGGATGATGAGGCTATGCCTCTTTGTGGTTTAAGAAGGAGCTTGTGGAGTAGAGGAGGGGACAAGAAAAGAACCCAACCGAGAACGGCTGGGAATGGTGGCTAATAGGGGAGTGAGAATCCGCCCCTGTGACTCAGGAAGAGTTGCAGGGGCGGGTTCGTTTATTGTTGGTTGATCTTCGCCTTGTAATGATCTTCAAGTTTGACAATCCATTCTTCAAGTGGTGGTGATGCAGGTAAGCATCCAAACGAGTTGTTTAAGTATGCATTAAGAATACTGAGATTCTTATGATATTTGCGCAAATCAATAGATTGACATGATGTAACACCTGTTTGTCTGTCCTTATCGAAGAATCTAACAGTATCTCTTCTGAATCCTTTCATTTCCATTATTGACAATTGCTGAGATGACATAATGAACTGGATGTTTGAAGATACGGCTAAGAAGAATTGGATAATTCTGCCAAATGTTTCTCTATGTATTCCAACTGCGCAATCATCAATGATAATGGGTGATTTCCTACGGCTGGCCTCATATAGTATGATGATAAGCTTTATCATATTGATTGTGCCTTCTGACTCTTCGTCCTCCGTAAGCCATCCTCTGCCTTCTGGCAAATCGGCAGGATGTGCAAATTCTACCTTGCTAATTGTTCGTTCTGCATACTCCTCGTTGAAGACATCTTCGCCTAATGCCAATTTTAGGATGTTTTTTTCTTTTTCGCCAATCTTTATTTTGAACTTTTTGATTTTGTAGTCGATAATGTTGGAACCAAGATCTTTGAGCAGGTCGAGAAGAATCTCCTTTAGAAGATCTTTGTCTTTTCTCTCGTCGAGCATAGCAGCGAGATCAAGGTCGTCTAAACTGTTGAAAATGCCAATGTGGCTAAAATAAGTATAGACACTCTTTAAATCTTCTGATTCTATATTCTTTTCGTCATAAACGGATATTACAGACGTGTTTTTTATGACAGTTTCGTTAATTACGCTTTGAGAAGATGGAGATATATTCTTGGAAGGATAGTTGATGATAACAATATCTTTTTCCTTATCAAAGCTTCGCTCGAAAATTCTTACTGGTTTCTTTGAGCCATCCTGGCGCTCTAATAATTCGAATAAGATAGTGTTGTCGTTATACTCAACTTGGTATGTATATCTTATCTTGTTGATATGAAAAACCACCTTGATAGATGAGGGCTGATTGAGGGTTGCTGAAGACAATTTAAAAAAGGTATCTCTCAATCTAAACTCTTTGGCAGTCTTACTGGTTCTTTTCATGCAAATGATACTTACTAACATGGCAATTGCATGAAGAAAATTGGATTTGCCAGTAGCATTGTTACCAAAAAGAAATTGCGCCTTTAATATTTTCTTCTTGTTCATTTCTTCAAACCACTTCATGAAGCTATATTCCTTCTTGGGCTTTTCCATTGAAGCAGTAAGGTCGAACGTCTCCTCATCCCTAAAGGAGAGAAAATTGCGCACTGTTATTTGCTCTATCATTTCTAGGCGTTTATTATGATTTCTGCGCAAAATTAATAATATAATTGCACATTTTGGGTGTTTGTGCGTAAAAATCTACCATAATTTATATATTTTTATAATTAAACTAGTATTTATATATAAATATTAATAATATATTATTATATATAGTTTTATGTTTAGAATTAATATTTTGAACAGGTATCTGTGTTAAAAAGGGGAGAAAATGTAGTAGTTAAGATAAATTAACGATTGAATTCTGTTGAATATCAAAAATAATATTTATCTTTGCCGCCGAATTTAAAATTATAATGTTATGCTAGATAAGAATAAACATTTAAGAGAGGTGCTGGATACACATAAGATGCACCACGTACAGGATTTCGTAGACAAAGTGAAAGCACGCAGGGAGGAAATTAAATCCATGATGCTCGAGAAGTATGGAACTGATAAGTATCCGTCGTTCTGTTCGGGCAGCTTTGCCAAGCATACTGCTACCAATGTAAAGTTTGACCTTGACCTGGTTGAACCATTCAAGCATAGTGCCTTTGGCACATTGCAAGAGATGTTCGACGGCGTGCATGACTTTTTGGTAGAGAAGTATGAAGGTACTGAAGTTGAAATCAGAAAACAGAAGGTCTCTATTGGTGTAACCTTCCCCCAAGAAGAAGGTGATGACAAGCCTGTAGAACTCGATGTGGTGCCTGGTAGAGAGTTGAGTGACGATGATTATACAGGGTCGCATGACTTGAACCTCTGTTTTAATGAGGATCACTGGGGCTTTAAGAAGGGGTCATGTCAGAAGACAAACATCCAGAAACAAATTGACCATATTAAAGGCAAGACGAGTGAACGAGAGATTATTAGATTGCTGAAGATCTGGAAGAAGCAGAAGCAAAAGAAATATAAATCGTTTGTGATTGAACTGGGGGTTATCAGAGCACTGGATGGCTATAATGGTGACAATGGTCTGTGGCCCCGACTGAAACATACTATGGAATACCTGCGTGACCACATCGCTGATAGCAGTTTCCATCTGTACGACCCTGGTAATAGTGGAAACGACGTGGTAGCTGCTATGAGTGATTTCGACCGCCAGTGCTTTAAGAACGATATGAGTGACATCCTAAACTCGGTAGAGTGGAATGAGGATTCGCTGGAACAGTTTTTCAAGGTAAACGAGAAGTTTCAGAAAAAGGATGACGACTCGGGATTTGGCAACAAGAACGGAAGAGAAGGATACTCGAATCCACAAACTTCAAATCGCTTTGGTTAATGGGTAAAGAGAGAATAGATATCATCAGAGAAGTGATAGACCAACTGTCATTTGTGCACCTTGTGGGAGAAATCCAACAAGGTGCTGGTTATATTGTGTCTTGTGAAATTGATGTAGACACTACCGGGGGGGTGGAACCTTTGAGGTGGGCAGTTGAAATATTTCCCCTTTATCCGATGATGGCCCAAGGTTATGATTCTATTAGGTTCACTAATAAGGGCTTGATGGAGTATCCGCATATTATGGAGGAGAGTAACCTATGCCTCCATACGAACCATGCGTATGACTTGCATTCAAAACTAAGGGGTGACCTGACAATGCTGAAACAATGGGTGGATAAGTATTATGTGAATGGAGAGAAAGATGACCATTATGAACACTTAGTTGTTAACACCTTACCAATAAATGGCAAATATTATACTTTCCTGTTTGCAGAGGCTGAAAGACCATTTAAAGATGGTGACTATGGATGGTTTGATTTCGGCTCTCAGATGAAAGGACTCAAAAACGAAAAAACCGTGGATTGTTTCAGCGTGATAGGATACCTTTCAAACTACTACCCTAAGAGTGAGACTAATAATTGCAAGTGGAGGGCCGCTACAAGAACGCTGAAAGGGTATGTCGGAATCTATTGCTTTCTCAGTAAAACACCTGATGTATATGGTAAATTCATCATTAAGGATTATAAAGAACTGAACAAACTGATGAGTCATAATCAGGTGAAGTTTGTGAATGACGAGATGAGAAAGATTGAGGATAAACACATTATTGATGGTCATGTGGTCTTTATGGTTGGCTATTCAATCCCCTCTGGTGAGGTTCAGTGGCAAACGATGCTTATACCAGTGAATGATCTGCCTTTTGAAGTGGAAAAGGTAAGAATGCCCGGGACTAGCCAAAACCAATGGTTGGCTCATTTTACATCTGGAAATATTCAATGGGCGCAAACAATCAACTCCTCGTATGAGCATTTCTTCGGAAGAGGTGCATATCCTAAACGTGTTACGGATAGTAAAATCTTGATAATCGGGGTGGGGGCAATTGGCTCAATGGTAGCAGTGGCCTTGACGAGATGTGGTGCCAGAGATTTGTCAATATATGATTTTGACGACAAGAAGCCTGGGAATATATGTCGTTCAGAATATGAGTTTTTGCATGGCTGTGGAGGCAAAGTATTCGAACTAAGCCGTATCCTATATGCGATATCGCCATTCGTAGAATGCAAGGCCTGGGACACCGATTTTGATATGCTTGTGAAAGGGAGTATAGGGAATGAGGATGGCATGGCGAAAGCGAGAGAATTCTTGAATGAATTTGATATTGTCTTTGACTGCTCGACCGATAATGACATGATGAAATGCTTGGACCAGCTAGAATTGAGAAGTCAGATAGTGAATATGTCAATATCTAACCATGCGCAGGAATTGGTTTGTGCATTCTCACCAGAGATGTCGGGATTCGTTGAGGAGGTCTATACAAAACTACTAAAGAATGACCTCGAAGATGTCTATAATCCAACAGGGTGCTGGAATCCTACATTCAAGGCTTCATATACCGACATTGCTTGTATGGTTCAACTTGCAATGAAGCATATTGTGAAGATGATAAGCGGTGAAGAAGAGAAGAAGAACTTTGTGATAGTTGATGACAGGGAGGGGCTTAAAATTCAGAGGTTATGATATATGTGAATAATAACAAGCGGCTTAAAGCGATAGTGGATGATTGTCTTCTTGAAGCAATCAGACAGAAGGCATCTTCATGCTGTCCAAACGAAACTGGTGGTTTGCTAGTAGGCTGGATAGACGATGAGGGCGTGGCTCATGTGTGTAAACAAATTGCGCCCGCTAAAGAGGTTGTGACCAGAGCCAGTTATTACAGAGAAGTGGCTGGTATGGATGATATATGGAAAGAATTGTATAAACAGGGACTTGTGTATTTGGGCGAATGGCATAGCCATCCCAATGGATCTGTACTGTATAGTGGCACTGACTATAATGCCATTAAAGACGTATATGAAGATGACGGTGTTGTGCTGTCTAGGCCTTTGATGCTAATTGTAGGAGTAAAGAATGGGACATTCGTTAACGATGCAATGTATGCTTATGATGGTAATAACAAAAATATAATAAAGATGGAAAGAAAAGTTGATTTAAAAGGTTTGTTTGCAGATTTGCAGGCTGAGATGGAGTCGGAACTCCATACAATAAGGAGACACTCAACTCATTGTGGTGTAATGGGTGATGCTACAGAGGTTAGCTGGATAGATTTTTTGAGAACCTATCTGCCAGATAAGTATAATATCGATAAAGCTATTGTTATTGATAGTGAGGGCAATACCAGTAAGCAGATAGACATTGTGATTTACGATGCGGTATTTACACCTTTTATTTTTAATCAAAATGGTTCAAAGTATGTGCCAGCAGAAGGTGTTTATGCGGTATTTGAGGTAAAGCAAGATGCTGAAGGCTATATAGAAACTGCTGGTGATAAGGTTAGAAGTGTAAGAGAACTAAAACGTACTACAACAGCAATGGTGAATGGTGGAAAACCGAATCCGGCCAGAAATCTGACAAAGATTATAGGAGGGCTGCTTACTTCTTCATGTAGTTATCAGCCTGATACGTTCAAACAACACGTAAAGAATTTGAGTGGTCTTGAGGGTCTTGATTGTGGTTGCTGTCTGGACTCCTTTGCATTCCGAGGTAAATATGGAGGTGAGCAAGCTATTTTAGGTAAGGATCAAGCATCTGTGCGTCATTATTATAAAAACAGAACATGTACGGATGTCGTCCTTAGCTGTAAGGAGAACTCGTTGTTTACTTTCTTCTTGCAGTTGAACTACTATCTGAAGGAAATAGGTACTGTGCCAGCTATTGATGTGAATGCATATTTGAGTGCTATTGGTGAGGAAGTTGATGTTCTGAAGTCGGATCCGCTGTTTTAGTTGGTGGTGTTTTAAATGAAGGGATAATTATGAAATGTAAATGGATACAGATGATAGGCGATTATTTCTATCGCTATTGTCAATGGATATTGTTGGGCGTGTTTTTGGCGAGTCTAATTACGATAGTCGCAATAAAGCTTAACTTTGTTATCGGCATGTCGGACTATGCGGAGATAATCAACGATATGTTGGTTAACTTGTCGTATAGCTATATTGCCGCCTATTTGTTTTATTTGATGACCAGCAGGTTGCCTGTGGTTATGAGGAAGAGAAAAATAATGCCGGTGATACAGAATAGAGTGGAGGAGATAGGACGAAGGAGTATTTATTATGTGCTGTTAGAGTTTTCGAGGGATAGTGAACTGAATGCGGACTATAAGCATATAGAAGGGACAAAGGATGTGTTGGCATCGAAGATATGGACAGACGAGATGCCAGCGTTACAAAGACAGTTTGGGGTAAGAATTGACTACCTGAACTATGTTCGACATCAATGTGATGACCTTAAGGAGCGGGGTGCTGTAGTTCTGGATAGGTATAAAGACGAGATGACTGAGGAACAGATAACAGCACTGGAAGAGTTGACAGGACTGTATATCTTTAGGCTGGTGGAATTATCTTGCTCTGTACCTAGCGTTAGGATTGAACCGGGTGTGAATCCTTTGGTAGAGGAGTATTGTAAGTTACACCAAAAGTATCTTGAGGTGGAACGATTGTTTGGGATTGAGGCTAAGGATTGATGGTATGTGGAGGTACAACGAAAGAACAATGTTTGACGTAAGAATTCTTAAAAAGTATCGTAAGCGAGAGACAGGATTGAAATAAAGTTTGTATATTTGTGGCGTGAAAATCAAAAACATAGGAGGTGATTATGGAAACTGCATCGATTAATACGATTAAAACTCAGTTAGGTAATATCCGGCAAAACCTTGATGCATTTAGAGAGTATCATAAAGCTCAAGGTTCTAACATGGTTGTATGTAACTATGGTAGTGAGAATGAGTATAGCTTAAAAGGCGTGATAGGCGGGGTTAAAAATATATTGGATGATTTGGGATTCCTAACTCGAAGTCACAACTTGTTTTTGAAGCTATCTACTTTGTCAGAAAGGAATGAAATGATTCAGCAATTGAATCAACTTAACAATAGTCTTGCAAATAGGCAGGTTCCTAATATTGTGATATATCTGGATGCTCTAAAATCCAAGTTGCGTACTTATAACCTCAGAACGGATAGAGATAGGTATGTTGAGTATAATGATGCTTTGGATGCTCTTTGTAGGAAAGCTATTGAGCTTGAAGACAGCATTAATGATGTAAAGAAGAAAATAGAAGAGGCTGGTGAAACCTATACTGAGATACAAGGGAAGCAGACGGAATACAATGAGATTATTAAAGAACTAACAGATAAAAAGGATGAATTTAAAGCGGAGTATGATTCCTTTGTAAGCGATGTGGGAGATTTTAAAGTATTGGCAGATAAGGCTAAGGCTAATGAGCAGTCGGTTGCGACCCATTTAAAACAGGTAGAGGGGGACAAAGAAGCCTTTGACGAATTTATAGAAAAGATTGATGACAGGGAGAAAGTACTTGCTAAGCAGAACGAAGCAACTGAAAATTATGAGAAGAAACTGGATGCCTATGATAAGGACCAGCAAAAGAAACTGAAGGAGGTTGCTGAACTGATTGAAAAAGCAAGGCAAGCATTACAATACACTACTGCCGCTGGCATGAGTGCGGCTTTCCAAGAGCAATATGATAAAACCAATGATAAGTGGGCGAAACGCTGGTGGCTTATATTTGCTGTTATTTTTTTGGCTATAACGATTTTTATAGGGGCTTGGATTGTAACAGGTTGGGGAATTAAAGGTGATAGCAGCACCCAATTGTTCAGCCTTATTGGTAGGTTGAGTATGGTACCATTTACAATTCTGGCTGCAATATTCTGTGCAAATCAATATGTGAAACAAAAGAATCTGGCAGAGGACTATGCTTATAAAGCTGTGCTGACAAAATCGATAGTCGCATTTTCAGAAGAACTGAGGGAGAATGATGAAAAGGGCTACTCGGAGTACATATCGACTGTGCTGAAAGAAATCCATCAAGATCCTTTGCGTAAGCGTGGAAAAGAAAAGGATGAAATAACTATCAAGGAGACTACCAGTATATTGGGTAAGGCTCTAGACATAATCCAGTCGTTTACACAGAAGGCATAAAGTTAAATCTTCAGCAGAGGTATGTGGAGATAGAGGAAGTGTATTATTCTTCGAAATGAATGAAGGATTGATAATAGATGAGTAATGGAGTAACGATTTTAGTTGGTGCAGGTGCTGTTCTGGATTTTGATCACAAGGGCATTTTTCCTTCTGTGAATAAAATCACAGAGGAAGTGCTTAAACTGAGCATCCAGACGGTGGATGGAGGTGAAAGACCGCTCTTGCGTGAACTATATAACCACGTTGTTGATGAATTGACGAAAGTTGGTCGGCCAGAAATAAACCGCTATATCCCGCCACAATTGAATTTTGAAAGCCTGCTGCATGTCATTGAGATGTGTATTGCATATAGTGGTTGTTGGAGTAAGGAATACATTTCTTGGCTTGCATTTCCTGAGTTCGGAACCTTGATTCAACCTGTAAAGTTCTTGAAAGACATTCATACATATGATTACATCAGAGCGGCGTGTGAGCTGCAAAAGACAGTAATGAGTATTGTTAATCAATACGATACTGCTTTCAGTGAGGGTGACTTTGCAGAAAAATGGTATCGAGACTTTTGGAAATCATTGTCAGGAAGATCGAATATATTCAATCTGAATTATGACAATACGATAGAGAATTCCCTTGGTGAATATGAGGATGGATTTCCACCAATCGAGGATGGTGAGGACTATAGTCGCTTCTCGGCAAAACGCTTTTTTGAGAATCCAAGAGGGGTCTCGACAATAGCACATCTTCATGGTCAGATATTGTTCAGCGAGGCAAGGGAGTACCCGTTTGATTGTAGTATACGGGACATGGTAAAGAACAGGGATTATGAGACTGCGTGTAAAAATCGGGTAGGAAGGCAGCAAAACCCATCTAATCAGGCAAAAGAGGAATACGAACATCCTGATATAGTGTCTGGTTTGAGGAAAACAGAAAAGATGATATTTGCTCCCAATAATGTATATCTGTCGGACTTGACGAGAAAAGTGATCGAGAATAATCGACTGATGGTTATTGGCTATTCCTTTGGGGACTTGTATCTGAACGAAATTCTTGGACTGGGTATGGCAGCCCATGGGGATGATTTCAAGGTGGTGATTATTGATAAGTTCCCCCAATATATAAACTCTTATACTTCGTTATTCCAACACATTGCTCATAGATGTAATCCGCAAGAATTCACTTTCGTTTCAAGGCTTGCTAAAGATGGGCTATATATTGAAATTGGGCAGACGGAGTTCCCGCTTATAGTTGGAGAATATGGTGTACCTGTTGTTTCAAGGAACGGGAAGCTAATGATGTGTATTAGTGGATTTAAAGATGCTGTGGTGAACCATAAAGATGAGATTTTTGTTTTTCTTGGAATATGATTTTGCGGCCTTAGAGGGAATGTGTCAAACGAAAAACGAAAACGAAAATTTTGTTTCTTCGAGATGATAAATTCGGGTCATTTTCCCATGTTTGGGAGGGTGGCCCGAAATTTTTTAGTTAAAAATGCTGCGATATGAAATAAAAGTTCTTCGACGAGCGAAGCGAGCAGAGCTCGAGCGGTATTTCTGACCTAAAAAAAGGTCGAATATAGGCTGCATCTCGGAAAAACTCAAATAAAAATTTGGTTTTTCGCTCGATTTGCACTATATTTGCAGCGAAATTTAACGGCTGTAAAATTTACGGCGATAAAAGAATGAAGATATGAAAAAGTTCTATGACAGGGAACGCGAGATGGAACAACTGCGCGATATGCAGCAGCAA
>Ga0310690_10011477_pt1 | contig 10926 bp, 14 predicted proteins | sample AusTroGonzalo_MG_2_FD_207661 | JGI IMG/M metagenome (GOLD analysis project Ga0310690, IMG submission 207661) | Bovine rumen microbial communities from tropical cattle in Woodstock, Queensland, Australia - Gonzalo_04 (v2) (version 2) | ecosystem: Host-associated > Mammals > Digestive system >...
GACGATGGAAATCGAGATGACCATGCAGCAGTCGGGCAACAACAAATACGTCACGATTAAGAGGAATTTCGGAGGCGGCGACGCAGACAACATGTTAGTATAAAAGAAACGGCTATGATCAGAATATACGTCAAAGGACAACAGCTGGTTCTCAACCGAAATACCAGCCTCAATGTGGAGCTCAACAACGCACTGTTCTCTTCACTGGACATCGAGGGCGACATCTCCTTCACCTTCAGCCTTCCAGTGGAAGGAAACGAGCGAATTCTTGAGTTCGCCAACCGGGCACAGTTTGCCAACATGAAAGAAGTGGATTGCTCGGTGTACGCCAACGGGCACCACAGCTGGAACGGGAAGCTGCTGCTGCAGAAGTCGTCATACAACACCATCCAGGCCGCGCTGGTCATAAACCCGTATCCAAACGGGTTCGGAGACAGAAGCCTGACCGAAAACCACGACACCGAGTATGTAATATCGCAGCACCTCGGAACACACGACAGCGCGTGGGAGAGCTTCCTTGCCGCTTCGGTGAACGACCCAGACATAAAGTTCGCGCCGTTCATCAACGAAGAAGGCTACGGTAGCGAGAACGAGGACTATGGACACTGGTATGGGAACAGCCGTCAAAAGATCGTCAACACCATATTCTTCTCCCATGCCAACGCGATGATCGACAGCGACGGATACCCGTTCTCGAAGGCGCACAACGAAATATTCCAATTGGACGGCGGTGAAGAAGGCGATACAATATATGAACTCAACCAGCTTGCGTTCTGCCCTCAACTCCGTATTGCCCGCATCATGGAAATATGGTGCAGAAACGCGGGATACAAATTCATAAACCATCTCGGAGAGGATCTTGAAGGCACATTCCTGCAATCCCAGAAATCCCTTGACGCAACGGCCGCACAATACGGCGGCACAAGCACATATTTCGACGCATGGAGCAAAGTGACAATGTCTTCACAATACAACAGATACTATTATCTGGAATCTGAAGACACACAGCACGTGCAGAACGGCATGCTCCGGATCGACGCGACAGGATGGTGGAGATTCGCCGTGGATGTGACATTCAAGGTCGCGAACACCCCGGACACAACAGCCATAGCGTTCGTGGTGATGAACGAGAATGCCATAATAGACTTCTCTTCCGGAGGTGTATGCAACAGAGTTGTGGTCTGCCGCAAGACAGGGACAGACAAATACAACGGACACGGCATGTTCACTGTCTATATACCGGCGGCGGCGACAAACGTACCGATTAAAGTCATGTGCATCCGTTCGGACGGAAACCCTGTGAGCTTCATGGACTGGACAACCAACACCTATCTTGAAGACGGAGGCATCAACCTGGAAGTGCGCAAGGTCTCCAGCGACCAGAAGCAGGGAGGCTTCAACATTTTCCGATCAAGGTTCAGAATCCCCGAACTCCTCCCCGATGTGAGCAACGCCTCGTTCCTGAAAACGATGATCGACACAATGGGACTATGCTACTTCGTCAGCGGCAAGACGAAGACTGTCGAGCTCGTGCCATACGCACGTATCAGAAATGCAAAGAGCATGGATCTGACGGAATACGAGCTCACCCGCGAGACAGAGACGACTTTACAGAAAGAAGCCATGCGAACCTTCCGACTCACACCGATTAAAGACGAAGACTACAACGAAGATCTGCGGATGCCGGATGTCGATGTTGAACTTCCGGACGCATACACCAGCCATGAGCATCTGGTTCTACGGACAACGACAAACACACTCTATCGCGCTTCAGTGCAGGAACATGAAGACTTCAATTGGGTTGAGACTTGGGAAGAACACAGCGGGAACCCAGACAGTCTTGAAGTTGGATCAGGGAAGGAGGAAAAACGCGAGCCTTCTGTCAAAATACCGCATCAGCGACTGTGGGGGCACGGTCGCGGTAAAACTGACACCGATATCATGTCCGGAGAGACTCCCCAGCTGATGGTGGCCGACTTCACCGTCTGCAGCGATCTGTACAACGACAGCGAGAAACCGTCGGACATCATACTGACCCAATACAGGGGATTCAGGGAACGTGAGTTCAGCAACAGCGGACAATACCCGAGGATAAAGAACGAGGTGATGCTTCCCGTGTGGGCAGGAGGTTTCTCGCTGACGGCCAAGGGAGCGAACTCGCTGGGAGAGAAATACGTGAAACCTGTCCTCGAACTGCTCGGGCACAAAAAGGTGACGTACAAGTTCAGGCTGCCGGCAAGCATGATGCAGGCCGTAGAAGATCTTCTGCGTCCGGCCGCGCAGGAACCGCACCTGCAGACCAGATACATCTGCGTCCGCAATGTCCGAAGCGTGCCGCAGAAAATTTCATTCCAGATAGACAACGACATCGACGACACAATCCTGTGCCAGATCGAAGCTGTGAAAGTGTACTGACCATGGACAGAGAGTCAAAAGATGTCCATCCGTCAGAACTGAAGTGTGTTCCATTCCAGAATCTTCTTGGCATTGGACCTGTGCGTGTATCTCTCGGTCATGTCCAAAGAGCTATGGTCGGCCAACTCCTTGACCAGCTTCGGAGGCACTCCGGCTTCCAGCATTTCGGTGATTCCAGTGTCCTTTAACGAATAAAATTGAAACGTTGAAGGCAGTCCAAGCGCATCGCGCATCTCCTTCCACCTCTCGGCAACACGGGTCGGGGCGGTGTACTTCGGTCCAGGAGCGTATGTGTTGCGGTCGGAGAAAACATACCATTGAGACGGCAAGCCGCGCAATGTCCTGAAATACTCCATGATTTCCTCCGGAACACCGATAATCCTGTCACAGTGGTTCTTGGCAACGAAAGACGGAATCTTCAATATACATTGGTCGAAATCAATGTACCCCACCCTAATCATCATGATTTCCTTCGGACGAATGAGCAGACGATAGCACAACAGCATTACATATATATATAAAGGTGTACGCTCATCGAACCATGCACGGATATCCTTCCTGACAGCCGGCGGTATCACGACCCTTATCTTCCTGTCCACCTTGCGTTTCGGAAGTTCTTCAGCAGGGTTTTCCTTGATGTAGCCTCGCTGCACAAAGAAGTCGAACAGAGTGTACAGGTATGAAGAATAGTTATTGTAACTTCGATTGCTGAGATTGACGTGTAAGTCAGTGTATTCGAGGTAGCGAAGGAGATGGTTGCGGTCAATCTGGAAACAATAGATATGGTCGAGATGCTGCTTCTTCAGGTAATCCAGGAACAACTGCGAGAAAGAGCGGTATGATTTCATTGTGGCAGGCCTCAATATCTTCTCCTTTGCTTCAAGGAACTTCTGGATGCACTGCGACACGCTGAGCGCCCTGGCGGCCAACGCCTCGACAAACGGGTTCCAACCGCCCCATAGTTTCTCGTTGATCTTAAAGCAAAGGGACTTCGCGTACCGGTCGCGGTCGGAAGACTTCCTCACATGGTTGACGCGGTATTTGACGCGCTGCAGCTTTCCCGTCTCTGGATTGAGCGCATAGTAGTAAACAAAGCAATCTTTGCCCTTGTGGTAAGCACACGGCTTGAAATCGATGAATGGAATAGACATATTTTTTTTTCCTTTCTATGTTTTTGGCATTGGAAAGGAAGCGTGATAACTGTCTCGATACTGTATCAGCAAAATTGCCGAAAACCTTTCAAAAGATTGATTTTCAGCAATTTACGCGGATTTAGTAGCGGGGGCAGGACCTGCCAACCCAAAATCGCATATCACAACTTCCTGATAATCAATGCCAGTTATTTCAAAATCACGCCCGTTTTATAGGCTTTTTGTATCAAATTTGTATCAGTAAACAGCGTCATATAATCCTGATATTCAGAAAAATGCGCGACTATTTCTTGCTCAATATCTCCAGCAACTTGGCAATTTGCGCGTCCTTCTCCTTGATTTGCGCGTCCTTCTCCTTGATTTGCGCGTCCTTCTCCTTGATGCGCTCATCCAGCAGATCAATCTGAGCGCGAAGAACATCTGGAGAATCGGAGTAGTATTGACGATTGTCAATATTACCGGTTGTATTATTGTTTCCCAATACAACACTGTTCTGATTTTCGGAGAAATTCACAGGTTTTTCCGCAAAATCAATCCCAAAGAAACGCTTTAATATTAAAGCATTCGCCTGCGTTGGAATTGATTTTCCTCTGCGATAATTACCAATAGTAGCTTGAGTGATGCCCGTTTCTTTCGATATTTTATAAGAAGTCAATTCACTCTCTTTTAGTATGTTGATAATTTTTTCTATCTGACTATCAGTTAGTTGACACATATTGATAAAATTTTTTCATAATTTTGTTGCAATACTAAAATATTTTAGTATCTTTGCCGCGTTGAACGTCTGAACATTCAACGCCCAAAGATATAAAAATAATTGAAAGGTTAAAATGGAAAGTAAAGAAGTCATAGTACGGAAAGAAGACGCTGAAATTATCAGCGAGATCATGGAGGGCATCAACCAGCCAACCAGCGCCGCCACCGTGGTCAACATACTGCGTGAGAATTACCCGCACAAAACGCCCGAAAACATCGCCCGAGCCCGCAAGGTGCGCATGCTAAACGAGAAGCTGGTGCAGATCCGCCGAGAGGCCGAAGACAACTATCTGTCTGAAATCGCCAGCTTCAAAAACCGCTGCATCTGCGAAGGCGTTCCAGACATCACCATTTAGAAGGCTCCGCCAGCCGACCAAGCAGGAAAAAGCAAGACGCGCCCCTTCGTTTTCTTTTTTCCATTGTCTCAACAAAAGGGGCGCAACCCTCCGCCGAGTGGAAATCTGGACCGTACGGAGGGTTTTCATCCAAGAAATTATTCACCCCTAAAATAAAAAGACAATGGAAAAAGCAAAAAAAATCAAAGTCAAAATCGAAGAGAATCAACTCAGATCATTCTGCCGCTTCTTCATGCACATGCAGCGCAAGCTCGTATATGACATGGAGCAGAAACGCTATGTGATGGACAACGGCGCCGTCACCAGCCTCGAACCCGAATTCTACGCCACCCTGTGCCAGGTCACCGAAACCCTCTCGGCCAAGATGGCGGATCACGCACCAATCGTTTTGTAATATATGTGCAAAGGTGGGATTTCCAGAGAGGAGACGGACCTGACCCTCAACGAACAGGGTCTTCAGGCGGTAAAGGGGTTCTTCGCACGCATCCTCCACCGGGATGACGACCCCGAACCGCCGCAGTCTGAACGGCCAAATAACGACACCGGTCCGTCTCCCGACCTCTGGGAGCCTCCCATCGACAACGAAGTGAAGCTATGAAAAAGACACACATCAAGCGGGCGATTGACAAACTATTCGAGCAATGCCCCCTCGACACCGAGAAGATAAACCAAATAACGGTATCAAAGCTGCAGATTGAGGATCAGGATGATAAAGATACCGACACCTACATGCAAGTTGAGTTCGTTACTGCAGGCACCAACTATATAAATGACAGACCAAAATACGGAAGTGTCATATTCAACGTATCGCGATAAACTGCCAGGGACACTGAAAAACCAAAACTCAAGGAGGTGAGAGTATAAACAGCCTAAGTCCTTTTATATTATGAGGCCAGCCGCAGGAAACCCTTTTAATCTGTTCAGACGGCTGGCAACGAATATCCAATAAATCACAATATCAAAAAACAGTAGCAATGGAAAATACATTAACTCGAAGAGAGGCCGAGCTGAGAATCAGCCGCCTGAACCTGGAACACAAACACAGGGCGAACCGAATGGTGCAATACAGAGAACAGCTGTCGCTTGACACCCACACGGCGATAGAGGTGAAAAAAAAGCACTACATCAAGGAAAAATCAAGCCTTATGGACGAAATCGCAACCATAAGAAAAGGAAGATGCGGGCTTGCGATGGAAGACCCGCGGCGCGACACCTTCAACGCCCAAATCCGCGAGCGGGAGATGAAGCTGAGCCTACTCCGCGACCAGCTCGACCTTGACATCAACGAAATCAAGACCGCCGCTGCCGCCCGCAGGCACGAAATAGACCAAGAGGTCCGCAAGATGGATTACGAGCACGAAAGACTGAAGCAGGCCATCATGGAGGAATTAGCGTCAGAAGAAACCCATGCCAACGCCGAATAGCAATCCCATCCGCACGAAGGAAGTGAAAGTCGGCGACACGGTGATATTCACGCCTACGGGCCAACGAGTGAAAATCATAGACATCTTCATTCGTGACGGGGTGAAACTCATTGAGGTATCGATGAAAGACAACGGATATACCACCACCGCCACCGAACAATGGTTTAGATCCGGGAAAGATGAATGAGAACCTGCGGAAAGTCTGGAACGACACATGCCTCGCGGCGGGGATCGACTCGATAAGCCTCGGCCACGCCGCCATCACCGGCGCCATGCTGCTCATCCACGGCAACCATGAGGCCTTCACCCACAACGCCAAACTGGTGGCAGACCTGCTCTACATTCAGCAACGATATCACCTGCAAGGCAGCGAAACCCCTGACTCGGACTATGTGGCAGAACTCCAAGCCTGCGTGAAGGAAATGGAACAATACGAAAAGGAACACGGCTACAATGCCATCCCTCCAAGAATGAGCCTATACTTCAAACAAATGTACGGAATCCAAATAAAATAGAGAATGGAGGAGAGAATATGAACAACCTCGCAACAACATCGCACCGCAGGGTGAGCGTTATCCCTACCCTCGACCCGCACAAGAGAGCGCTGGCCATGGTGAAGCTGGCCGGACAGATGTACGCCCTCACCGTGCTCTGCGAGAAGGAGCTGGAGATACTCCACGACCTGCTTCCGGAAGACACCAGAAGTTACGTGACCACGGTTGCCGACTGGATCGGCAAGCCGCGCCGCAGATACAAGCGCGAAATCAGCGACGAGGACTTCCGCATCCTGGAATCCACGCTCAAAGAGGCTGCGGAAGTATCAAAGCCCTATGTGAAACGCGCAAAGCTCTACATCCGCGAGACCATGGTGCAGAAGATTTCGTGGAAGAGCCTCGATGTGATGGAGGAACTCGGGTTCTGCGGCGGGCTGGTGATCTGCATGAACCAGATACACGTGAACATGTACGGGAAGAACAGCCCGGACTACCAGGAGGCCGACTTCTACATGGGCATCATCAACCACAAACTTCACTGCACCACCATGAACGGCCAGGACCCAGACCTTCAGCCGGCATACGGCGCCATCATCGACATGTTCAAGGCCGTGGGCAAAGCCGTGGACGAACGGCTGTTCACCCCGATAAAAAGACAAACCCATTAAACACCTAAAGATATGGACACGATTATAACATTCCTCAAAAGCCACGAACTGCTGACGTTCTATTTGATCGGATATTTAGCGGCCGCAGCCTGGACCGCCGTATGGCTGCTCCGCGAGGAAGTGGAGGAGAGCAAATGGTTCCGAATCCTGTTCTCCGTCATCATGGGGTTCCTCTCATGGCTGCTGGTAAGCATCTATCTGATTGTCTATTTCGGCGAGAAAGACACCAACCCAAAGCACTGACGCACCATGATCAAACTGCTTTACATAGACCTGTTCTGCGGTGCGGGCGGCACCACCACCGGCGTGGAAGCCGCTCGCATCGGCGGAAGGAAAATCGCCAAGGTGATCGCCTGCGTGAACCACGACGCGAACGCCATCGCATCACACGCGGCCAACCATCCGTCGGCCATGCACTTCACAGAGGACATCCGCACTCTCGACATCCGTCCGCTGAAAGAGCTGGCCGACCGGCAGCGCAAACGCTATCCCGGCGCGAAGCTGGTGCTGTGGGCAAGCCTCGAATGCACCAACTTCAGCCGCGCCAAGGGCGGCAAACCACGCGACCCCGACAGCCGCACCCTCGCCGAGCACCTCATTCGCTACGTGGCCATCATCGACCCAGACTTCATCCAGATCGAAAATGTCGAGGAATTCATGGCATGGGGAAAACTCGATGAGAACGGCCGTCCGGTGAGTAGGCTCAAAGGCTGCGACTACCTCCGCTGGGTGGACAGCGTGTGCGCATACGGCTATTCATATTCTTATCGCATCATCAACGCCGCGGATCACGGCGCGTACACCAGCCGCAAACGCTACTTCGGTCTGTTCGCCAAGCACGGCCTCACGCACAACTACCCCGACCCGACCTACAGCAAAGTCGGCGACAATTCCGACAACCTGTTCCACACCACGCTGCGGCCATGGAAGGCCGTGCGCGAAGTGCTCGACCTGCAGGACGAAGGCGAAAACATCTTCATGCGCAAGAAACCACTGGTCGAGAACACACTAAAGCGTATATACGCAGGACTGGTAAAGTTCGCCGGAAGCGGCAAGGAGGAATTCACAGTGCGTTACAACCAGGTGAAGCCGGAAGAGACGGTGAAATCCATCGAAAGCCCGTGCGGCGTGGTCACCACCGAGAATCGCTACGGCTTGGTGAAGTGCATCTTCCTCTGCAAGAACTACAGCGGCCACAACAGCAGCAAGAACATCAGCGCTGACGGTCCAGCCGCCACGGTGACAGCCCGCGACCACCACGCGCTCATCACCTACTATAAGCACGGAGGAGCAACTGACTGCAACAGTCCTGCACCTGCAATTCTGAGCAAAGACCATGTGGCCAAGGTCACATTTCTGGCCAACGAGTACAGCGGCGGCGGCCAGGTCAGCGACGTGGAAGCGCCGTGTCCTGCCGTGCTCGGCGTGCCGAAACAGAAGCTCGTGGAATGCTTCCTGATGAATCCGCATTACAGAAGTGCGGGCGGATCAATAGACGCGCCATGCTTCACATTGGTGGCACGCATGGACAAAGTTCCGCCCTATCTGGTGACCACTACCAAAGGAGAAACGGGGATTGCCGTGTTCGAGAACGACAGCCCGATGACGGTGAAGATCAAAGAATTCATGGCCGCGCACGGGATATCCGAGATTAAGATGCGAATGCTGAAGGTGAGCGAACTGAAGGCCATCATGGGGTTCCCTGCAGGATATGTGCTGAAGGGCACCATCAGCGAGCAAAAGAAGTACATCGGCAACGCCGTGGAAGTGAACATGAGCCGCCGGCTGTGCGAGGCACTGGCGGAAGTGAACTGAAACATATTAAAAGGACAACAACAAAAAAATCACAAATAAAAACGGCAAAAAAAACAAAAATCCAGAAAACCAATAAATATGGAATTGGAAATCGAACTAAAAAGCAAATACATGAATCGCTTCAAACAGGAATTTAACCGTGCCTGCCTGCAAATAGGGATTCCAGCATTGAGCGAGGATACCTGTGCCAAAATATTGGCGGTGGTATATCTCCACGACAATGAGCAGTTCGCGTTCAGCGGCGCATTTGCTGCTGATATGGAGTACATTCAGAACCGCTATCACATACATGGCGCTGGAACACCGGAGGCCGACTTTGTTGACAAGGTGGTGCGTTACATCCACGAGCTGGAGGAATATGCCAGAACGCATGTGGAGGAATCCACGCAAAACGGTCTGTTCCCCGCCAAACCTCAATGGGCAATTGATATGTTTAGAAATATGTACGGAATAAGATTATAAATCATGGGCAGGAAAGACTATTCTTCGTGGTTCCGTTGGACGGAGGAACGCTTGCGTTACCTGTTTGAGAACTTCGCCAAAAGTTCCAACCAAAGTATCGCGGATGCGCTGGGCTGCAAAAAAAAATGCGTCATTGATAAGGCTCACAAATTGAAGTTAAAGAAGGACGAGGATTATTTAGTCCTTGCTCATGCGGATGCTGGAATTCGTTATGGAATAAAAGGGTGTAATCTTTCAGAAGATGCACTAAAAAGAAGGAAGTTAACCAGGAGTAAAACTGTACAAATTGAAAAAATAAGATTAAAATACGGTGTTCATCAAAGGACGAAACTAAGATTAAAAAACATTTACTGATATGATTTACGGATATTTACGTGTGTCGTCCGACGAACAGGACGTGAACAGCCAGAAGCAGGGCGTTGAGGCCTTCGCGAAGGAGCATGGCTGGACCATTGACGAATATATCTCCGACGAAGGAGTTAGCGGAGGTAAAGATCCCGACAAACGGAACCTCGGACCGCTGCTGAAAAAGCTTGTGAAAGATGATATTGTCATCGCCTCGGAGATAAGCCGCCTCGGGCGTGACCTATACATGGTGATGGATATCCTGCATTTCTGCATGGAGCGCGGTGTAATCATCCATACAGTGAAGGACAGGTTCACCCTCGGCGATGACATCCAGAGCAAGGTGCTGGCATTCGCATTTGGTTTGGCCGCCGAGATTGAGAGACAGATGATACGGCAACGTACCAAAGAGGGTTTGAAGCTTCGAGTTAAAATGGGCGTACTACTGGGTCGTGGGTGTTTTCTCGAACAACGGAACGAACCCACATGTGATGATGCCACAAAGGAAAAAATTATAGAGCAATATAACTGGGGTGTGCCTTTGAGACGACTTGCTGTGAATTTCAAAGTTGACAGATGCACAATCCAAAGATGGCTGCACAAATGGAAAATCAACCCATTGAAATACATTGAAGACGAAGAAAAGAGGAAGGAGCAGGAACGTGTTTTGAAATACAAGGAAGGTGATTATTGTGCGGTTGATGTCACAGACAAAGAGCGTGCCGCGATAATAAGCCTGATTGAATTGGACTCGACCCTTCCTCAAATTGCGGAGCATTTTCCTCACTACACCTATGAGCAGCTGTACGATACTTTCATGTGCGATCGACAGTTCAACGCGCTGTACCGCCAGCACGCGCAGAAGAAGCTGGTGAAGAAGAAGTAATCCCGCCGCAGGCTGTGCGAAGCGCTGGCGGAAGTGAACTGAAACATAAAAAAAGAGAAATGTATGACTATCAAACAATTACCCCCCCCCCATTTCAGATACCGAAAAACAAAGCATGGTGGATGCGCTGCGCTACCGTCTATCACTCTTAGAA
>Ga0310690_10011478_pt1 | contig 10926 bp, 9 predicted proteins | sample AusTroGonzalo_MG_2_FD_207661 | JGI IMG/M metagenome (GOLD analysis project Ga0310690, IMG submission 207661) | Bovine rumen microbial communities from tropical cattle in Woodstock, Queensland, Australia - Gonzalo_04 (v2) (version 2) | ecosystem: Host-associated > Mammals > Digestive system >...
AAGACCTTTGCTGCCGCTGTTAGAAAGTAATATTAACTCTTAAATATCAATCGTATGCCCAGCGGTAAAAAGAAAAAAAGACATAAGATGTCTACGCACAAGCGTAAAAAAAGACTGAGAAAGAACAGACATAAGAGCAAATAAGCCTGCTGTCTGCAAAACTCTGAAAGAACAAACTTGCCGTGAACCTAACCCGTCAGGTTTGTTCTTTTCTTTATCAACCAACGAATCATTAGCCCCTGATGACAAGCGAACTGACGATTAACGTTCAGCCTGACAGCATACAGATAGCCATTACTGAAGACGGCAATCTGGTGGAATACCAGAAAGAGTCTCAAGAGGTATCTTTTGCAGTAGGTAATCTATATCTCGGCCGAGTTAAGAAACTTCTGCCAGGACTTAACGCCTGTTTCGTTGACGTAGGGTGTGACAAGGAAGCGTTCCTGCACTACCAGGACCTGTGCCCGCAGTTCGCTTCACTCAAACAATATGTAAAGCAGGTCCGTTCCAACCGCAAGAAACTTGTACCATTCGCCAAAGCACAGCGCATCCCGTTGGATGACAAGAGCGGAAGCATAACATCGGTCGTTGAACAGGGAGATGAGATTATCGTTCAGGTAATCAAGGAGCCGATATCCACCAAGGGCCCCCGCCTGACGGCAGAGATCTCTTTTGCCGGACGTTTTCTGGTCCTGATACCCTTTGGCGACAAGGTTTCTGTATCATCAAAGATAAAGTCACCTGAGGAGCGCGCCCGCCTCAAGCAACTCATACACAGCATCAAGCCCAAGAACTGCGGCGTAATAGTACGCACGGTGGCCGAAGGCAAACGCGTAGCGGAACTTGACAGCGAACTCTCCTTACTGTATCGCCGTTGGGAGGACAGCCTTGTCCTTGCCCAGAAAGCGGAAAAACCGCCACACCTGATTTTTGAGGAGACCAGCCGTGCCATAGCCATACTGCGCGACATGCTCAACTCATCATTCACATCAATCCATGTCAATGATGAAAAGACATACAACGAGATCCGTGACTATGTGGAACTGATTGACCCGGACAGGACAAAGATTGTCAATCTCTATCAGGGCGAACTCTCCATCTTTGACAATTTTGCCATAACCAAGCAGATAAAGTCATCGTTCGGCCGTATCGTTTCATACAAAAGCGGTGCATACCTTATCATAGAGCATACTGAGGCCCTCCATGTAGTCGATGTCAACTCAGGACACCGCATTAAGGCCGGCACGCAAGAGGAGAACGCCCTTGAGGTAAATCTTGGAGCCGCCGATGAACTGGCACGCCAACTCCGTCTGCGCGATATGGGAGGTATCATTGTGGTGGATTTCATTGATATGGCATTGGCCGAAGACCGACAGAAACTGTACGAGCGCATGTGCCAGAACATGGAACGCGACCGCGCCAAGCACAATATCCTGCCCTTGAGCAAGTTCGGACTCATGCAGATTACCCGCCAGAGGGTCCGCCCTGTCATGGACGTGCCTGTTGACGAGACCTGCCCCACCTGTTTCGGAAAAGGTACCATAAGGCCCTCAATACTGTTTGTTGATCAGCTTGAGAACAAGATAGGCCGTATGGTAAACCAGATGAAAACACGCCATTTCACCCTATTCGTACATCCGTACGTATATGCGTACCTGACAAAAGGATTGTTCACAATCAAACTGCGCTGGCAGTTCAAATACGGATTCGGAATCAATCTGCTCCCGGATCAGAACATGCCGTTCCTCTCCTACCGTTTCATAGACCTTAAGGGAAATGAGATTGACATGAGAGAGGAATATGAAATCCTCTGATTTTACCTGAGCGTTAACGTCATACCCGCTACAAGAGGATTGACGTCACTGATCCTGTTGCGTTTGGTCAATGAAGATACCTTTACGCCGAACTGCTGCGAAATTGACCACAGACTGTCACCTTTCTTTACCACGTATGTCCTGTGTTCCTTATCGGCACGGGCCTTTTTGCGCTCAAGATAGATAAGCGTTCCCACCGGAGGAGTAAACTTGCGGCCCACCTCATTGAAACGGCGCAGCAGACTGAGCTGCATGCCGTACTCACGGGCAATGTCCTTAAGGGTCTCACCCTCACGCAGGCGGACGCAACGCTGTCCATTGACAAGCAGGGGCTGATGCGGGACCTGTCCCGGCTTGAGACGTCCGCTACGGCCGTCATAACGGTCAAGCCCATAGCGTTCTATTATTTCAATGAGTTTGGTGGCGTATGTAGGGCTGGTGGCGTAACCGGCAGCCTTGAGGCCTTTTGCCCAGCCCTTGTAATCTTTGGTTCCCAACTTGAAAAGAGACTGGTAGCGTGCTCCGTTGACTAGGAACAGGGAGTGGTCACGGAATGACTCCTCAGCATTGCGGTAGCATCTGAAACACTCCTGCCTCTCATCATCGTCATGGTACATCTTGCGGCCCTTCCAGTCATTGTGGCACTTTATGCCGAAATGGTTGTTGCATTTTGAAGCGAGCGTACTGCGCCCGGCATCGGACTCAAGCAGACCTTGCGCAAGGGTAATGCTGGCCGGTATGCCGTATTTTTTCATCTGATCCACCGCCAGCCCGCTGTACTTGGATATATAGGCCGAATAGGCATCCTTGCCGTGACTGCTCACTGCAGTGTTCTGCACGGAACATGAGGTCAGCGTGCATATCAGCAGCAGAATGACAAGGCGGATCGTTTTCATTATGATGAGATTGGATAGCGCGAAGTTAAATAAAAAAACTAACTTAGCACCCTGAATAAGAAACAACAGTATGAAAAAGTTCAGTCAAACCATAAACTGGAGCGTATTGAGTCTGGAGGAGTTGGAAAGCAATGACCTGATGCTGGTAAAAGCAGCCCAGGAGGCCACAGCCGGCAGCTGGTCACCCTATTCCGGTTTCAGCGTGGGTGCCGCAGTTCTGCTTGATGACGGCACCGTGGTTACCGGCAGCAATCAGGAGAATGCTGCATATCCTTCAGGACTCTGCGCAGAAAGGACGGCACTTTTTGCAGCCGGACACGCCCACCCCGGCAAGGCAGTGGTAGCATTGGCCATAGCCGCACGCAATGACAAGGGATTCACGGCGCAGCCCATAACCCCGTGCGGAGCATGCCGTCAGGTGCTGGCAGAGACTGAACAGCGCGGAGGCAAACCCATCCGTTACATACTTTACGGAACGCAAGGTACCATGGTCATTGACGGCGGCACTGACGCCATACTGCCATTCTGTTTCGGTGCAGATTCAATGAAATGACTTTTATGATTATTTAATATGCCACAGTGTCACAATGAATGCTGTGGCACAATGTTTGTTGCATAAAGTGCAGTATTATAAGTACAAGTGGAAATGAGTAAAGGAAACAAGCATAAAATGTCAGAAAAATTCCAATCTGAGAAAGATCAAGAGAAAGAAGTTCTGAACGGTGCGGAGCAGCAGAATGACTCTGCACAGGATAAAGAAACCGCAGAACAGCAGGAAGATCAGCATGAGGAGACCGCTGAGGACAAGTTGGCCAAGGCCGAAGCTGAGGTTGCAGACCTCAAGGACCGCCTGCTCCGACAGATGGCCGAGTTTGACAACTACCGCAAACGCACCATGAAGGAGAAAGCGGACATCATCCTGAACGGCAGTGCCGGCGTGGTAACCGACATTCTCCCTGTAATTGATGACCTTGAAAGGGCTATTGCCAATTCTGCAAAATCAGAGGATTTCAGTGCGCTCAAAGAGGGCATTGAACTCATCTACAACAAACTGATGCATACTCTTGAGCAGAAAGGACTGCAGAAAATCTCGCCCAAGAACGAACCTTTTGACACTGATTTCCATGAGGCCATTGCCATGATTCCCGCTCCCAGCGACGATCTCAAGGGCAAGGTTCTGGACTGCGCTATTGACGGATACAAACTGAATGACAAAGTACTGCGCCATGCAAAAGTGGCCGTAGGAGAATAAAGATATGGCAAAAAGAGATTATTACGAGGTGCTTGAGGTCCCCAAGACCGCCACTGCCGATGAGATAAAGAAGGCTTACCGCAAGAAAGCCATCCAGTACCACCCTGACAAGAACCCCGGTGACAAAGAGGCCGAGGAGAAATTCAAGGAGGCAGCCGAGGCATACAGCGTTTTGAGCGACCCTGACAAGCGTGCAAAATATGACCAGTTCGGATTTGAAGGCCTGAACGGTGCATCCGGGTTCGGCGGAGGCGGCGGATTCAGCGGCGCCGGCATGTCAATGGACGACATCTTCTCAATGTTCGGCGACATTTTCGGAGGCGGCGGATTCGGTGGTTTCAGCGGATTCGGAGGCAGCCGCACACGTCAGCGTGGCGACCGCAAACAGCGCGGATCAGACCTGAGAGTCAAGGTTGCGCTCACGCTTGAGGAGATAAACACCGGCGTAACCAAGAAATTCAAACTCAAGAAACTGGTTCCCTGCCAGCACTGCAAGGGTACCGGAGCAAAAGACGGATCGGCCGCAGAGACATGCCCTGACTGTCACGGCTCCGGTGTGGTAATGCGTACCCAGCAGAGTTTCTTCGGTATGGTCCAGACACAGACCGTATGCCCCCGCTGTGGCGGTGAAGGCAAGATCATAAAGGACCGTTGCCCGCACTGCAGCGGTGACGGAGTGGTTTATGGCGAGGAGATTGTTGAGATAAACATACCGGCAGGCGTTGCCGAGGGTATGCAGCTCTCAGTTGAAGGCAAAGGTAATGCCGGCAAGCACAACGGCTACAACGGCAATCTGCTGGTTTTGATTGAGGAGGTACCCCATAAGGACCTGGTGCGTGACGAGAATGACCTGGTCTACAACCTGCTGCTCACAGTACCGCAGGCCGCACTTGGAGGAGCCATTGAGATACCAACGCTTGACGGTGCCGTCAAACTCAAGATTGAGCCGGGTACACAGCCTGGCAAGATGTTGCGTCTGCGCGGCAAGGGACTACCCGAACTGAACAGCAGCCGCCGCGGCGACATGATCGTGAACGTTAGCGTATACATCCCCGAAACACTCTCCCGTGAGGAGAAACAGGCCATGGAGAAGTTCCAGACATCGGACCATTTCCAGCCCACGCAATCCATCAAGGAGAAGCTGTTCCGCAAGTTCCGCAGTTATTTTGACTAAACGATAATGACTTATCAGGAAGCTGTAGAGTATCTCTACACACAGACACCCCTTTTCCAGAACGTAGGCCAGGAAGCATACAAGGAAGGCCTATACAACACAGTGACGATAGACCGCCATCTGGGTTGCCCACATAAACTGTACAAGACCATACATGTTGCCGGCACCAACGGCAAGGGCAGCGTATCCCACACCCTGGCTGCCATACTACAGGCATCGGGTTACAAGACCGGCCTGTACACTTCACCCCATCTCACTGATTTCCGTGAGCGGATAAGGGTCAACGGCAAGCCTGTAAGTCCCGACTTTGTAGTCAGGTTCATTGAAAGGAACCGCGAATTCCTGGAGCCGTTGCATCCGTCATTCTTTGAGGTGACCACAGCGATGGCTTTCAGCTGGTTTGCAGAGCAGGAGGTTGACATTGCCGTAATCGAGACCGGTCTTGGAGGCCGTCTTGACTGCACCAACATAATCAAACCGGTACTCTCCATCATCACCAACATAGGTTTTGACCACACAAAGTTCCTTGGCGACACACTGCCCAGGATTGCATTTGAGAAAGCCGGAATCATCAAGAAGAACGTTCCCGTAGTGATAGGCGAATATACCGATGAAACCCGCCCTGTCTTTGAGCGTAAGGCCGAAGAGGTAGGCACACGGATAGTGTTCGCACAGGATAATTGTAAAATAATTTCTCATAAATACGTAAATCCTTCAAAGGTCGTATATGAGACATCGGACCTGCCTCAACTGGAGAGCGGGCTGGCCGGTTTGTGTCAGGAAAAGAATGCCAATACCATTCTGGCAGCAGTGAGCGAACTCAAGCGCAGAAAGTTCAACATTACGGAGACGGCCATCAGGAAAGGATTCAAGGATGTCTGCCGCATGACAGGACTGCGCGGACGCTGGCAACTGGTCAGAAAGAAGCCTGACATAATATGTGATACCGGGCACAACAGCCACGGACTAAAATACATAGCACAGCATCTGGAGGAACTTTCATCAAAGCCTGGATTCGGCCAGCTACGCATAGTACTGGGCATGGTGAATGACAAGGATGTGGCTCAGGTTCTGGCCATCATGCCCCGTTCAGCCAGATATTACTTTACCCAGGCATCGGTCAAAAGGGCTCTTGACGCAAGTACGCTCAGGGAGATGGCCCGTGAAGCCGGGCTTACCGGCAGAGTCTACCGTACAGTAGCGCAAGCGGTCACCACGGCCCAGCGTGAAGCATCGCCCGAGGACCTGATTTTTGTAGGAGGCAGCACATTCGTGGTGGCAGACCTGCTTTCTATGCGCGAATTCTTTATTCAAGGCTGAAAAAAACCGCTTTTCACTTGCAATAGTATCTGAAATTGGCTTAATTTGCGTTGTTTTATTTTAATAACACTATTAAGCCAATTATACTATATGAGCAATTTCTTTGTGAAAGACAATTTGGCCGGCCTCAAGAGGGAGGATTTCCAGGCTACAGTTCAAGGTAAAAACGTTGACCTTTTCATTCTCAAGAACAAGAAAGGCAGTGAGATAGCAGTAACAAACTATGCCGGCGCACTGTGTGCGGTCATGATGCCTGACCGGAATGGCAAGATGGAGAGCGTGGTATGGGGACATGACAGCATCCAGCATGTCATGGACAGTGAGGAGACCTATCTGAGCGTACTCATCGGCCGCTACGGCAACCGCATCGCAAACGGAAAGTTCACCCTGGACGGCAAGCAGTACACACTGGCCATCAACAATGATCCCAACAGCCTTCACGGAGGTCCCACCGGTTTCCACAAGCGTGTATTTGACGCAGAGCAGACCGATGCCCAGACAATCAAGTTGCACTATCTGTGCAAGGATGGTGAGGAGGGATTCCCCGGCAACCTTGACGTGAACGTAACATATCGTCTGACCGATGAGAACGAACTGGTCATAGAGTATGAGGCAACAACAGACAAGAAGACCGTAGTATGCCTCACCAACCATGCCTACTTTACCCTGAACGGCATGAAGAAGAACCCGCTCACGGTTCTGGACTATGACCTGACAATCAACGCAGACCATTATATTCCAATTGACAATACAGCCATCCCACTTGGCACAATTGACAAGGTTGAGGGCACACCGTTTGATTTCCGCACCCCGCACAGGGTTGGTGACCGCATCGAACAGGGTATCCAGACCAAAAACGGCAACGGTTATGACCACTGCTGGGTTCTCAACAAGCGCGAGCCGGGAGAACTGAGTTTTGCCGTTAAGTGCGTTGACCCCGCAAGCGGCCGTTCACTGGAGTGCTACACCACCGAGCCCGGCGTTCAGTGCTACTCAGGCAACTGGTGCAGCGGCAGTACCTGCGCCCACGGCTCAACACTGCCCAGACGTTGTGCAATCTGCTTTGAGGCAGAGCACTTCCCAGACAGCCCCAACCGTCCGTATTTCCCAAGCACGGTGCTGAATCCGGGAGAGGTTTACACACAGACTACAATCTACCGTTTCGGAGTGGAATAATCCCTGTCTATGGATACAGCCACTCTGAGAAACAGGTTCCGCGAGCAGTTCGGTACAAGCGGAGACCTGTACTTTTCGCCAGGACGCATCAATCTGATTGGTGAACACACTGACTACAATGGTGGCTTTGTGTTCCCCGGTGCCGTAGATAAGGGCATCACCGTTGAGATATACCGCAACGGCTCACGCAAGGTTTGCCTTCTGGCTCTTGACCGCAAGGAGAATTCATATCTGGAGTTTTCACTTGATGACACGGAGAAACCATCGGAACATTGGGCATGCTACATTTTCGGAGTATGCAAGGAACTGGAAAAACGCGGCGTCGCATTAGGCGGTTTCAACGCAGCGTTTACAGGTAACGTTCCGTTGGGGGCAGGAATGTCATCATCGGCAGCCCTTGAGTGCGCATTTGCGTTTGCACTGAACACCATGTTCGCAGGCGGCAGGGTTGACAAGTTTGAGCTTGCCAAGATAGGACAGGCCACAGAGCACAACTACTGCGGCGTAAAATGCGGCATCATGGACCAGTTCGCCTCAGTGTTCGGGCGTGAAGGTTGCCTGATACGCCTTGACTGCCGTTCCCTTGAATATGAGTATTTCCCGTTTGACCCCAAAGGATACAGACTGGTTCTGATAGACACATGCGTAAAGCACTCGCTCGGCACCGAATACAATGAGCGCCGTGAGAGTTGTGAAAAGGCTGTCGCACTTATGAACGAACAGTTCGGAAGGGTTGAGACCCTGCGTGACGCCAATCATCAGATGCTTGATGCCGTCAAGGATGACCTGACCGATGACGATTACCGTCGGGCCAAGTATGTTCTTGATGAGAAGGAACGTGTTCTTGCCGTCTGCGATGCCCTTGAAAAAGGCAATTACGAACTGGTGGGACAGAAAATGTATGAGACCCACTGGGGGCTCAGCCGTGACTATACCGTAAGTTGCCCTGAGGCAGATTTCCTGGTTGAGATTGCACAGGAGTGCGGCGTGACCGGAAGCCGTATCATGGGCGGAGGATTCGGCGGCTGCACCATCAACCTGGTGCGTGAAACGCTTTATGACAAATTCATATCAAAAGCCACTCGCGAGTATTCACGTAAGTTCGGTGTGATACCGAAAGTTTACGATGTCACCATAGGCGACGGCTCAAGAAAACTGAAATAATTCATTAATCAACTAATAAACAAACCAAAATGAAAAAATCAAGTTTTATTGCTCTTGTGGCAGGTATGCTCGCACTGACAGCCTGTTCACAAAAGGAGGCTCCGGTCCTGAACAAGGCTGACTTCCAGATGGAGTTTACAGGCAAGCAGACTGACCTGTACAAACTGACCAACGCAAACGGCTGTGAGGTTTGGGTAACCAACTTCGGCGCACGTATCGTGGCCATCATGGTTCCTGACAAGAACGGCAAGATGCAGGACGCAGTCATCGGTTTCTCAAACATCAAGGACTACACTACACAAGCCAGTGACTTTGGTTCAACAGTAGGTCGTTATGCAAACCGTATCAACCAGGGCAAGATCACTCTTGACGGTGTAACATATCAGTTGCCGCAGAACAACTTCGGCCACTGCCTGCACGGAGGTTGCACCCTTACTCCAGAGCCAATGGGATGGCAGAACCTGGTATGGGATGTAAAGGAGGTCAAGAACAACTCCATCACCCTGGTAATGAACTCAGCTGACGGTGAGGCCGGTTTCCCGGGCAAGGTTGTCGCTACCGCCACCTATACTCTCAATGACAAGAACGCCATTGACATTGTATGGAAGGCTACCACCAACAAGAAGACTGTGATCAACATGACCAACCACAGCTACTTCAACCTGAACGGTGACCACTCAATTCCTGTAACCAACCACATCCTTACCCTGAATGCTGACAACTTTACTCCCTGCGATGACACATACATGACCACAGGTGAGATTCTTCCTGTTGCCGGCACACCCATGGATTTCACCAAGGGCAAGGCTATTGGCAAGGAGATCAACAACTACAACTATGAGCAGCTCAAGAACGGTAACGGTTATGACCACAACTGGGTTCTGAACACCAAGTGTGATGATACCAAGTGCGCCGCCAAGCTGTACAGCCCCATCACCGGCATCTACGTTGAGGTTTACACCAACGAGCCGGGTATCCAGTTCTATTCAGGTAACTTCCTGGATGGTTCAGGCATCGACAAGCAGGGCAACAAGATGGAACAGCGTACAGGCTGCTGCCTGGAGACCCAGAAGTTCCCCGACAGCCCCAACAAGTCAAATCTGCCCGGATGGTACAGCGCAGAGCTTGTTCCCGGCCAGGAGTACTACAGCCACTGCATCTATCAGTTTGGCGTAGAATGATCACGGATTTCTAATTACAAACAAATAACCAAATGAACAACAGTATTATTGAAGCATTGTCAAATAACGGTTTCAAAACCATTGACTATGTAGTATTCATTGCCTATCTGGCAATCCTTATTTTCTTGGGTTTCTTCCTTTCACGCAGTAAAGACGGTAAAGAAAAAGATTCAAAAGACTACTTCCTGGCAGGTAACACCCTGACATGGTGGGCAGTAGGTGCATCATTGATTGCAGCAAACATCAGTGCCGAGCAGTTCATCGGCATGTCAGGTACCGCATTCGCATCAGGTATCGCAATTGCCGCATACGAACTTATGGCTGCAGCCACCCTGCTGGTTGTAGGTAAGTTCCTGCTCCCTGTGATGATTGAGAAAAAGATTTTCACCATCCCGCAGTTCCTGCGTGACCGTTACAACCCGGGCACAGGTCTGGCATTCTCAATCTTCTGGCTTTTCCTGTATGTGTTCATCAACCTGACATCAGTTGCATGGCTGGGCGCCCTTGCCATCAAGCAGATCCTTGGCCTTCCAAAGGTTCCGGGCATGTTCTTAGGCATGGAGGTTGACATGACTCTGCTGGTTATCATCCTGGTTCTTTACCTGATTGCCGGTATCTATTCAATCTACGGTGGTCTGTCATCAGTTGCATGGACCGATGTAATGCAGGTTACCTTCCTGGTAGGTGGTGGTCTTATCACCGCTTATGCAGCCCTGGTTGTCATCGCTAAGGACCTTGGTCTTGAGGGTGGCGCTTTTGCAGCTCTTGGAGAGGTTTACCAGAAACTGACATCAACGGCGGGAGACTCGCACTTCAACCTGGTTGTGAACCAGGCCAAGACTCCCGATGCATACTTTGACATTCCGGGTATCGCCGTTATCGTAGGTGCCCTGTGGCTGACCAACCTGGGTTACTGGGGCTTCAACCAGTACATCATCCAGAAGGGTCT
>Ga0310690_10011479_pt1 | contig 10926 bp, 9 predicted proteins | sample AusTroGonzalo_MG_2_FD_207661 | JGI IMG/M metagenome (GOLD analysis project Ga0310690, IMG submission 207661) | Bovine rumen microbial communities from tropical cattle in Woodstock, Queensland, Australia - Gonzalo_04 (v2) (version 2) | ecosystem: Host-associated > Mammals > Digestive system >...
CCTTACTCGTACTTGATTCGCGGGTCTACGAGCTTGTAAAGAAGATCGCAGATCAAAGTTGCGATGACCATCAGCGTTGCAAGGAAAATGGTCGTAGCCATAATCAGTGTATAATCACGGTTGTTGATTCCGCTGACGAACTTGGTTCCGATTCCTCCAACTGTGAAGACGGTCTCAACGACCATGGAACCTGTGATGATGTAGGCAATCTGAGGTCCGGCATATGTGATGACCGGAATCAGGGAGTTCTTAAGGGCATGCTTGAAGATGACCTTCCATCTTGCGACACCCTTTGACTTAGCGGTTCTGATGTAGTCCTGTCCCAGTGCATCGAGCATACTGGTCTTTGCAAGTCTGGTGGTATAGGCCATCGGATATGCTGCCAGTGCCATGACTGGAAGAAGATAGTGAGTCTCGTTGGCGCTCCAGACCGGTACCCAACCCAGTTTGATTGAGAAAACCAGAAGAAGCAACGTTGCAAGAACAAAGCTGGGAACTGCTGTAAACAGAGTCGAGAAGAACACGATGATTCTGTCAGGCAGTTTATTTCTCATGATTGCGGCCGTACTTCCAAGCACAATACCGAGAGTAAGTGCAAAAAGCATGGCTGTAAGACCGAGACGTGCGGAGATCGGAAATGATTCTGCAATGATTGCGCTGATTTCACGACCGTTCTTGAGAGAAACACCGAAATCACCATGAAGCAGATTCTTCATATAGTTGATGAACTGAGTGAACAGAGGCTTATCCAGACCGTAACGAGCGTTCAGGGCATCGATTGTTGCCTGGGAAAGCGCCTTTTCTCTGTTGAAAGGTCCACCTGGAACTGCATGCATCACGAAAAAAGTGATAAAACAGATTATCAGAATCGTGACAATGGCCAGTAGGATTCGTTTGACAATGTACTTAAACAATCCAAAACTCCCTTACTTATATAATTAACAGATGAAGCCTATACTATCATCAATCGAAAAATACTTGCAATAGCAATCAACATTTTTGCAACAGCAAAGCTTTAAAATGTTATCATTGCAACATAATTGCGACAGTTTCAGTGTGGATAATTGCAAGAAACACCCCTTCCAAAGTAGACTGCACAGTATGTTACCGTTTTTCAGGGAAGATGAGCTTTTAAAACCGACCGACCTTGTCAGGACAGACGAGGAAATGCCGTTCTCAATGATAGTCACATGGCAGAGCAAACTGCTTAAGGCAATTGACAGAAAATACAACTGCAAACAGATCTCAACCTTCAGGTGCGGTCTCCCCTGCCCGGTCTATGAAATCAAGGTGAAAAAGGAGCGCATCGGAGTGGTAAACCTGCCCATTGGAGCCCCCGTTTCAGCCGGCTTCATGGAGGAGTACATCGTCCGCGGAGTGATGCGTTTTGTCTTCGTCGGATCGGCCGGTTCCCTTAACCCCGCAAACGGTTCAAGCCTCATCGTTCCGACTCAGGCATTTCGTGATGAGGGAACAAGTTGGCACTATGCTCCGCACGACAGTCAGTGGATTGAAATCCCCTCTTCCAGAAAGCTCGATTCCATCCTCACGGAGATTGAAGTTCCGCATATCTGCGGCCGTGTCTGGTCTACCGATGCATTCTATCGGGAGACCCCGTCGGCAGCCAGGATGATGAAGGAACAGAAGTGCCTTTGCGTGGACATGGAATGTGCGGCGAACATGGCTGTTGCCCAGTACAGAAATGTCCAGTGCTTTCAGTTTTTCTTCTGTGCGGACAAGCTTGAGAAGGACATCTGGGAAGTGGGAAGACTGCGCAGCATGGGCAAGGATGCCTATGAGAAATATGCTGAAATCGCGGTTGTTGTGGCCCTGAGCTGAGTCCCTTTATTAATTTTACTTTAAATGCCGCTTTGCCTGTGGTATCATAATTGTAGTTGCGGCGAAGAGACGTAATTCTCTTGCTCAAACTTACAGTACGGATCCCGGCATAGAAGCTGTGCATTGCTCCTACCCTAGGGTTTCAAGGAACAGAATCGGCGACTTAACTGGGGACCCCCCTTGAACCTCGGTTCAAGAGATTCCAGTCCTAGTAACCGCAGCGTTCTTTTTCTGTCTCCTCGACTGCTATTTCATTAGACATCAAGATTCCCGTCTGAGCACCTGATATAAAGAACTTGGTTGGAAGGTCCTTCGTACCAGTTTGCTCCGAGGTTGCTTTTGTTGGAAAATATATTCCGCCATTGCAATTTGGTTCCATTGAACCTCAAGTATGTAAGACTTGAACAGTGGTAAAATGCCTTGGTTCCAATCTGCACAATTGATGTAGGAATGGTGACGTTGTTCAATGCACTGCACTGGTAAAAAGCGTATTGACTTATCGTTGTCAACGCTGTGGAAAGATTGATTTCCTTCAGCGATGAGCATTTTGAGAAAGCATTTGACCCGATTTCCGTCACGGTATCGGGCATAGTAACACTCTTAACATCGGAATCATAGAAAGCTGCGGCTGGGATTGTTGTTCTATTACCTGAAAGCACAACTGTTCCGGAGAAACCCGTGAACGGGCTGGCGACATAGGAACCTCCATCCGTCTTCACGGTAAATTTAGAAACAGAGGAAGGGATAGTGACCGAACATGCGGCACCTGAGAATGTATATGTGGCCAAAGTAGTAACAGAGGAAGGTATGGTTACGGAAAGATTCTTCGTACAGCCTGAGAAGGTATACTCACGGATTGAAGTAACGGAAGACGGAATAACTAGTTCACCTGTCAGCCCGCCCGGAACCATGAGCAACTTTGTACCGGCGAGCAAACATCCGTTTTCGATCTTAAACTTGGTGTTGCCGGAAACAGTTATCTGTTCGATTTTATTACCAGCGAACGAATTGTATTCAATTGAACTCAGAAAAGCGGGGATGTTCAGTGATGTCAGTTTTGTGCATCCCTGGAAGGCATTCTTTCCTATCGACGTGACATTGTTCAGATCCAGCGAGGAGAGATTGTAGCAACCGTAGAAAGCGGTATCCGAGATAGTCGTCACTCCGTCAGGAACCACAACGGAACTGATTTTCGTTCTCCTGAAAGCCCCGGTTCCGATTGAAGTAAGATTGGAAGGAAGTGAAGCCAGATCCAGACTGTTGCATTCGCAGAATGCATTGTTTCCGATTGAGGTTATTCCGTTATGAAGAGTGACAGCGGCAAGCAAGCTGCACGAATTGAAAGTCGAAGCCTTGATCTCTGTCACAGTCTCAGGAATTGATATGGACGTCAGTGCCGAACACTGCATGAATGCAGCTTCTCCCAATGATTCCAAAGAATCCGGAAGAGTTATTTCGGTAAGAGACGAACACTTTAAGAATGCATTGTCTCCGATTGAAGTCACTGAAGACGGAAGATTGACTTTAGTCAGGGCAGTACAATTTGCAAACGCTTTGCTGCCCAAAGATGTCACGGAATCAGGGATGGTTACTGTTTTAAGGTTATAACAAAGATAAAACGCGTTGTCACCAAGAGATATAACTGTTTCATCGCCAATCTTTTCCGGAATAACCACATTTGCCGGAATGTTATTCCTGCACTCCGATATGACTGTCAGCACACCTTCTGAAAGGGAGAACATACTCTCAAGATCAATCAGTCCGCAGACGGAACAGGCTCCGTTAACCATATTGTGTTCATCATAGTCGGCTTTCTCATCGGTATGTCCACATGTGGCTGCACGCCAGTGGTGCGTCTCATCGTATTCCCACTCGTCAGAGAAAGTATGGATATGACCAAGAGCCGGAATCTCCCGGGTTTGCTCGTAACCACAGACAGAGCAGGTTCTGAACTCCAGACCCGCTTCGTTTTCTGTCGCCGGAGTTCTAACCGTCCACTCAGTAGGAAACGTGTGCGGTCCATTGGCACTCTTTTCATCTTTGTGTTCGCACGTGGCTGCATGCCAGTGGTTGTTTGAATCATATGTCCATGCCATGGAGTAGGAATGAACGTGAGAATCTTCTTCAGACTTTGGTTCTGGTACATTTCCACTGCACCCGAGAAGAAGAGTCAGAATCATCAAAGAAAAAAGAATGAATGCAAATAATGTTTTATTTCTCACAGCAACATAAGCCTCTGATTTACTAAAATGTTACAACCCATATCCTTCTACATCAACCACATTCCTAAGCTCAGAACCTTCTCATCACGACATAGTAGTAATTCATGCTCTTCCTGATTATACCGGATGTGGTTGTGCCATATTTCGAATAAACGTAATGTGCCTGAATACTGTTTTCTTCTGTTGACGTCCAATAATCCAGATCGGAAGGGAACCAAGAGAGACTTGATTTAATCTCCGGGTCACGAGCCCTTTCGAAAATCATCATCATTTCATTCCTGGAGGGCAGGTACCAGTCATCGAATGTGACAGTTTTACCGTTGATTGTCTGTTGCACCGAGAATTGGCTGGCGGCCTTTGCAACGAAGTTGTCAATCTTGTCTGCAGCTTTGGGTTTGTCCGAAGAATAAGCATGGCCGATCATTCGGTCTGCCAGTATTTCGGTGTTATCTTCGCCTGCGCCCACATTCAGACTATCAGAATCAGGATCACTTGAACCGAATACCTTTCTGACACTGCCTTCCTTTGTCGAATAATAACCGAACGGCAGTTTATCAAACGCCCTCTTGTAAAGCTCAAAATAGTCGTTTCCATCGTGAATGATGACACCTCCGGCAGGACCGATGTCTCCGACGGAGTATTTCACCGTGATTTTATCGTTGGCAACGTCGGAGTTCTCGAAGTCATCCTTCTCTGCCCAGTATGAAAGTGTTGAGGTCTCACGTATTTCAATCGGGCTGCTGTATTCTTTTTCTTCTCCATCCAGAATGTATTTGATTGTTGCACCCTGATCGGATGAAAGAGTGACCTTCTTGTATTTCTTACCCGTTACAAGACTTGTATCGATGGAAGGCTTGTTGAGTTTGACCAAGGCTGTTGTGGAAAGGACTTCAGAATCAACATAGCCGTCCTTGGAAAGGCTTACCGACAAAGAAGATCCGCTTGAGACCTTGATGCTGAATCGGCCACCGCTTAACTCGTCGACTGCCCTTTTATACCCGTTCACAAGACATGTTACCTTGCTGTCCTGGGGGCCGGAGTTTCTGGAGAAAGTGAGAGTCATATAGTTGCCCTCAGTCACCCTGTCTCCGTCCTCCACAGGGGATGGAAGCTGAGCTTTATAGGTCTTTGAAACTATATCTGAGAATAGTTTTCCATCCTCCTTTGAGACGATTCTGACGGTGATTGAAGGATTACCGTTCAATGAGATACTTCCTCCACAAACAACCCAATACTGCGAGCTGTCTGTTTCATAAGATTCCGGTTCGATGTCATCAACGGTGAGATCAGCATTGGTCGTGAACCATGTATTTCCGTGTTCCGTAACCATAATGCTTTCACCATACGGAATGACAATATCGCCGTCCCCATCCGGAGACACTGTAGGATTCTCTGTCTTATTTACACGCAGTTCAACACTGGTCTCATCCGACGGATTCCAGCCTTCAAGTTTTGCGTAGGCACGAATTTTTGTTATAGTCCCGTCAAAGATGATTCCTTGCGAGAAATCGGTTCCGTCATAAATGAATTCTGAAGCCGTATTTGAAGTGTGAGGATCAGTTCCGTCAGTTGTGTATCGGATAAGCGGTTTGATCTCGTCGGAAGAACCGAATCTGTTATCAAAATAGGAGAAGTAAATCGTCGAACCGATATTAAGACTCATGATGCCTTCTGTCGTGGATGTGTCATCCCAAGATTCTATATCCACGGGCACAAGATTCAGGAACCTGATATATTCACTTCGCATCTCACTTCCGTTCTTAGCCCGGACAGTGAACATGACACTGCAGTCTCTTTCGATGGTAACTGACACGGAAGTATCTATATATGTTTTTTCCTGAGGTTCATCCTCGGGATATTCGAGTCTGACCGTGATATCGGCACTCTGATTTACTGTGAGTTTTAGTTCAACCGGATTGAGGTACCAGATTGATCCGTCGATCTCACGCGAACCGCCTGAAGTTGTCTTGGTCAATGTGACTTCAAGGGGCACACTGCTTTCAGAAGAAGCCTCTGGTGAACATGATACGAAAACTGAGATAAACAATATCAAGACTGTCAGCACAGCCCAATTAGTTTTTTTACTCATATTTAATAAACATTCTAACGCATGAAAATGTTACAAATCCAGAGCCGACCATTATTACTTTATTATCAGATAGTTTTTTGTTATATTCTCTAACATGCAGAAAGAACTGAAAGACATACGTTTCATCACACTTCCCGATGAGAGGAAAATCGGGGATGTAACAATCAGAGCGGACATCCCTATTCCCGTACAGTTTCCCGAAGGAAGCGTGACGGACGACATAGACTTCAACAGTATTGTGGCAGGTCTGATCAAAATCGTTGCCTGGGACCCCGATAACAAGGACATCGAATACTACAAGAAGCTTCTTCTGGAGCTTCAGCCGGGCGTAATCGAAGAACTGAACCTGGCTGCCATCGCAAAGAGCAAGAAGAAGGAATTCGAGTTCGCCGAGGAGCTGATGCTCGCCGTGAACCATCTTTCCGATGCACCTGAAAGCTACATCAACCTTGCCGTCCTCTATGCCCAGATGACTGTCGAGCTTCACAAGAAGAACGATGACACCAACGCCGACATGTACGACGACAAGATCATCGCAGTTCTGAACGAGTGCAAGAGCCGCCATGAGAAGTACGCTGCAACCTACAGCGAGATTTCAGCCTTCCACATGAGACACGGCGACATCGAAAGCGCCCGTGACTATCTGGCAAAGTACACAGAGCTCGAAACTGACAAAAAGAAATGCGAGCAGGCACAGAATACACTCAAGTCCATTGAGAAGATGCTTTCTTCCAAGGATCAGATCATGTACGCATACGACAAAATGATGATGGGCTGTGCGGACGATGCTCTTGAAATCATGGACAAGTACATCGCATCCAACGAAAAGCGCTGGGAGTCATTCTTTCTCAGAGGCTGGGCGAAGCGTGTCCTTGAGGACTACAGCGGTGCCCAGAAGGATCTTCTTGAGAGCATCAGAATCGATGGAAAGAACGCCGAAGTCTATAACGAGCTTTCAATCTGCGCCCGCGAAAGCGGAGACACCGAGCTTGCCAAGAGCTATCTCCAGATAGCAGTTGATCTGGACGGAGACGATGTCATCTATCTGTCCAACCTTGCATTCCTGCACCTTGCCTCCGGCGAGTTCGAGGAGTCCAGAGAGCTTCTGGAAAGAGCAAGAAAGATTGACCCTGAGGACCCGCAGCTCAAGTATCTGATTGAGGAATATGAGAAGCAGACGGGCGATGAAATCGGACAGATCATCAGTGAGGATGTCTATTCGGATGAAGACATCGAAGAGCTGAAGAACAAGAACAACGGTATTCCGTATAAGGAGATATAAGCCTTTATGGAACGCTCAGTAGTTTGCAAGACAGCTCAGGACATGGAAGATCTGGGACGCAGCATCGGCGAAAAATGCAAGGCCGGTTCAGTAATCTCTCTCAGAGGGAGCCTCGGAGCCGGTAAGACTGTGTTCGCCAAGGGCGTAGCCAGAAGCCTCGGCATTGAAGAGGCCATTGTCAGCCCAACCTTCACCCTCGTCCAGGAATATGACGGTCGTCTTCCCATGTATCACATGGATCTGTACAGAATCACAAGCGAGGACGATTTTCAGATGATCGGCGGAGAGGACATGCTTTATTCGGACGGAGTTTGTCTGATTGAATGGAGCGAGGTAATCGACGCTCTCCTTCCTAAAAACACCCTGTTTGTCACAATCATCGTCAATGACGACCAAAGCAGGTCAGTCACCCTGAGCGGAGGCGATCTATGATTATTCTTGCTACCGACACATCGTCACAGGCACTTTCTGTGGCAATCAAGACCGACTCATTCTTCGAGGAGCGCACCTCTGTCGGAAGAAGCGTCCAGCATTCCGAGCGCCTCGTTCCAACAATAACAGAACTGTGCAAGGACGCCGGAATCTCCACAAAAGACATCGAGCTTCTTGCCTGTACCAGAGGACCCGGGTCATTTACCGGCCTGAGAATCGGAATGTCCGCATTAAAGGGCATGGCATATGCCCTATCCAAGCCTCTTGTCTCCGTCTCCACGATGGAGGTCCTTGCAAACGCAGTCCCCTGCTTCGACGGGGCCATCGTCACCGTCATGGACGCCAAGAAACAGAGATGGTATCTCGCCGCATTCGAAAAGAAGAACGAGGACGCTGCAAGCAGAATAATGCCTGATACCGACGGAACCGAAGCCGACCTCATCAAGGTTCTTGAGAGCTATGACAGGATTCTTGTAACAGGACCTGATGCAAGTCTGTTCGCACCGGTTCTGAAGAATGTCTACGGAAATACTAAGACAATTATCACGGACACTGCCGCAAACAAGGCTGTTTCCGTTTCACTTATCGAATGCGCACTGAGAAAGCTCGAGAAGGACGGACCGGACGATATCGGCCAGGGTCCTGTGTATCTCAGAAAGAGCGATGCTGAGATTGCGCTGGAAGAACGGATGAATAAAGATGGGGAGAAAACAAATGGCTGAAGAGAAAAAGTATGATGTAATCATAGTCGGCGGAGGCCCTGCCGGACTTGCATGCGGACAGTACAGCGCCAGAGCCGGAAGAAAGACAGCTCTTATCGAGGAAATGGCACCCGGCGGACAGACGATGATAATCGACGAGATTGAAAACTATCCCGGCCTTGAGAAGCTTTCAGGCTTCGAGCTTGCCTCGAAGTTCGAGCAGCAGGCCACTGGATTCGGATGCGAGATTGTCTACGGAACTGTCAACAGCATCAAAAAGCTTTCAGACGGTTCTTTCAGCCTTGATACCACAGACGGAGAGTATCTTAGCCCTGTCGTGGTCATCGCCACAGGATCGAAGCACAGAAACCTCGAGGTTCCCGGTGAGAAGGAACTGACAGGACACGGTGTGAGCTACTGCGCCACATGCGACGGCCCGTTCTTCAAGAACAAGAAGATTCTGGTCTGCGGAGGCGGAGACAGCGCATGTCAGGAGTCCATGTATCTGAGAAAGCTCTCAGACGATGTCACCGTCACACACAGACGTGAGCGCTTCAGAGCCCAGGCATCAATTGTCAAGGCAATGCAGGATGCCGGAATCAAGACCAAGATGAACATGACGGTGCAGTCCATCAACGGTGAAAACGGCAAGGTTACATCGGTCACCTTCATGGATAAGACAACCGGAGAGGTCTCGACGGAGGCCTTTGACGGAGTCTTTGTCTTTGTCGGCTATATTCCGCAGAACCAGCTTGTTCCCGATTGCGAAAAGGACGAGACAGGCTTCATCAAGACCGATTCCCACATGATGACAAGCATTCCGGGAATCTTCGCCATCGGTGATGTCAGAGACACACCGTTCAGGCAGATTGTCACTGCGGCCGCCGACGGAGCAATAGCCGCTCACTATGCCAGCGAGTACATCGACGAAAGAAACAACAACGCTTATTGAGTTAAACATATTCTGAAACGGAGGATCTTTAAATGAAGACCAACAGATTCATTTCGGTATTGGTGGTAGTTCTGTCTATCCTTGTTCTGTCATCATGCGCAACAGCAGTAAAGAAAGTCGACGGAGACAAGGCTTTGTCCCTGTGGACCGATGATGCACAGGCAAAGAAGGAGCTTATCTCCTACATGGATGCCATCACAGACCCCAACAGTCCCGACTATATTCCGGTCAACAGAAGAATCGCAGTCTTTGACTTCGACGGAACACTCTTCTGCGAAACCGATCTGGATTATTTCGACCATAGCCTTTTGGTCTATCGCGTGACAGTGGATGAGGAATACAAGAGCCAGGCAAGCGATTTCGAGAAGCAGGTTGCCAACGAAATCATTGAGAAGAGCCAGACATCATCCCCGGTCGGAGGTCTTGATGTACCTCACGGCCAGGCTGTCGCCTCTGCATTCAAGGGAATGACTCCTCAGCAGTTCATCGACTACATCCAGATCTTCAAGAAGACCGCTATGCCCCACTACAGTGGAATGAACCGCGGAGACGGCTTCTATCTTCCGATGCTTGAGGTTGTGAACTATCTGATTGACAACGACTTTACAGTCTTCATCGTCACAGGTACGGACAGATACATCCTGCGCGGAATCTTCTATGACTCACCTCTTTCATTCATCCCGCCTGCACAGATCATCGGATCCGAGCAGTCGCTCGTAGTCGAAAGCCAGGGAGATCCGAACGGACTTGAGTACACATTCAAGGCTGATGACACTGTCGTATTCGGAGGAGAATTCCTTGTTAAGAACCTCAAGACAAACAAGGTCTTCATCATCGTAAAGGAAATCGGTCTCCAGCCGGTCCTGTCCTTCGGAAACAGCAGCGGCGATGCCAGCATGCACGAATACACAATCAACAACAACCCGTACAGAAGCCTTGCTTTCATGCTCTGCTGTGATGACCTTGAGAGAGAGAACGGAAACGAGAAGAAGGCAAACGACATGTACAGTCAGTGCGCTGAGTTCGGATGGGTCCCCATTTCAATGAAGAACGACTGGACCACAATCTACGGCGACAACGTAACCTATATCAAAAAATAATCAAAATAAAGGAGCTGTCGCTTTTGCGGCAGCTCCAAAGTGAAAAAAGAAAATCCTATTATCCCTTCACTCCACCAAGGGCTACACCAGCGATGATGTATTTGGAGAGAAGGAAGTAAACAACAAACAGAGGCAGAATAGTAAGAGTGAGTCCGAGATAGACTGCACCGTATTCTGTCTTGTAAATATCACCCTTGAGCAGACTGACCATGATAGGCATGGTGTATCTCTGCTTGTTTGTAAGCAAAATCTGCGGAAGGAACAACTGGTTCCAGGAAGCTACGAAACAGAAGATACCCTGAGTGGCCA
>Ga0310690_10011480_pt1 | contig 10925 bp, 8 predicted proteins | sample AusTroGonzalo_MG_2_FD_207661 | JGI IMG/M metagenome (GOLD analysis project Ga0310690, IMG submission 207661) | Bovine rumen microbial communities from tropical cattle in Woodstock, Queensland, Australia - Gonzalo_04 (v2) (version 2) | ecosystem: Host-associated > Mammals > Digestive system >...
GGGAGAGTGCAGTATGAGTGATTTAGTTAAAACAATTAATGAAGGTTTAGCAAGTGCTAGAAAAAATCTCAAAACAATTTTAATGGATATTGGAGTCATCATTGTTTCAATATCTTATGTTCTTTATCAATTATTAACTCTCAAGCCAGCCGAACTTGATCCAATCACATTAACTGCTGAAACATTAATCGGTGTTCTTGCAGGTTTGTTAATTAAAATGGGTTTAGGCGAAAATGGTTTCACAAGAGGTTATGCAAGCGATGAGTGGAAAAAGCACAAAGACAATTATAACGCTCGTGCAGATATGGCTCTACCTTATAGTGATAAAGTCGAAGAATTCCAAGATAGACTAAAAAACGAACGATTATTCAAGATTAGAAAACTTTACTTATCGCATTATAGACTCAAATATGATGATTTCTACGATTCTAACGGAGATTTCATCGAAAGAGATATAATTACGCCTAAAGCAAAGAAAAAGTTGCTAGAAAAAGGTCAAATAGTTCCAGAAGGTGTATTCGTTCTTGATAGAAAACAAATCAAAGCTCTTTATAAATCTTGTAAGATAAAAGTATATACTAGAGAATTATTAAATGAGTATGATACTGAATTAAGCACATACACGCACAAAGAACATACTGACAAAGACCAAAGAACTAAAAAGTTTGGCAAGAATATATTAAGTGCTGCTATTATTGCAACTGTCGGTGTATATTTCGTTCCTATGTGGAGTTGGAGTCTTGAAAAATTCGTTTGGGGATTATTCCAAGTAACATTATGGATTGCATTTGGTATCTTGCAACTTTATGACAATTATCGATTCGTTGTTGAAGATAGAGCAAGTGCACTGGATAGAAAAACTCAAGACTTATCTAAATTCTTAATTGAGATTGAAGGTAGAGAAGAATTTACTAAAAAAATCAATAAAGAAAAGGAAGAAGAAGTCATTGAACTTACTCCAGAGCAAGCAGCAAAAATGATTTAACAAAAAAGAAAAGAGTGGAAGGATCTAAACCACTCTTTTTAATTGCCTCGTGTGACAGTAGACAATTACGGTAACATTATTATATTACTTTCTTATGCGAACTTTAATAGGTTTTTTATTTTTTTCTTCGTTATACTCGGCTGCGATAGAATCAACTTTAGCTTTTTCGATGCCTTTATTAAGCAAATTGATTTCATCAACTTCTTTTTTGCGTTTAATTTCTAAACCTAAAGCACCTACAAAGCCGATAATTACAAATAATAATATATAAGCCAAGTCAGTGATTAAACTGCCTAAAAGCCAACAAATGACATCTGCAATAATTAATCCAGTCAACGCACTAACAAGATTTAGTTTTAACTTTTCTTTAGCCATTAAACAAATAGCAATTACTGTTGCGCCTGCTAACATAGCGAACGATAAGGAAGTGCGCCAAGCATCAGTTTGGATAAAATACTCATCAAAATTAATAACTGTGAGAATTCCAAATGGTGCTAAACAAGAGCCGATTTCACTTGCAAAAAGGATTCTTTCAACCTTTTTTAACTTTTTTAATGTTTTTGTTGGAGTGTTATTTGCCATAATTTACTCCTTTTCGCCATTGTAACCGATTTTTTCGTAATCATCGTTTAAATACTTATTTTTTAATTTTTCGTAGTCCTCAACGGCTGTTTTTACTTTGACATTGTTTATGTTTTTTAAAGTATCAATAAGGAATTTTTCAATAAATGCGTATTCCTTTTCCTTTTTAGCCATTTCAAGTTCGTACTTATGGATAGTTTCTTCGTGTTGTTTTTGCATTTCCTCTTTGTCTTTTTTGAGTTCTTCAATTTGCTTGTCGATTTTCTTCTCACTATTTGTGATTCTATCCATTAAAGCAAAGAGCAATTTTCTACCGAATTTAGTTTTGCTTAAAACAAGAGCAACAAGAATAATAATGCCGAGAATAGACTCTAAAATTAAACCGAATGGAGAAGATAAAATATCGTTAACAATTTCTTTCATAAATAATTACTCCTCTCCACGATCCTTTGCGATTTCGTGTTTCAACTTCTCGATTTCCTTTTCTGCATTTTTTAATCTTTCGACAAGTTGCTTGTGTTCTGCATCAGCTTCTTTTTGATTCTTTTCAACCTCTGCAACAACTTCATCATATTGCTTTGGTGTTATATCAGTATTTAAACCGACATAAATAGCTTTGCCATTTTTCTTAATAATAAATACTTGCATAATCTATCTATCTCCCTATTTATATATTACTCTTTTGTAAAGTCCATATCTACACCATTATCGCTTTCAACTTTGATAGTTCTACGAGAAATCATACGAGTTGGCAAGTTGTTAATTAGTAAATCAAATTCCCAAGCGTTTTGTATGTCATCGGTTTTAACGTAGATATATCCGTTTTCATAGCAATAATCGTTATTTTCCCCTCTACCAATTAAGAATAGTAAATCGCCTTGATTTTCGCCTAAATCGGCAGTTATGTTAAATACATTTAAGTCGCTTAAATCTCTATTTAGTTTATAGACATCGCCACTATATTGTTCCCACTCGTTATAATCGCTAATCACTAAATGATACCAAACGTTTATTTGTGGCGTTTCAAGTTCTAACAATGCTTTTCCACTAGGTGCATTAACGCTATCATTAGACTTGATTTCTAAAATAGGTTTAGTAGAGAATAACCACATATCGCCCTCAACTGCATTTGAATAATCATTATATTTAATAGTTCTATATTTTTCAGCAATAGCACTAGGCAATACGCTACTTGCATAACTTTTAACGAATAACGATGATAAATCACTTTGCCAAGCATTAATATATGAATTATAAGTCCAAGTCAAAGTGCTTAAATCAATTTCAGTCATTGCTCTTACAATTTGGTCTTTGATAGTTTTATTTGTTAAAGTAAAAGGCAAAAAATAACCTTTTGACAAGAACATACCAAGTTTCGTTTTCTTAAAGTCTGCAACGCTATTTACATTAGCTAAATCTAAAGCAGTTAAATCTACAACTTGAACAATAAGATTATCAAAATTAATAGCACTGCCACTATTATTAAATAATCTAATAACTACATTACTATCGGTATAATTCTTCATATTGCAAAGAACTATCGCACTACCATTTGAGAAGTTTATATGTTGGTCTACACATTCGCCATTTGTATCAGTTCCAATAGCATATAGAGTTGCATTATCGCTTATATTTCCATTAACAATAACAACGAACTTTTTAACACTAGTAAAATCGGCAAAAGCGACATTAACATAACCACCATTTGCGTTAAGTGTTCCACTAGTTGTTACGCTATTAGGATTAACTTTTTGGTTATATTCCACACTATCAATACTATAAGTTTTGTATGTATCGCCTTTTTGTAAAGACAAGCCATCCATTAAGGCATTAGTGCCACAATATTTATAATACTTTCCGTTATAATTTTCGTTATACTCGTTAATGCAAATATTGTTTAAATAAGTATCTCCATAGTCACTTGTATAAAATCTAATAAATTCGCAATCCATTGGTGTTCTAATTGTTCCAGCCAAAACATAATCACTATTTCCTATGTAGTTTTTATCTTTGTCATAGTAACAAATTTTACCAACAAAAGTATGATAATAAATTGTATTTGGAATTACTTTGATATAGTCAACACTTCTAATTTCATCAGTTCCGTAAGCATCTTGCCCATTTGATAAGTTTAGATAGCCGACTTCCCATTTCTCGTTCCAAATATTAACACCTTTAAAATGAATAGGTGCTTTTGAGTGTATAAATTCTCCACTACTAAATGGCAAATAGTTTCCATTTTTAACATACTTGCCTAAATCAGTTGCAAAAAACTCGCTAGCACTTGTTACGCTACCTAAACCTAATTCGGTTAAGTCAATAACATTAACTCTAACGCAATAATTGTTATAAGAAAGTCCGTTTGTCGCAACTCTTAAAATTAAATATTGAGAACTTGTGCAAGTGAAAATTGTAGGACTATCGTTTATTTCATTATAAGGACTACCAACAACTAGGAAAACTCTACCATAATCACTTTGTTGTAACCAAATAAAATACTTGTGATTTGCCTTAAAACCAGTGTAGGTATATTCTGCAATTTGATAGTCAAAGTATGAGTTACCTGTTGTAGAATTTCCGTTGATTTTGATAAGTCCGTTTGTAGTTGAAATTGTTAATCCCTGGATAACCTCGGCTTGCTTATTAACGATATTTGCTAATTGATTATATTTTAATGTGTTGCCATTTACAACGCACTTACAATACTCTTTAGCACTTGCTAACATTAGTTGTTTTCTACGATTATTCATAGTTTAAACCCCCTATTAGAGTAAGTAAGCATAGTAATCGTTGTTTATGCGTTTCTCAATGATAATAGTGTATTCTTCGCCAACATTAAATGTAGGTGTTCCGTATTTCCAAGTGCAGCCAACTGGCAAAGTAACACTAAAACCTGTGTCGGCTACGAATTGAATTTGCCAAGTTGGGTTATTATCGTTTGTGTCAGTAACTAAACTTGAAATAGTAAGACTTGTTAGAGCTGAACTACATTTTGCAGAACTTAAAGAATATAAGCTAATACTTGGACTTGTGCCACTAACTGTAACTGATTCGATAAATGGAACAGGATCGCTTGTTGTTCCTAATGCGTGATAACCAAGTTTAGAAGTTTCTAATGCGTATAAATGGCTACCAAATACCCATCTATCAGCGCAGTCAGTATCTGGAATAAAGATATTATCATTTGCTTTAAATAACTTGTCATAATCATCTAAAGTGACTAAATAACATTCTTCGTTTGCATCGATAAATAACCAATACATTGCACTAGTATACATAATGTCGCTAAATTGAACATCATTTATTCTACTGTTTAAATCACTGCCACTTCCAATTGATTTACCAGTTCTCCAAGTTGTATATTCAGCAACACTTGCAAATGCTTTCCATTCGCCATTGTCATAATAGCGAACTTTAGTATCATTATTGATTAAATCTTCAATATCACTAACTTGTAAAGACAAAACTGTTGCAAAGTTGCGACATAAACCCGATGCTTTTTCGTTGATTTCGCTTAATTGACTATTAATATAAGTAACATCGTAAACGTTGCCAGCAGTTCCGTTTGTTGTTGTTTTGATTTTTGAAGTTGCTACATAGTTATCATCAACATATTTTTTAGATGTTGCGTGTTCATTGCTAGTTGGTGTTTCTGGAACATTGATTTGCCCACTTGCTGCACGTTGAACGATTTTATATTGTGATGCACCCATTCCGTATTCGAGTGTTGTTTGATTTCCACTTCCGTTAGTTGCATAAATCTTTGCAACACCAGTTGTCTTATCAACTTTATTTGCAATGTCATTAATTTTAGCAGCAGTTGCGCCAGAATTGATAGCATCTAATTGTGTTTGAGTAAATGCAGTTTCATTGATTACGATTTGGAATTCCCAACCATTATCATAAATATATCTAGTTGATGCGTTATCGTGGTTTTCATCGGCTAAAACATAGCAATAATCGTTTCTTGTAGGTGTTCTTACTACGCCGCCACTATAAAATGTTGTTGCAGCCATTAATTCAGCTCTTGTTGCAAAAGCATCGCCCTGTGCATTTTTAGTAATATAATATGCTGCATAAGTGTCGATTGCATTATCTACATATTGCTTTGTTACAGCGTGAGAATTAATAGTTGGAGTTCCTACTCTTAAACAACCGTTAGAATCTCTCATTGCTAAAGTATCAGCAAGTAAATTGACATTATAGCCAATCATTTCTTGTTGGTTACTTCCGTTGACTGCATAAACTGTATATGTGCCAGTTTTCTTGTCTAATTTTCCACTCATCATAGTATCGACTTCTGCTTTTGTGTAATGGTCGAGTAAATCAACTACCAAATGAGCAGCATAGTTTGAATCGACTTCATAAAGTTTTGCTTCGCTACTATTAACAACATAAAGTGCTTGTCCTACTAAATAATCGGTTAAATCGCCAAAAGCAGCTAAAGAACTTCCTTTAAGAATTGTTTGATAGTTTGCGACTTGGTTTCCAATCATTGTTAACAAGTTTTGATATTCTTGAGCAGTAATTAAAACTGGATCGCTTGGTTGTAGTCCTGTTTCGTTAATTGTGATGTATGTACTAAATGATACTAAAACTCTTTCAGTATCAGTTGTTAAAACTTTGATATTCATTTGCAAAGCACCAGCAACAAGTGTTTCAGCATCGCTCAATGAAATACATTTGCCAGTATATAAACCTAAACCACTGATTGATTTTGTAACAGGCGATGAGCCACTTGCAACGGTTGTTGTGCTGCCATTAGGAAGTCTAAATTCTGCAAATAAAGTGTAAGAATCTGCACTTCTTCCCTCAAATGCGACAAATAAAACATTTTCGTATGCGTTGCCCTGCATTACGAACTCATTTAAAAACTTACTTTTTATCGAGCCATCATTATTGTAAATTACATACATCATATTTTTATACCTTCTCTTTCTTGATTATAGTCTATTTCTACGAGGAATAACATAGAAATTTATTTCGCTCACATTTGACATTTCTTTATTACTTGCGATAAGAAGATTATCGTTTTCATCACATAATGCCCAAGAAACGCACGAAATACTATTTGCTAGCTCAATTCCAATGTGAATAAACATATTTCCGTTGTTGCTATTTTGTGAATAATTAAAAGCATCAATTGTAACTACGTTTCCAACTGGTTTATTGTCAATAATAGAATAAACTTCATTATTGCTATAATACAATTTTAATTTAGTATTTGACTTGTCTACACTTCTAATTACTGCATTATTTTCGATAAATTCGTTTCCAAAAAAGAACTCATCACTTTCATACATAAATGCAAAAGCAAAGTTTAGATGGAATATTTCGTTAGGCTTTTTCAAATAATAGAAGTTATCGATAGTTAATAAGTTTCTATCATTAACTGTCGAGATAGTAGGGAAATTTGTTGCATTCCACGAAGTTGTTACTTCCCATAATTTAATCTCGACTTTATCAGCGAATCCGTTTTTATTGTTAGTGTATAAAGTTGATTTTGCATAATATGGAGTATCAACTCCACCATCGCCAGTTACTCTATCTCCAGCGTTTAAAGAATCATCGTAATCCATTTCAAAGCAAATTGAATTACCACTTCCGTAAATATGCAATGGCAAGTAAGTATAATTGCTATTGCTTGGATAATTATCGTTTTTGTGCGTATATGGTCTAAAAGTTGCATAATCGCATTTGTAAGTCGATATTTTTCCTAATGTGCCCTCAATCATACAATGCAACATATAAATAGAACTCATTGAGCTTTTTATAAAATCATCTCTATCAGTCATACTTGTCGAATATGAGAAGTAAACGTATTCTGTAATATTTTCATACCCTTTTGTAGTTAATTTTTCGCTAATCTCATAAAAACGCTTTTGTTGGTCGATTTTTGTAAATTGTGAAATCAAGTTGAAGTCTTTTGAAAATTCAGCGTTGACAATTACTTTATCTGCGCTTGTTGAGAATGTAGTTTGAACAACATTAGCGATATATTTTTCGCCATCATCAGTTTTCCAAATTGATCCAACTCTCATTCTTGCGCCATAAGAACTTACATCTAAAGTCAAGTTTTCTACTTTATTTCCAAGTTTAGCGATTAAACCCTGCAAGTTGTTTCCCATTTTATTTAAAGAAACTTCTGCACTCTCTTGATTAACGTATGTTTCGCCCTCATACTTTGCTTTTTGGCTAACTTGTTCGACTCTGCCATCATATAAAGCGTGATATTCAACATAATAAGTAATTTCTTGCTTATCTACTATATCATCCTCTACCTCATCTTCTAAATCAGTTAAACCCACTGCGCCTGTTCCGTTATATAAATAAAGTGTCGAATAAGAAGGAACACCGAATCTAAATAGCAATTGCGCCATAATGACATATTTGTAAATTTCGTGAGTTAAAACAGTTAAAGAAGCGTTCCCTAATAAATCAATGTAATCGCTACCTCTTGAATAGCAAAGACAGTTGCATAATAAGAATGTTTCTTCATAGAATTCTCTATTATCATTTAAGGAATTATATAAAGCAGTTTCAAAAATTCTATCTTGAATTTCTAATTGGCTTATTTGAATTCCACCATATTTGACTCCATAAACAGTATAAGTATCATAATGATATTGGAAGAACGCTTCAACAGTTAAAGTGCCTGTGGAAATCGAAACTTTATCAATGTAGTCAATTGGTTTTGGAACTTTCAAGCAATAACTCGTGCTTGTTGGAATTCCTAAATCTTTTGAAGCTACTCTACGCATTCTATTTACGCACGGATAACAAATTGCGTTTTCTTGTCTAGCATTTTGATAATTTGCGACAAGTTTGTTTGTATAATATTCATCGTTTATATTAATCTTTTCATCGGCTTTGTGCGCTTCAATTGTAGGAACAACTTTGTTTTCATCATAATTGTTTAAAAATTCATAAGACAAATATCCATTTGCATCTACTACTGGAACTGCATCAATGTATGAAAATAGCGTGTATAAAGCATCATAATAAGTCATTCCGTTAAAGCTAATCTCTGGTGCAACAATCGACTTTAATTCGTTTACTTTATCAACATCGCTTGTAATCTGCAAACATTTAATATCGTTAGTAGCAATTCCATTGTATAGTTTTTTGCTTTGATAATATAAATCTTCTACAATATCGAATAATGAATAGTAATATGCTTGTAATTCTAAAGTGACATCTACAACTGCGACTGCACCTTTGTTGCTTACGTTGTTAGGAGTAAAACTATTAAACCCACTTTCTACATAAACTCTAAAAACTGTTTTGTCAGTCAAATTGTTAAAAATACTATCGCTTGTATTAATTTCTTTATAGTTGCCTGTTGTGAAATTATATAGTTTTGTTGAAACTAAAACGTTGTTGTCATACCTTTTAATGCCAACAATCATTTGATTATGAGTATTTGTTCCGTGATAAGAAGGAGTATCAAAATCAAGCAATTGTGGGTTGGTTGTGTCTACGCTCATATATTCCCAAATTTCAGTTCTTAATTTAATAGCACCTTTTGCAATTTTATGTCTACTACTTAAATTAATGTCTAAATGTGAATAAGAATCTTTAGAAGCATCTTGAATTGGAAATCTAAAATCAGTGGTAGAATTATAAGTTGTTTCTATACCCATCATTTGATGGCAAATGCCTTTTAAAACTTTTGGTGGTTGTGAAAATACTGTGTTTCTTAAAACGTGCTTTGTTGCCTCGAAAATTCCACTTCTAACAGTCAAATTATGTTTAAATAAAGTTCCATCTTTTGAAGCAGTTTCGACTTCATCGCTTACAATTACAAAATTCCAATTGCCCTCGCCTGTGTTTCTAATTTGAAGTTGTGACATTGGCAAAAACGGACTCTTAATATTATTTATTTCTAATGGCAAAGTTGCATCACTAAAAGTTCCTATTCTTTCAGTAATAGTTGTATTTACTATTGGATAAATTTGTGTTCCGTTTAAATAAAATTCTAATGCCATATTATACACCTATAAATCTTTCGCCCATTAATTTTCTATATTCGTTTTGCTTATCATTGAATTTCTTTTGTTCTGCTTGAAGATGCAATGTCTTTTTAAAAAAACCAATTGGATTAACTACGTTGCCTACTGCTGTCTTAAAATTATTATATTCCATTGAGTATTGATAATTGCCAGTGTAAGACTCTAAATGCTTAAATCCTGTTTCTAATACACTATCAGCAATTTTTACCATTACAACTGCTGCTGCCACAATTGGAATTGCTTTGCTTAACGATGCAACACCAGTGTTAATTGTTCCACTAAATCCACCACTTGCAAATTGGCTTATTTTGTTATAAGCACCTTTCACGCTAAAAGCACCACCCATAGAATCTTTACTGTCTTTAGGTTGTAAATTATTTTGTAGGGAACTTCCCTCGTTAGAATGCAAATAAATATGATAATCTGCCATTATTTTGTATCTCCAAATGTAATTGTAAACGAAACAGGACTACCGAGTTCGCTATTTTCATTATATCCTAATGCGATTTGCTTAAAATCGAATTCGTATCCGTTTGAATATCTCTTTTTAAGATCGCAATAGCTGATATAAGATAAGTCTTGAATATTATAGAAGAACAAAATCAATTTCCATAAAGTTTGACTCATATTAGGATAAATGACAATCGATTTATTATAGTTAGTAATGTTTGCAACGTTCTTTGCGTAATTGTCGACACCAATTCTTTGTTCTGCAATAGGCGAAATTTGTGCGCCAGTTCCTGCATCAGCTCTTACGATAATTTCTTCTTCGTATGCTATTGTCGAAGATTTAGAATAAGCAACTGAAGTTAATTTTTCTTCTTGCAAAACGAAATCATCATCGACTTTGAGATAAACATCAAAAGTATTTTTCTTTGCGAAATAGTCAATTCTATTGTCTATTGGAGTTGGATCGAGTGTTGTATAGATAAATGAGTAATTTCCACCACCTTCATCCCTTCTCCAACAATAATAGTTTACATTATCGACTACTTGGTCGGCTAAAACATAACGAGCGTAATATTTATTATTATATTTAGCATTGCCCAAATTTGGCTCATAATAAGCCAATTTAAGCGCATATTTGATTTCGTTACCAAACATAAAGCCACTCGACATTTTAGTTGCGTAGAGCGTTAAAACCATTGAATACCAGTTTGTTGTTACATCAACTGTTTTCTCATAAGTATTGTTTGCCATTTTTTCAAACTCATTGAGGTTGTTTTGAGTGATTTCCCCAAATTGAGCAGTATGGAGATTAGTTAAGCAATTGCCAGTGTTTGTGCCTAAATTAACCATTTTGCCAACGAATACACTATCGAGATAATCTTCTAATGCGTAAAAGA
>Ga0310690_10011485_pt1 | contig 10922 bp, 10 predicted proteins | sample AusTroGonzalo_MG_2_FD_207661 | JGI IMG/M metagenome (GOLD analysis project Ga0310690, IMG submission 207661) | Bovine rumen microbial communities from tropical cattle in Woodstock, Queensland, Australia - Gonzalo_04 (v2) (version 2) | ecosystem: Host-associated > Mammals > Digestive system >...
ATTCAAGTCATATTTCTGCATATATTCCACGCTGTCTAACCGCACGATGATATCTATCGAATCCAGCAACAACTGCTTGCCCAACCGGCTTGCCAACTGCTCGCGCGTGCGCACGGAATTATTAAAGGTAAGTCGTACAGGCGTTTGCTGCCCCAACTGCAGGCGCACAATAAAATGTTTGTCACCCAACCGCGGCGGGAACTTGTAATACCCGGGCTTGACGGATGTGAAATACAACTTCCGGCTGCGCCACTTAAAGTCCGTCTCTGCCGCAATTTTATAGTCCTGCCGAACCAACGTCATCACGCTGTCTATGGACGCATCCGGATAAATATAATAGCCGTGGCTCTCGCCATCAATGGATGACAAGTTGCACACTTCCGAACGATAGTACTGCTCAATGGCAAACGTCCCGCCGATAAGCCCCAGCAACAACACCACGCAGCCTACTATAATCCATATTTTCCTTTCCTTTGTCATATATTCTTTTCACGCAATTTTCACGTACCTTTTAGACACTAACCACCAACGTAACATAAACGTAATATAAACGTAACATAAGGATACCTTCGCCGTGCCCTACAGATGCCTGCCGAATGCCTCTAAAATCCGCGAATTATTATATCTCGGATCGCCTGTTACTTCCTCACCGATAAACGCCGGCTTTTCAAAAGTCTGATTTTCTTCTTCCAACTCTATCTCCGCCATCACAAATCCTTCCAATACCCCATGAAACTCATCCACTTCCCAAACAAACTGACTACTGGCGGCTGACTGCTGACTGCTGACTGCCGGCACAATCCATCGTGTTTTCTCAATCAATCCCGGTAATGCCAGCCGCAGCAACTGTTTGGCATCTTCCACCTCAATCGCTTTCTCCCACTCAAAATGCGCTATTCCGTTTCCTGTTGCCTGTAACCCGTCACCCGTAACCGGTTTCCCCTTAATCGTCAGGAACGCCTCATGGTCACGAATGCGCACGCGGACGGTCCTGCCGTGCTCTTTGCAAAGATACCCTTGTACAATCTCATGCCTCCGAACGGCCTGCGACTTATAACTGTCGTCACGAACCAGGAATTTACGCTCTATTTCGATGTTTTTATTGTTCATCTCTCCAATTCGGCCGGCAAAATTACAACAAAATAACGAATTGTGCAAAAAAAATGCAAAAAGATTTGGTCATGTCGCAAAAAAGCAGTACTTTTGCACCCGCTTTTGAAATAAAGCTACCACCAATTCGACGAGAGACCAAGACGGGTGCGTCTGTAGAAAGTCGAAGAGGAGGAACCGACGAAGCGTCCAAGTTGCAGGGCAACTTATTTATAGCGAAGTCCGTTCCGACGAAGGAGAGATGGGTGAGTGGCTGAAACCAACAGTTTGCTAAACTGTCGTACTCGTAAGGGTACCGGGGGTTCGAATCCCCCTTTCTCCGCAAGAGAAAGCGAGAATGTCCGCAAAAAGAAAAGAAGAGACTGGAAAGTTTCTTCTTTTTGTTTGCGGATGTTCACGAGAACGCCTTGCAAGGATGCCGCCGGCAAGGCGTTGGGGATTGTTAGGAGCGTAGCGACGTGAGAATCCCCCTTTCTCTTTGGTTTTGCACAGGATGCCTCTTCTTGGCATTCGAGGTGGGCGAGCGTAGCGAGGTCGGTGTCCTCAAATCCCCCTACCAGAGAATCCCCCTTTCTCTTGGTTTTGCGTAGGTTGCCTTTGGCACAAACAAGGCATTCGGGGGAATTGACGAAGTCAAGGCGGCGTCCGAATCCCCATTACCAGAGAATCCCCCTTTCTCTTTATTCATCCATCTTTCCGCTCTGCCTTATCGTCTGTTAAGCAACAACCCTTTTTGCCAGTTGAGCGACGGATAGGTCTTCTTGAGATATTCCTCGGCTTCCTCGATACCACTACTACCGCTTGTCGCAAACGGGATAATTACTTTGCCTTCCAATTGCGGTTCGTTATTATCCAGCCACGAGTTGATGATTCGCGGACAGATGCCCCACCAAATCGGGAATCCGATATAAATGGTGTCGTACGGCTGTACGTTGGTGCATTGTTTGATCATCGGCCGTTCCTCAGGGTCGTTCATTTCCAGCGACGAGCGGGAATTCGGATTCCTCCAGTCCAAATCGGCTGCCGTGTACTTCTCTGCCGGTTCAATCTCCCACAACTGTGCGTCATGTTGCTTTGCCAGCTTCTCTGCAGCAGCCTTAGTTGTTCCTGTGGCAGAAAAATACGCCACTAAAGTTTTTGCATTCATAGGCATTATCATTGCGGCACATACTAGTGCCATCCAAATTCGTTTCATTTTTTGTTTCCCCTTTCAAGTAATCAAGTTTTTAAATACCTCATGATCAGTTATCGGACGATCACTTCCACTCTTGGCGTCTGCAAGCGCACGGAAAGCCAGTCGTGAATACGTTTAATATCTTCCTGGTGCAGTTTTTTAGAAGTGGTTAGCAACAGAATTATTGACGAATCAGACCGGGCCAGCGTGACATCTTTAATCTCCGGCCACTGTGAACGCAATTCGGCAGTAATCTGTTTGGTAGGCAGTGTCAATGCTGCATAAGCATCCAGTTGCGCGTTCAACGAACGAATGGAGTCATCGCGCTGACGTAACTGCTTCTCGGTCGAAGACAACCAATCCTTCATGATCTCGGTTTCGTCAAGACGTCTTATTTCAATAGTGGCATCCTCATGGAAAATAATCTGCTCATGACGGATATTGTGTTTCTCTGCCTCGGTATATAGTAGTGCACGGGAATCGTTACTCAGTTGTTCTCCCGCCAAACGAAGTGTCAACGTGTAGGGTTTGACGGAAGTATCGGTGGTATAATCGAAGATATATGTTCCTCCGACGGTCTTGTTCTCTTTGACGAAACGCCGCGCCTGGGTGGCAAATGCATTTTCCTGCACGATGCTATACGCGCTGAAGACACTGGGAACTAACACCACCATGATAAGAATACTATAGCTGATAATCTTCCGCCAAGAGTGTTTGTCTTGCTCTTCTGCCATCGGATAGTGTAAGAATTTGACCATCAGGTAAGTGGCCAATGCGATGAAGACACAGTTGATAAAGAACAGATACAACGCACCACCAGCATAGTGCCAGTTGAGTCGGGCGATGCCGTAACCTACCGTACACAAGGGCGGCATCAGGGCCGTAGCAATCGCCACACCGGAAATAACGGTGCCTTTCTCCTTGCGCGACAACTCCAGAATTCCTGCCACGCCACCGAAAAAGGCTATCATGACATCATATATAGAAGGATTGGTACGGGCGAGAAGCTCCGTCGGATTGTCGGTTTCAAGCGGCGTTACCAGAAAATACAGCGTCGAAGCTACCAAACTGATAACGAACATGATACCGAGGTTCTTGAGCGAGCGAAGCAGTAACTTTGTATCGTTCGTGCCAAGACCCATGCCGAAGCCGATAATAGGACTCATCAGCGGAGACACTAACATGGCGCCGATAATCACCGGAATAGAGTTGACATTTAATCCGACGCTGGCAATCACTATCGCCGCAAAGAGAATGTAAACGGTCGGTCCGCGGAACGGGATATTATTCCGAATATTCTCGCTGGCAGCTCGAACATCGATGTAATCACCTAATCTTAATTGCTCCCGGAAGAATTTCCGTGCCTTGTGCATAAATCCTTTGTATGTCATAATTTCTTGTTTTGAGTCAAATTTTCCGCAAAGTTACTTTTTATTTGCTTGTCGCGCGAAGTCAAACAACGCCTTCGGCAGATGACAGTAGCCATCGGGATGTTTGTCCAAGTAATCTTGATGATACTCGTCTGCGGAGTAGAAATTCGCCAGCGGTTCGCGTTCTACTACCAAAGGCCGCGCATACTTAGTCTGCTGCTCGGCAAAGACTTTATCTATCACATTTCGGTCTGCCGCATCGGTATAATAGATGCCTGTACGGTAGCGTATCCCTTCGTCGTGACCTTGCTTGTTAAGACTTGTCGGGTCTATGGCCACAAAGAACATCCGCAGCAAGAACTCCAGAGTTACTTGTGCCGGGTCATACACCACACGCACGGTCTCTGCGTAGCCGGTGGTATCGGAATAAACCTGCTCGTAAGTAGGGCTGTCTGTATGCCCGTTGGCAAAACCCGTTTCGGTCTCCACGACACCGGCTATCTGCTTGAAGAAATGCTCTGTACCCCAGAAACATCCTCCTGCCAAATATATCTCTTTGGATGTCATGCTATACCCATTACATTCTTTGCGTCCCGCAAAATCACATCGTGGTCAAAAGCCAATTCTGGTAGCGCATTCAACGGCCACCACTTAGCCGCAGCGGCATCGTCGGCAGCCTTGGCTTCCGGCATAGTTGTCATGGCGGTATAGGCAGCTGTGATAACCCGACCACGCGGATCACGCTCCACGTCAGAGTAGATTCCCACGAGTTTCATCCCCGTAAGAACAATGCCTGTCTCTTCTTCCAATTCGCGCTCGGCACAACGGGGCAGCGTTTCGTCCATGTTCAGGAATCCTCCGGGGAAAGCCCAATGACCCTTGTACGGCTCATTGCCACGCTGGATGAGCAGCACATACATCTGTCCGTCTTTTTCGGCAAAGAGCACAGCATCCGCCGTTACCGATGCACGCGGATATTCATAGGCATACAGCCCATCCGATGTTAGTTTATAGTCTTTCATGTCAGGTTATTATACCATTCTTCAAGTTTTTCGTTGAACTCTCGTCTTGTAAGTGTCTGAGCCCATTCCCGGACATCAGCGGTGTGGTCTTCAAAACGAAGCGTAACGGTGCGACGCCATTTCCACTGTTTGGGTTTGAGTTTGGACCAAAGACTGCTTTCCAATCCTCGCATTCGACAAAGCACAACCCGCACGTTATCAGGCAGTTCGCGGCATACCTCATACGCCATTCGGCGATTACCGATAATCTCTTTATCCACCTTTTTAATGTGTCCGGAGGGATAGAAACACATCTGTTTTCCAGCCGCCAAGTTTTCAAGTGCAATACGGCTTAGTTGTCGAGCCGCAGCAGCACCTTCTTCGCGCGTCATTGCACTCTTAGCCAGGTCGGGCACTTCAATCGCATCCGCTTTGCTTAAGACCCACCGAAACACTTTATTGCGCATAAAAGCCTCGTCCACCATCGGGCAGATAGGCAACCACCACTCCTGGGAGAACAAGATAAGCGGGTCCACATAAGCTGTATGGTTAGGAAGCACAAGGTGTGTACTATTGTCTCGCAACACCTCTTCGCCTGTGACACGGATGTCGTAGTGAAAGAAGAACAGACACTTAAAGAACTTACCTATAAAATATCGATCTATCATAGTTTTAGGATAATAACAACCAATATGCAATCGTATGACTCGCGGCTCCAAGCGTAATAAAGACGTGCCAGATGGAATGCCAATACGGGTGTGTTTCATCGCCATGGAAGAAATACGTCCCGACCGTATAAGCTATACCGCCGCCTAAAATCCACCAAAACACTACGTGCGGCATATCGAGCCACATGGGCCGGAATATAAACAGCGCTACCCACCCCATCGCCAGATACAAGACCAGCGATAGATGCGGGTGCTTACCCAGAGCGATGAACTTAGTAACCATTCCGACCAACACACAAACCCACAAGAACACAAATAGCGTCCATCCTACCCAACCGCCTACGACATACAAGCATATAGGCGAATAAGAGCCGGCAATCATCACATATATAGATATATGGTCGAATATACGCAGTCGCGCTTTGCGCACGGGTTCGTTAACTGCGTGATAGATGGTAGAAGAAGCAAACATCTGAACCATTGCGAATAGAAACAATATGATGCCCGTCACGGCATAGGCATTCGCCGCCATCGCCATCCGTAACAACGGTGGTACGACCGCTATAGCAGCTATAAGTGACAGCAAATGTGTCAACGTATTAGCCTTCTCCTCATTGGGCATTTGGCGGATATAGGTTTGAAGCCTTTTCATTTTGTTCAAGACACAATTTGGCTGCAAAGGTAGTGCTTTTTCACGAAGTATGCAAATTTTTTTTGCAGGTTTGCAAAATATATTGTACCTTTGCAGGCTGAAAAGTACGAATATGGACAAGGAGCAATTTGATATATTAGCCGGCAAAGCGCAGGCGGTGTTAGCAAATGCGCGAAAAGTGGTCGTGTTGACACACATGTCTCCGGACGGAGATGCTATGGGAAGCAGTCTGGCTATGGGACATTGGTTGAGAGTCGAAAGACAGGTGACAGTCATTGTGCCGAACGCTTTTCCGGATTTTCTGGCTTGGATGCCGGGTGCATCGGATGTGGTAGTATATGAGAATGACTGTCAAAAAGCAGATGCATTGTTGGAAGCAGCAGACACGGTCGTTTGTACGGACTTTAATGAACCGAAACGCATTGGCGCATTAGGAACAAAGTTTTTAGATGTTTTGGCAGCTAAAGGAGAGTCCATGAATGTTTTGATGATAGACCACCATCTGACAGTTGCAGAACGGACATTGCAGGATTCCGACCATATTGTCAAGATTATAGATCCGAGTTGTCCCAGCGCAAGCGAGTTGGTGTATCGGGTTGTACAAGACCGCTGCGCTGACAGAATACAAACCGCTGCGCTGACAAAACAAAGTCTGGATTTTGCGACATGCGTCTATACAGGGATGATGACGGACACAGGCAATTTCTCTTTCAATTCCAACCATCCCGAGATGTACAATATCATCGGCCAACTTGTTGCCGTTGGCGTGGATAAAGATGCGGTATATGATCATATTTTCAATGCATGGTCAGCAAGCCGGATACGATTAGTGGGGTATTGTCTATACCAGAAGATGCGGCTATTCCAGGAACACAACGCTTCGCTTATCACACTGAATGGCAAGGAATTATATCGTTTTCATTTCAAGTCAGGAGATGCGGAAGGCATTGTCAACATGCCGTTGCAGATTAGCGATGTCTATTATTCATGCTTCATGCGTGAGGATAAGGTGACGGAAATTGAGAAGGCGTTTGCTAACGGCAGCAAGACGAAAATCAAAATCTCGATGCGCAGTCAAGGCGACCGTCCTGTGAATGTTTTCTGCCGCGAGGTATTCAATGGCGGCGGACACAAAAACGCGTCCGGCGGCGAGTACTACGGCTCCCTTGAGGACGCGGTTAAGCTATTTTTGGATAACTATCCGAAGTATTTTAAGTAGTCAGCGGTCAGTAGTCCGTTTTACCAACTTCCACCAGCGCCACCGCCGGAGGAGCTGCCGCCACCCCAACTTCCGCCGGAGGATGAGGAGTCGCTACTCCATGACGAACCTCCGTAATCAGAGCCGCTTGAGTAACTGCCTCCAGAATAAGTGGGCTTCTTGATTATCTTAGTGGCCACATGCTTGTACCCGCAATTGGAGCAACACCACGTCTCCACTTTTTGTGTGTCACCGTTTTTCAGCGGTGTTTTTTCAGTATTAATCACTTTATATTTCTGTCGTCCGCACTGAGGGCAGCGGAAACGTTTGCTACGCCACCAGAACCAAACGGCACTCGGTATCAGGAACGGGAAGAACACACATGCAAAGCCAAGTTTCGTCAAGCATCCGAGGCGCTGTTCCTCTTCGTCTTCTTGTGATTGTGTCTTGCGCTGGATAAGTACGATAAGTAGGAACGGTAGCAACGTCAGAAACACGAAAACGGTGAACACGCCCCACTCCAACGGAGTGACCTCTTCGTCGGATTTCGCAGGCGAGCTGTTTTGCGATGCAAACTTCCCGCGATTAGTGGCAGAAGTCATGTTCATCAACTCTTCTGGCGCCTCGCCGTGCGTACACGTGCGATAGATACTTGTTGCTCCGGCACACAATCCACCACCATAGTCAGCCTGCTTGAAATACGGAATCATGTCAGAGTCGATAATCTTCTTGCACGTCGCATCCGGAAGCACACCTTCTATGCCCGAACCGGTATTGATATACACCTGCCGCGAAGCGAGTGCAAACGTAATCAATACGCCGGTGTTTTTACCTTTTTTACCAATGCCCCAACGCTGAAACAGTTCGTAACCGAAGTCAAACGGCTCATAATCACCAATAGACCCGAGCACGACAATTGCCAACTCCACATCCGTTGAGTCTTCCAGCAACCGGCAGCAGTTATTAAGATAATCTACATCATCCACAGAGATAATCGAGTCGGGATTGGATACATAGTAGTTTTGTCCGAACGTCTTCGGACTTGGCACCGTGGCAGGCGTATAGGTAGCAGCACTGACAGATGTTGCTATAGTGCACAAAACGGCACAAAAGAGTTTACTTATGGTGTTCATGGTCGTGATGATGGTCATGGTCTCCGTGTTCGTGGTCATGGTCCTCTACGGGCGTGAGCGAGGCCGGCTTGTTAATCTTCGCAAATGCAGCCTGAAGTTGGGTTACATCGGTTTTGTTGGCATCGTACGTTACCACCACCGTCTTGGTGTCCAAGTCACACTGCAGATCCTTCACACCCGGTTCATAGGCGATGTTCTTATAAATCTTGTCGATGCATGCCTGGCAATGCAAGTCCACATAAAATGTAACCACCTGCTTATCTGCCTTTGCAAACGCCGATGTCGGAACAGTAAACAAGCCGAATAAAGTCACCAAAATGAGTAATAACTTTTTCATATCTTCAAATTTTTGCCGCAAAGGTACAATAAAATTTGTACGCGTGCAAAAAAAAGTGTACTTTTGCACGTTCAAAATGAAAATCGAACACATATACGATATTGTTAGCCGCCGTTCACAAGTAGAATCTGCTCGTCAAGCCATTGTGCAAGGGCAAGCGGTTATGTTATGCGGTCTGCACGGCAGTTTGCGGCAGTTAAGTTTGCAAGCTGTGCTGTACGCCACCTCATTGCCGGAGGCTGTGATTGTGTACCCTGACTATGAGACTGCGCTGTACGCCTTCCATGATTTGGAATCTGCAGGTGCGCCGGTCTTAATGTTCCCACTGCCGACGGACGAAGGACTGCTTATCCAACGCACCGGCGTGCTGGAGACCCTGGCTACGAGGCTAAAAGATGACAAGCATTCTCCGCTATGGATAGTCACTTTCCCGGAAGCGCTGGACGCACCGGTTCCCGAACCGGCAAATCTGCATAAGCAGACCGTGACGCTTCGCACAGGGGACACCCTGCCCGTCAGCCGCTTGGGCGAACAACTGCTGGGCGTCGGTTTTGAACGCGTGGACTTTGTTTATCAACCGGGACAGTACGCCATTCGAGGCGGCATCGTGGACGTCTATAGTTATGCACACGACTATCCGTATCGTTTGGATTTCTTCGGGGACGAGATTGACTCCATTCGCACCTTTGACTTGGAGACACAACTCTCCGTTAATGTGCTTGACCGTAAAACAGCCATCTGCCTGACAGGCAAGACATTAGGTGCAAAGAACGGCATCGGATTTAAGGCCTATTTGCCCCCGAAAACCCTACGCGCTGTGTGCAATGAAGAGGGTGTACGAATGCATTTTAACAATGACGATGAACCCTGTACTGAGATTAGTTTCTCGTCCCAGCCCCAGCCGATTTTCCACAAACATTTCGACTTGTTAGAGGCAGACCTAAGAAACCGACAAGAGGCAGGCTATCAGGTGTTTATTCTAGCGGAGCACAAAAAACAAACCGACCGTCTGCAGGCAATCTTCGAGGGCGCTTCGTTGTTCCAGCCGGTGGAAGGCGTGTTGCATGAAGGCTTTGTGGACCACGATGCGAAAGTGTGCTGCTACACGGACCACGAACTGTTTGAACGTTACCACCGCGTAGCAACCGGTTCCGATAGCGCCAGGCGCGGCAAGGCCATCATGACGCTCAAAGAGCTGAACCAGTTGCGGTTAGGTGATTACGTCGTGCATAGCGACCATGGCATCGGACAATTCGGCGGACTCGTCACCACGCCCGTCAACGGCAAGCCGCAGGAGATGATCAAACTGACGTACCGCGATGGAGACACAATCTTCGTGAGCATTCACAACCTCCACCGCATCTCCAAATATAAAGGCCGCGAGGGCAGTGCGCCAACAATCGCGAAGATTGGCAGCAGCGCCTGGGAACGGCTCAAAGAGCGCACCAAAGACAAGGTAAAAGACATCGCGCGCGACCTCATCCGACTCTACGCCTCCCGCCAGAAACAACCGGGATTTGCCTATACGCCGGACGGCTATCTGCAGCATGAGTTGGAGGCCTCGTTCCTCTACGAAGACACCCCCGACCAAGCCAAAGCGACCCTCGAAGTAAAGGCCGACATGGAACGCGCCACGCCTATGGACCGTCTTATATGCGGAGACGTAGGTTTCGGCAAAACCGAGATTGCTATGCGCGCCGCATTCAAAGCCGTTACAGACAGCAAACAAGTGGCAGTGCTTGTGCCGACAACAGTGTTGGCGCTGCAACACTATAACACCTTCCGCGAACGCTTCAAGGACTTTCCCGTGCGCGTCGAGTATCTCAGCCGCAGCAAAAATGCCAAAGAAACAGCAGACATCCTCAAACGACTGGCAAACGGGCAGATAGACATCCTCATCGGCACGCACAAACTCACCGGTGAGAACGTCAAATGGCACGACCTCGGGCTCGTTATTATCGACGAGGAACAAAAGTTCGGTGTGGCAGTCAAAGAACGGCTGAAACGCTTGCGCACGCATGTGGATGTACTGACGCTCACCGCCACACCTATTCCACGCACGCTACAATTCTCGCTGCTCGGCGCACGCGACTTGAGCGTGATGACTACGGCACCGCAGAATCGTTATCCGGTTCAGACTGAGGTTGTTAAACCTGAAGAAGAGGACATTATAAAGGACGCCATTAACTACGAACTATCACGCAACGGACAAGTGTTTGTGGTCAACAACCGCATTGATATGTTGGAGCGCACAGCGCACCGTCTGCAACGACTCTGTC
>Ga0310690_10011488_pt1 | contig 10921 bp, 10 predicted proteins | sample AusTroGonzalo_MG_2_FD_207661 | JGI IMG/M metagenome (GOLD analysis project Ga0310690, IMG submission 207661) | Bovine rumen microbial communities from tropical cattle in Woodstock, Queensland, Australia - Gonzalo_04 (v2) (version 2) | ecosystem: Host-associated > Mammals > Digestive system >...
GGACCTTTTGTGGGGATTTACCGACGGCGGCCAGTTCACCAGCGAATTCCCGGCGCATATGATGAGCCATGTGGCCCGGCTGAAGGTCAACCCGGAGAACCGGGTCATCATGCACTGCCATCCCGCCAACCTGCTGGCCATGACCTATGTCCATGACCTGGACGAGCGGGCCTTCACCCGCACCCTGTGGCAGATGTGCACCGAGTGCATCGTCGTCTTCCCCGAAGGCGTCAATGTGCTGCCCTGGATGCTCTGCGGCACCAATGAAATCGGCGAGGCGACGGCAGAAAAAATGCTGACCGCCAGACTGGTGGTCTGGGGCCAGCACGGAATCTACGGCGCGGGCAAGGATCTGGACGAAACCTTCGGCCTGATCGAAACTGCGGAAAAGGGCGCGGAAATCTATATGAAAATTGCCCATCTTCCCCGCCTCAACACCATCACGGACGAGCAGATGCATCTGCTGGAAGGCCGTTTCGGCATCAAGGCCCGGGAGGGGTATTTAGACTGAATCAACGCCGGACCCCGAATCTGGGACAGAACCTGAATCCGGGCCGGCTTCAGCGTCCGGGCGGATCAGCTTTTCCTTCTCCGCCCGGCTCATTCGTTTGATATGCCATTCCCGGCTGAGCGCATCATGCCGGTCCTCAAAAAATTCCTGATAAACCATTTCAACCGGGAGCCGGGAACGCGTATACTTCGCGCCCCGGCCCCGGTTATGTGTTTCCAGCCTGGCTTCCGGATCCGTCGTCCACCCGCAGTACAGGCTCCCGTCCGCGCATCGAAGCAGATACACACAGTTCCTTTTTTCCGCCATCGTCCTTACCGCAGCTTCAGCTTCTCTGCCTTTTTCTCCTGGTCAGCCTTCTCCGGCCTTCCGGCAGCCGCAACGGTTTCCAGTTCATCCAGATTCAGTTCCCGGACAGTATAGCGCGCATGCACCCCATGGATCACCTGCTCCAGTGCTCTATTGCCTTCAAACCGCTGAAAATCAAACAGCTTTCCTAACATCTTCTCCATCGTCCCAAGCTCCTTTCATGTCGTCATGCACTTATTGATACGCACAATGCGTCCATAATGGCAGCGGAAAGAAAAAAGAATTTTTCCTGCACAGCTCTTGTTCCCGAAAGGGGCGGAATGATACAATATGCCGTACAAACACATGAGGATGTGACACAGATGGACCTTCAGGAACTGCGGGAGCAAATCAACGAAATCGACCGGGAGCTGGTGGACCTGTACCTGCGGCGGATGGATACTGCGCGGGCCATCGGCGCTTGGAAACGGGAAAATGGAAAACAGGTCTACGATCCTGCCAGGGAGCGCCAGCTTCTGGACCGGGTGGCGGAACAGGCGGGAGAGGAAAACGAGACCGGCGTGCGCGCGCTGTTCAGCTTCCTGATGTCCCAGAGCCGGACCCGGCAGCTGCTGGACGAAAAGCAACAGAGCGCTGTCGGGGAAACGATCCGGCAGTCCCTGGCACGAACCCCGCAGCTGTTCCCCGAAAAGGCCGCTGTCGCCTGCCAGGGTACGGATGGCGCTTATTCCCAGCAGGCCTGCGAACGCATCTTCCGCCATCCGGAGATCACCTATTTTAAAACCTTCTCCGATGTATTTGAAGCCATTGAAAGCGGCCGGTGCCGGTACGGCATCCTTCCGATAGAAAACAGCCTGGCCGGCTCCGTCAACAGCGTCTATGACCTGATGGCGCAGCATCGGTTTCATATTGTGCGGTCCGCCCGGATCAAGATCGACCATACGCTGCTGGCCCTTCCGGGTACCCGGGAAGAGGACATCCGGGAAGTCTGGTCCCACGAGCAGGCCATCCACCAGTGTTCCAACTACCTTTCACGGCACCAGGAATGGCAGGTAAATGCATGCACCAATACAGCCGCCGCGGCCCGTATGGTGGCGGAAAGCGGGCGGAAAGACGTCGCTGCCATTTCCTCCGTTCACTGCGCAGACCTCTACGGGCTGAAATGCGTGGATGCCGGTATCCAGAACAACAGTAACAACCATACCCGCTTCATCTGTATTTCCCGGGATGCGGAAATCTATCCCGGCGCGGATCGGACGTCTCTGATGCTGTCCCTGCCCAACCGCCCGGGCGAGCTGTACCGGATTCTGGGGCTGTTCAACGCGCAGGGCATCAACCTGACCAAACTGGAAAGCCGCCCCATGCCGGGGCGGGATTTCGAGTTTATGTTCTGTTTTGACCTGGAATCGTCCATATATTCCCCATCTTTTTACCGCCTGATGGATACGCTGGAAGTCAGTGTGGAGGAATTTACCTGGCTGGGAAGCTATACCGAACTGGCATAAATACAGAAAGCTTTTACTTTGGCTCGTAGACAGCGAAAACCGTCTGGGTGTCCTGGGGCGGATACAGGCTCCAGTCATAGAGCTTCTGGTTGTTCCACAGCTGCTGCTGGATCCGGTCCCAGTTCGCGCAGATGCCGGCGTCATCCACCAGAATGCTCACGCTGTATTTCCCCTTCGCCTGCGCCGCCCGCAGCGAATCCGCGATATACTTCGCCGGGTCAGACTTTCCGGCCTGGACATAAATGCCCTCCCGGTAGGAATAGTTGTCCTGCAGGCTGTCACAGGACGGAACAGTGAACCCGGGCTGGGATTTCTGCCTGTGGTCCGATCCGTTGGCAAGCCGGTCCGGAATATTGAACCAGTTGCCGGGACGGTTTCCGCCCTGCTTCCAGGGATAGCCCAGGTCGTCCCAGGTCACGTCGCACTGGTACCAGCGGCTGTTGACCCGGATAATATTCCATTCATGCGTGTTGGAAACCACTTCCAGGCAGTTCACGCCCATGGACCGCATCAGCAGGGACATAGCCTTGCCGTATCCGGAGCACTGGGAGCGGCCGTAGTACAGGCACGCATCGGCATAGGCGGTGCTGTCGTCCCCGGCTGCCAGGTATTCGCAGTTGTCCACCATCCAGTCATGGGCCACCCGTTCTTTTTCAAAGTCTCCCGCCGGGTTCGGCAGGCCTGCTTTCAGCCGGTCGATCACCTGGTGAATGCTGGCGCAGGTCGACTGGTAGGCGGCCAGGTCAATCCGATATTCCGGATCGTATTCCGTGATTTGGTCACCGCCCCACATTGTGCCGCCTCCGTTGAAGTGGAACAATTCCGGGCAGTCTGAATATAGGACGAAGAAAACCCTGTCAATCTCCGACCGGGAACAGGGAGAAATGGAAATTTTCTTTTCGCAACGGGCAATGCCGTTATACAGCTGTTCAAAAACCTGTTTTTCGTGGGAGGTCAGCTGCTGGTAGTAATACCGAAGTTCCGGCCCGTACCATTCGTTGTTCTCGAGCAAGGAAACCGGTGCAGGAGTCGGCGTCGGTGTCGGTGTCGGCTTTGGCGTTGGAGATGGCGTTAAAGATGGTGTCGGAGTCACCGGCCTTGGTGTCGGAGTCGTCGGCACGGGAGTCACCGCCGGAGGCACAGACGTTGCCGGCGCTGTTGAAATCACAGTGCCTCCCGGCAGGCCGGTTCCGCCGGGCTTTTTCCCGGTAGCCAGTACAATTCCTCCCACCAGCAGGATGACTGCTGCCGCAATCACAAGAATACGTCTGGCGGGGAAGCCAGTCGAGGCTGTCTCCGAACGCCCGTTTGTTTTCTTTTCCTGTTTCCGTTCCGGCTTTTGGACCGGGGCAGGTTCAGGGCCCCAGTCATCACCGCTTTGCGATGATACGCCCAGAGGGCCATAATATGGGTCAGCTGCCTTTTTTTCCTTCCCCGGACTCGCGGAGTCATCCCAGTCGTCGATCGGAAGGTTATCGTCATGTTTTTTTGCCATTTTCATTCTCCTTGCCCCAAGGGTTGTACATGCAATGCTGGCATTATTATACATGCATCTGCCGAAAAATCAAAGGAAAAGGGGCTGCCTCTTTTTTGTCTTTTCAGATCATTTTGAGGCAGCCCCTGTTGGTTATGGTGCAGAATGCTTCCCGGGGATATTATTCCATTTCCTGATTATTCAGCTTCCTGATTTTCATCTAAATCCTCTTCAGGCATTTCGCCCTCTGTCTTATCCTGGGCATTCCGCTCAATCTCTTCCAGAGCATCCTGCTCTTCCAGCTCGTCATCCAGGTTCCATTCATCGGGATTCGTGGAATAAGTGACGTTGGTATCTTCGCGGACATATAATCCGTTAGCAGTCTGGTAATACTTGTTTCCCTGCTCGTCTTCATATTGGCCGCTGCCGGTGCGGTGGATTCTGACGGAAGAGCCATGCTTCGGATAGACCGTAAAGGGCTGGGAAGCTGCTTTCTCCGACTCGTCCTCCACTTCCAGGTCATCGTCATAATTCCAGTAATCCGGATCCACGGAATAGGTGGTATCATTGTTTTCGCGGTAGTACAGCCCCTTCGGAGTCTGGGTGTAATCATTACCGTTCGCATCCGTATAGTGGCCGTTCGACACGCGCCAGATCACAACAGAAGCGCCTTTCTTGGGATAGACGGTAAAGGGCTGGGAGGCGGCAGCTTCGGATTGCTGCTGCACCTGCTGGTTCGCGTTCGTGCCGATTCCCCTGTCTCCGGAAGAAGATGTTCCGGAATTGCGGCCATTGCCGGTACCGGGATTTGCGGTTCTGCCGGCCTGAGCATTCGGGGAAAGGTACTGGCTGGTCGTATAAGCAACGCCGTTATTGAACTGAATCTGATACCAGCCGGTATCAACCCCATTCAGGGTCACCGCACCGTTCACCATGACCGCGTTTCCGCTGCTGAGATAGCCGGCTTTTTCACTTTCATAGGTCCAGCCTTTTCGAACCACCAGAACGTCCGAGGTGCAGTAATAGAGCTGGTTGATCGGGCGAAGGCCGAAAGCGGTACCCGCAAAGGGATCATCACCCTGGATGGCGGCCTTAGTTCCCTTTTTCAGGATCTGAATGGATCCGATGGCCTTCATCAGGGTCTCCTGGTCGTCTTCACTGACCGCGCATCCCTTCACGCAGAACACTTCATTCCGGGTGGAAATAATCGCCTGATAGACAGCACCGTACTGCGTGTCGGCGACGGATACGGCCGGAAGCTGTTCCCCGTTGCTCTGGTGGGAAATGGTTATGATGTTGGTTCCGTCGCCTACGGCGAACCAACAGTTGGCATCATACACCTCGTGCCAGGACTCCGAAGGCATCTGGATGGACAGAATCCCGTCCGGGGACAAAACCATCTGGCCGGCTGCCGGCGCTTCCGCAAAGGCAGTTACACCGAAGGCCATCATGGCGAAGGTTAACAGCAGGGCAATCAGTTTCTTCATTGTTTGTCGTCTCCTTATTTGATTGATCAGCCTTCCGCCTGAAAGGGCTGTCTGAAGCATCCTTCTCTTTTTGATACGTTGCCATGACACCGCATGGCAGCTGCCAGGGCAGAAAAAAGCAAAAATTTCGAATCTTTTTTTGTGTGACTTTTCCGTACACTGCACAACAGCCTGCCTTTCTGTCCGCCGGCAGGAGCATCCCGGAAATGCCGGTCACGCGGCGGGCCGTTTTCTGGTATAATGGACCGGCAGGGCGGAAAGGCCCGCATAGCCTGGACGATTCGGAGGAAAACACATATGCTGAAAGTGCAAAGAATCACGTGCTGCCTGCTGGTGATTCTCCTGGCGTTTGGCGCCGGCGCGGCTGCGGAGGATGCAGCGGCAGCCGTCAGAAGCATCAACCACCGGGGATACAACAGCATCGCCCCGGAAAATACCCTGCCGGCCTACCGCCTCTCCAAAGAAAAAGGATTTGAATATGTAGAAACGGATATTTCCTTCACCAGGGACGGCATTCCGGTTCTGCTGCACGACAGCAGCATCAACCGGACAGCCCGAAACGCGGACGGAAGCGAAATCGCCGAGACGGTTGAGATCGGGTCCATCACCTATGAGGAAGCGCTGGCTTACGATTTCGGCATCTGGAAGGGCGAAGAATACGGGGGTACGAAGATCCCCACCTTTGATGAATTCCTGCAGTGCTGCATCGAGCTTGGCCTGCACCCCTATATCGAGCTCAAGGAAAACGGCGACTACACAGAAAACCAGATTCAGGCGCTGGTCAGCCTCGTTGAAGGAAAAGGATTGCGCGGACAGGTCACCTGGATCTCCTTCCAGCCCGGATACCTGGAATGGGTCCGGGACCGGGACCCGGAGGCGCGGCTGGGGCTGCTGGTGATGGTCTGGTTCACGGAAGACGGGTTTGACGGCCTGGTCCGGAAAGCCGCCGCCCTCCGGACCGGAAAAAATGACGTTTTCATGGATGCAAGCTATTGGACGATGCAGCTGCTTCCGGACGGGATGAAACAGTGCGTCTCCGTATGCAGGAAAGCCTCCATACCGCTGGAGGTCTGGACAGTGAACGACGAAAACGCCCTCCGGTCGCTGGATCCGTATATTTCCGGCGTTACTTCCGATACGCTGCAGTATGCATCCTTCAGACAGGAAAAGCCCTGATCCTGCGCTCCGGGAAAAACGTTAAAAAAACGCAGAAAAACCCGGGCAGGTAGGAATCTGCCCGGGAAAGGGAGGAGGAATTAAGCGTCTGCGGCTTCAGTTGTTTCCGTGGTCCCGGCAGAATCCGCTGTCTCAGCAGCCTCCGTTGTATCAGCTGCTTCCGCGGCTTCAGCGGCAGCCTGGACGTCGCCTTCCAGGAACTTCACCATCATATAACCGGTCTTGTCGCCGATGCGAACCTTGACCCATTCGTCGCCGACTTCCAGAATATCCACCTGCGTTCCGTTTTTGAACGTTCCCATCACTTTGGATTTCTGGTCGGGATGCGCCCGCATTTTTAATCCGGACCGGTTGCCGGTCTGAACGGTAACAGGCTGAGGCGGCTCCTGGCCTTCCTGCTGCTCCGGATTCTGGCCGTCTTCACCCTGGGCCGGTGCTTCGCCGTCCGGCAGGGCCGGCGGCTGGCCGTTTTCATCCTGCTTCGGTTCGGTTACGCCCTCCGGCAGTTCGGGAGGCTGGCCGTTTTCACCCTGGGCCGGCGCTTCGCCGTCCGGCAGGGCCGGCGGCTGGCCGTTTTCATCCTGTTTCGGCTCGGTCACGCCGTCCGGCAGCGCGGGACGCTGGCCATTCCGGTTCTGCTGCGGGGCAGTCCCGTTTTGGCGGGAATTCTGGCTTCCGCTGCCGTTCTGCTGCACCGTTGCGCCGCTGACGCCGTCAGGCTGGTTCGCAGGTTGCTGATTCGCAGGTTGCTGGCCGTTCGCAGGCTGCTGGTTCACAGGCTGCTGGCTATTCGCCTGGCTCTGGTTCTGGTTCCGGTCCCGTCCGCCCGGCATCCCCTGGGGCTGCCGCCCGTTCCGGTTTGCCTGGGTCTGGACCATGCCGGTTGTCTGGGTTCCCGCAGTGCCCGCCTGGGCGGCGGTTCCTGTTCCTTCCTCCGCTGCAGCAATTCCTAAGAGCAGGCAGAGGCACAGGCCGATGGCTGCAATTTTTTTCAAGCTTTTCATGGTAAGTTCCATCCTTTCTTTTCCGTTCCTTTTCTGAGGATCCGGAATGATATTTTTCAGTCGGTTCCGGAAGCCGGTTCCGTCTGTTCGTGCAAAGCATATCAGGCAAACCTTGAAAAAACCTTAAAGAAAAGAAAAAATTCAAAACAGAAAAAAGGCATGCCATCCCCGGCAGAACCGACAGCAAAAAAGCCGCCCCATACCGGGACGGCGGTTTCTCAGCCTGTTCTGTTTTATACATGCATGCCCTTGCGCAGCTTCACCAGCGCGCTCTGATGGCGAAGTTTGACCGCGCCGTAGCTGAGGCCCATGATCTCGGCAATCTCGGTCAGGGGTTTGCCGTCATAATACCGCAGCACGATAATCGCCCGCATCTCCTCCGGGAGCGCCTGCAGGGCACTGGCCAGCTCGCCGAGAGTTTCGTTCTGAAGCACGCCCTCGTCCACTTCCGAGTCGTCGGAGAGGTTCTCGTCCAGTTCCTCGGACGGCTTGCTGCGCCGGAAATAATCGATCACGGTATTCCTGGTGATCGTAAATACCCAGGTGTTCAGGGACGCTTTGCTCTCGTCAAAATCCCCCAGCTTGCGCTGAATCTTTTCGAACACATCCTCACAAAGGTCCTCCGCATCCGCAAAGCTGCGGATCCGGGCCCGGATGTAGCCCATCACCTTTTTTCTGTACTCCAGATAAATCTGCTCCAAGTCCGGCATCGTTATTTCCTCTCCTGATTTTTCTTGTCCGGGGAGTATTCGAGCGGCCCCGCGGCGGCAACGTATTCCAGTTCGTCCAGGTTCAGTTCCCTCATGCTGTACCTGGCATGCACGGAATCGATAACTTTCTGCAGCTCCGGCTGCTGTTCAAATCTCTGATAATCAAAGAGGCTTTTCAAAAGCTTGTCCAAATCGGATTCTCCTCTCCCCGCGCGTCAGGATGCGCGCGCGCCGCTTTTTTTCTCTTTCATCTTCATGACACACCATGGATAAACGCCGACCACAAAGAACGCCAGCAGGAACATCCCGACCAGGTTTCCGACATTGACGCCGATCCAGCCGGCCAGCAGCTTCCTGATTCCGAGATAGATGCCCGCCGCAGGCACCAGGCCGATCACACAGCGAATCACCTTTTCCCGGACCGTGCCGGAAGCATCAAAGCGGATCCGCTTTCTTTCCCACAGGCTGCCCGCCAGGAAGCCCAGCACAGTTCCGGCAGCCATATAAGCATCCTTCTTCATCGCCTGGGGATCCACAATCAGCGTTCCATCGGCACCATAGTCCATAGGATAGGACTTGAATTCGATCACCAGGATACAGGCAATGACAAAGATGAAACCGGCTGCTGTCCAGATATCCTGGCGCTTCTCATTCCCCGCCAGATGCCTGATCAGCCAGGTATTGAAGACAATCACCAGGAAGGCAACCACGATGCCCACCAGCACGTCCTGCGGCGTATGCACTCCCAGATAATTGCGGGAGAATGCCACCAGCGCCACCAAAAGGAACATGGCCAGCGAGAGCCATTTCCGCTTCTTCCACTGCCGGATCCCGACGGCGCCGAACACGGCGGCGCTGTTCGTCGCGTGGATGGAGGGGAAAGAGTATCCTGTCGCGTCGCTCAGCGCGGCTTCCCACGGCCGGATTTCGCTGTTGCGAACCCAGGGGCGGTAGACGCAGGCTACCAGCTTCAGGATATTGTTGATGAAGGTGGCAATGCCGATATTCAGCATGTACCAGTATCCATCCTCCCGGCGGGACGTCCAGAAAACCACAATCGGAATCAGCATCGGCAGCGTGGACCCGAGAACGCTGACAATCTGCATAACAGGTGCCAGCCACTGCCCGCCGGCCTCCCGGAATTCCTGAAGTGACAAGAGATAACTGAGATCCATGTGGTTCCTCCCCGATTCCGGTTTTGCCCTTCCGGCACGATTACCGGTTTATTATATACCAGAACACTTTCCGAAACAATGCCGGATTTTGTGAAAAAACGGTCGCATTCCGGCAGGCATCTGTGGTATACTGAATGGCAGAGAGAGGCCCGGGATTGCCGGGCCGGAAGAAAATCCATATCGACCTGAACGGGAGGAACAAATTATGTCTGAAAATGCTGTTCCCGCGGGAACCCGGCGCAAAATCGCCTTTGTCGGTTCCGAATGCTATCCTTTTGTTAAAACCGGCGGACTGGGAGACGTCATGTACGCCCTGCCCCGCGCCCTGATCCGGAACAACTGCGAAGTTCGCGTCATCCTGCCCCTGTACAACTGTATGCCGATGAAGTACAAGGAAAAGCTGGAATGGAAAGGCTCCTTTATGATGGACCTGACGATGGAGGGAAGGACTTTCTTCGTCGGCATCATGGAAACCGAAATGGACGGCGTCATTTATGACTTCATTGACAACAAGGAATTTTTCGACTGGGGCAATCCCTATACCGGGCTGTGGGAGGATATTCCCAAGTACTGCTACTTCTCCAAGGCATCCCTGGCGGTGCTGAATTATCTGGAATGGATTCCGGATGTGATCCACTGCCACGACTGGCAGGCTTCCCTGGTGCCAATGTATCTGAAAACCCGCTTTAACGTCACACCCGTCGGCAAGGCGAAATCCGTGCTCACCATCCACAACCTCCGGTTCCAGGGCATTTGCAGCATTCCCCACCTGAAGTACTGGTCCGGCCTGCCGGACTACCTGTTCAACTACCCGGTGCTGAAGATCAACGAACAGGAATGCAACATGTTCAAGGGCGGCCTGGCTTTTGCCGACTGGATTACCACGGTCAGCGCCACCTATGCCGAGGAAATCCAGACTCCGTCCTACGGGGAAGGGCTGGACAGCCACCTGCGCTACCATCAGCCAAAGCTGAGCGGCATCGTCAACGGCATCGACACAGACATCTGGAACAGCGATACGGACACCCTGCTGGAAGCGCCCTATAACGCAGAAAATTTCCTGGAGCGGAAGCCTGCTGACAAACAGAACCTGCAGTCCGAAATGCGGCTGGACCAGGTCGCCGGGAGGTTTGTGCTGGGGCTGGTTTCCCGCCTGACCGACCAGAAAGGCCTGGACCTGATCGACGCCATCTTCCCCGACCTGATGGACGGCAATACCCAGGTGGTGGTGCTTGGCACCGGCGACCCGCGGTATGAAAACGCCTTCCGGTACTATGAACAGAAATATCGGGGCTTTGTCAGCGCCAATATCACTTACAACGAAGGCATCGCCCATAAGATCTACGCGGGCGCGGACGCCTTCCTGGTGCCCAGCCTGTTCGAGCCCTGCGGCCTGACCCAGCTGATTGCCATGCGCTACGGCACAGTGCCCATCGTGCGGGAAACCGGCGGTCTGAAAGATACCGTACAACCCTATAACGCGGAACTGAACGACGGCAACGGCTTCACCTTTGACAAATATCTGCCCGCAAAGCTGCTGGAAGCAGTGAACAACGCCAGAAACCTGTTCTTC
>Ga0310690_10011489_pt1 | contig 10921 bp, 6 predicted proteins | sample AusTroGonzalo_MG_2_FD_207661 | JGI IMG/M metagenome (GOLD analysis project Ga0310690, IMG submission 207661) | Bovine rumen microbial communities from tropical cattle in Woodstock, Queensland, Australia - Gonzalo_04 (v2) (version 2) | ecosystem: Host-associated > Mammals > Digestive system >...
AACATTCCCCGGCGGCAGCATGCAGATGCAGCAGTTTATCCGCAGCAACACCAACTATCCTGACAACCTAAAGGAGAACAAGGTTTCAGGCCGCGTCACTGTATCATTTACCATAGATACAGACGGATCGGTCATCAATCCCGTAATCACCAATAACGCCGATGTCTATATCATGGACAAGGAGGCCCTGCGTACCATAATGGTTATGCCTGACTGGATTCCGGCCGAACAGGACGGACAGCCCGTACAGGCACAGCACACCGCCACAGTCAGCTTCGGTTCAGGCGGAATGGGAGGCATGGGTGGCATGGGCGGCTTCGGCTTCTGAATAATTTCTGTATATTTACCTGTATATATGCGGTATTTTTATAAAATGCCGCATATTTTTGTACATATTGTATACTAAATAGGTTTAAAAACGAATAATAAACGGAATATTCTTGTAATTTTGCGCCGTTTTGATATGCATAAACAATAAACGCTATACAAAAGTTATGACAATTAAAGAATTGGATCAGGTTGTTGTACGCTTCTCAGGCGATTCCGGCGACGGAATGCAGCTGGCCGGCAACATCTTCTCCACTGTTTCGGCTACAGTCGGAAACAGTATCAGTACTTTCCCGGATTATCCTGCCGATATCCGCGCCCCGCAAGGCTCACTCACAGGTGTATCGGGATTCCAGGTACATATCGGTGCAGGTAAGGTTTATACTCCCGGTGATCAGTGTGACGTTCTGGTAGCAATGAATGCCGCCGCTCTCAAGACACAGCTCAAGTATGCCAAGCCCAACGCCACGATAATCATAGATACTGACGCCTTCAAGAAGGCTGACCTTGAGAAGGCCGCTTTCCAGACCGAAGACCCGCTTGCAGAGCTTGGCGTTGATCCGGACCGCGTTATCGCATGCCCCCTTACCCAGATGGTAAAGGATGCGCTTGCCGACACAGGCATGGATGCCAAGGCCGTTCTCAAATGTCGTAACATGTTTGCCCTTGGTCTGGTATGCTGGCTGTTCAGCCGTGACATAGAGATTGCGTTCAACTATCTGCGTGACAAGTTCGCCAAGAAACCTGAGCTGGCCGAGGCCAACATCAAGGTTATCCAGGCCGGTTATGATTACGGTCATAACACCCACAGCAGCGCCATGAACGTATATCGCATCGAGTCAAAGCAGAAGGAGCCCGGCCGTTACATGGACATCACCGGTAACAAGGCAACCGCATACGGTTTCATAGCAGCCGCCGAGAAGGCAGGACTCAAGCTCTACCTGGGTTCATATCCTATCACTCCTGCCACCGATGTACTGCACGAGCTCTCCAAGCACAAGTCACTTGGTGTTACCACCGTTCAGTGCGAGGATGAGATTGCAGGCTGCTCATCGGCCGTAGGTGCATCTTTCGCAGGTGCCCTGGCTGTAACTTCAACTTCTGGCCCCGGTATCTGCCTTAAGTCAGAGGCCATGAACCTGGCTGTCATCATGGAGCTTCCGCTGGTTGTTCTCGATGTACAGCGCGGCGGTCCCGCAACAGGACTTCCCACCAAGTCAGAGCAGACAGACCTGCTGCAGGTTCTCTTTGGCCGTAACGGTGAGAGCCCCATGCCTGTAATAGCAGCCACATCACCTGTAGACTGCTTCGATGCAGCATATCAGGCAAGTAAGATGGCCCTGGAGCACATGACTCCGGTCGTACTTTTGACCGATGCATTCGTAGCCAACGGTTCGGCCGCATTCAAACTGCCCAACCTGGCAGATTATCCCGCAATCAATCCTCCTTATGTCCCTGAGGAACTCAAGGGCAAATGGACACCGTATATGCGTGCCGAGAACGGTACCCGTTACTGGGCAGTTCCCGGTCGTGAGGGATTCACCCACATCCTGGGTGGTCTGGAGAAAGACAGCCAGACCGGCGCCATCAGCACCAATCCTGAGAACCACGACCTGATGACACGCCTGCGCAAGCAGAAGATTGACAACATCCAGGTTCCTGATCTGGAGGTTATCGGTGATGTTGACGATGCAGACCTGCTCATTGTAGGATTCGGCGGTACTTACGGACATCTGCGTGCCGCAATGGATGAGCTTCGCGCTCAGGGCAAGAAGGTTGCTCACGCACACTTCAAGTTCATCAACCCGCTGCCCAAGAACGCCGCTCAGGTACTTACCAAGTATAAGAAGGTGGTTGTTGCCGAGCAGAACATGGGTCAGCTTGCAGCATTCCTGCGCATGAAGGTTGACGGATTCGTTCCGTATCAGTTCAATCAGGTTAAAGGCCAGCCGTTCGTGGTGAACGAGCTTGTCAATGCCTTCAACGAAATCCTTAACAAGTAAACACACAGCACTATGGAATATACAGCACAAGATTTCAAGAAGGGACAGCCCCGTTGGTGCCCCGGATGCGGTGACCACTTCTTCCTTGCATCACTGCACAAGGCTATGGCCGAAATCGGAGTAGCTCCATACAATACAGCAGTAATATCAGGTATCGGTTGCTCAAGCCGTCTGCCCCACTATATGGCAACTTACGGCATGAACACAATACACGGCCGCGCCGCAGCTATCGCTACCGGTTGCAAGGTTGCCAACCCTGACCTGACCGTATGGCAGGTATCAGGTGACGGTGACGGACTGGCTATCGGAGGTAACCACTTCATCCACGCCAACCGCCGTAACATCAACCTGAACATGATCCTGCTGAACAACCGTATCTACGGTCTTACCAAGGGTCAGTACTCACCTACATCTCCCCGTGGTTTCGTAAGTAAGTCAAGCCCTTACGGCACTGTTGAGGATCCGTTCCGTCCCGCAGAGCTCTGCTTCGGTGCACGCGGTCACTTCTTTGCCCGCGCCGTTGCCACCGATGCTCCCGGCACAGTGGAAATCCTCAAGGCCGCATACAACCACAAGGGCGCATCGGTCTGCGAGATCCTGCAGAACTGCGTTATCTTCAACAACGGAACTCACGATGCAGTATATAACAAGGAGGGCCGCGCCAAGAACGCCATCTACGTCAAGCACGGCGAGCCTCTGGTATTCGGCGAGAACAACGAGTTCGGCATCATGCAGGAGGGTTTCGGTCTCAAGGTCGTAAAGATCGGTGAGAACGGCATCACCCTGAAGGATATCCTTGTACACGATGCCCACTGCCAGGACAACACCCTGCAGCTCAAGCTTGCGCTGATGGGTGACGGCGACGGATTCCCCGTTGCATTGGGCGTTATCCGTGACGTTGAGGCTCCCACCTATGACGATGCAGTGACAGCACAGATCGAGGAGGTCAAGGCCGCAAAGAAATACCACAACTTTGCCGAGCTTTTGGAAACCAACGATATCTGGGAAGTCAAGTAAGATTTCTTACATAACACCTAAGGGGCGGTTCTGAGAAAAAACATCAGAACCGCCCCTATTCTTTCCGATTTTGCGTAAGTTTGTACCATAATCAACTATCAGTTATGAGCAGGACTATCGTAAACAGATTATTCATAATTCTCTCTCTTGCATTCATCCCTGTCTGCGCCCTGTCGCAGCAGGTCAGCCCCGAAACCGCCCTGCAGACAGCCATCCGGTTCAGGTTCTCATCGGGCGACGGCAGCAGAGTCTCTTCCCGTGATGCCGGCAACATCACATTATCATATACCGCCAATACCGGCATAGACAATGACTTCTACGTATTCAATTACCCCAATAACGGTGGATTCGTGATAGTTTCGGCCGATGAACGTACCACTCATCCCGTTCTGGCCTATTCGGACCAGGGCTCGTTTGACCCCGAATCCATACCGGACAACGCCGCCTACATACTGCAGACTTACCAGAAACAGATAGAGTCCATGCGTAACAGCGGTTCCGTTACAATGCCGCCTGCCGTTGCTCCCCAATCACCCAACGTGGTGGTAGCACCGCTCATCAATACCAAGTGGAATCAGGAGAATCCCTATTACGGGATGTGCCCCATCGATCCCAGAACCAAGATCCGGTCATGTACGGGATGTGTCGCCACTTCATTGGCTCAGATACTTAACTACTGGAAGTGGCCTGAGCGCGGGCACGGACTCCATCACAACATCGTGGACACTACACTCTGCGTCAATTATGACGAATCGGTCTATGACTGGGAACACACGCTTACCGAGTATAAGCCCGACAGCGAAAGCTCACTCATCAAAGAGATTCAGAAAATCATGTATGATTGCGGCATCGCAGTCAATATGCAATACTCATCAAACGGAAGTTCCGCCTACACATCGGCCTTATGTACCGCCCTATATTCTTTTTTCGATTACAAGACGACCGCCAGATTAATCTATCGGGATGACCTCAGCGATCAGGAAAACCCCGATTCGGTCTGGATCAGCCTTATCAAAAAAGAACTGAATGCGAGCCGGCCTGTGATGTATTCCGGCACCGATCATATCAAAGGAACCGGCCACTCGTTCATCTGCGACGGATATGATGACCAGGACCGCTTCCATTTCAATCTTGGATGGGGAGGCTACATGGACGGCTACTACCTTGCAACAGCGGTAAAGCTGACAGACGGCAGCGAATGCTATGATTCATATCAGGACATAGTCATTGGAGTTGAGCCTGACCGTGACGACGGTTATAATGACGGCTATGTATTCTGCAACCTGTTCCAAAAGAATTATGCCATTCTTGAAGGTATAATAATGCCGTATGACAATCCGGGAGTATTGACCCTGCCCGACAATGTCACAATCAACGGCAAGAGCTATCCGGTATCAATCATCGATCACAGCTCATTCGAGGACAACTATTCCATAACCGGAATCAGATTCCCGTCAAAAGTATATCAGCTGGGCTATTGGGCATTCGAGAATTGTCCCAATCTCACATCGGTCGAGATTCCGGCCTCTGTTGTTTATTTCGGTGCCGGATGCTTTGCCCGTTGCAACAACCTTAATAAACTGACTGTAAACAGCGGTAACAGCTACTTCAATTCACCATACAACAGCAATGCAGTCATAGAAACCAAAACCAAGAGACTGGTTCAGGGCTGCAACTACACCGTTATTCCCAAAAGCGTGGTGATTATCGGAGAGAATGCGTTCCAGGGGTTTGACGGAATTGAGGAGATAACGCTTACCGCCAATATCAATACCATAGAGGATGATGCCTTCACCGATTGCCGGAATCTCAAGAAGGTGTATCTCAACAAAAACATCAAAACCTTAGGGGAGCGTGTCTTTGACGGTTGTTCGGCCCTTACCGATGTGTATAGCAGTGCTGCCCAGCCGCCTCAGATAGACGCCTCCACTTTCCCCTCCGGCATTACCGTTCACGTAACCTCCGATATCGTATCGGCCTACCGTTCAGATCCGGTATGGTCACTCTTTACCATCGTGGCCGATATTACCGACAGCGTGGAAAAAGCAGTGATGCCCGATGTACAGGACAGCGAGCATCACTACTATGACATCATTGGCCGCAGGAGCGACTCAGATAACGGACTCCGGATTAGCGAGGGCCGCAAATACCTCTTCAGATAGAGTATTATTTCTCACCGAAGCAAAGGTCACCGGCATCACCGAGTCCCGGAATGATGTAGGCGTGACTGTTGAGCTCGGGATCGACAGCGGCGCACCACAGGGTGGTGATATCCTGCGGGAACATCTTGCAGACATAATCAACGCCTGCCTGTGCGGCAATTACGGAGCACAGATGAATGCGGGCAGGAGTTCCCTTAAGCAGCAGAGCGCGGTATGCCAGATACATACTGTTACCGGTGGCAAGCATCGGGTCAACCAGAATAAGGGTCTTGCCGTCAAGTTTAGGTGATGCCATGTACTCGATATGCACATCAAAATTCACCTCATCCAGATACTTACGGTAGGCCGATACGAATGCGTTCTCGCAATGGTCGAAATAGTTGTGGAAACCCTGATGCAGAGGCAGTCCGGCACGGAAAACGGTTCCAAGAACTATATCCTCCTCAGGCACGTTGATTGTTGAAATACCGAGAGGAGTCTGCACATCCTTGGTCACATAGTTGAGTTTCTTACTGACCTCAAGAGCCATAATCTCACCGATACGCTCCAGATTGCGGCGGAAACGCATCTGGTCCTTCTGAATGTTCACGTCACGGATTTCGGCGATGAACTGGTTCAGGATGCTGTTCTGTTTGTTGAAATCGATTACTTCCATTTGTTATGTTTTTTGTCGTTATAGCATGAATACAGTGACGCAAATATAATGAATCCATTTGACAAAAAATACATACCTTTGCAACTATGAGACAGTTATCCTTTGCAGTTGCCGCCATGGCAGCATTTTTGTCGTTGCCGTCGGTCCAGACGGTGGCACAAACGCCTCTTGAAAGGGATGACCGTCATACCGCCACACTGATTTCACCCTATTATTTCGGTCCGAACGCATTCCCCGTTCCTGACATGAACGACGGAACCGTCCTTGATGAGCTCAGAATTGAGATAGATGCCGAGTACGAGCCCGGTTACCGGGGAGACCGCACCGCTGATATATTCTTTAATGCAAACATCCCGCTGTTTACCGACAGAGCCAACCTGAGTATCTGGATGAATACCGTAGAGTGGTACCGCAACAGCGACCGCAGCATCGAGGAGTGCCGTCTGACCAATGCGGTTGACAAGTATAACATACGCAACGGCCATACCGTCGGCGATGCATACGTAAGCGTGGATATCCTGGTTGTAAAGGAAAGAGAGAAACTCCCTTCGCTGACACTCCGTTCGGTCCTTAAATCTGCATCCGATGACGGCTGGCATCTGGGCCGATACTATGACAGCCCCGGATATTTCTTTGACAGTACGTTAGGCAAGTCCTTCAGCATAGGCTCCAATGTAAGTCTCAGGACTGCGCTGCAAGGCGGATTCCTGTGCTGGCAGACCAATAACGGCCGCCAGAACGATGCCGTCATGTACGGACTGATGGCCCGTCTGAACGTGAGCCGGTTCTTCATCACGGCAGAATGGAGCGGATACAGCGGATGGGAACACCATGCCAGCAACGGCGGAGACAAAGCCCACGACAGGCCCATGGTACTCAGGTCCGAGTTGGGATACCGCATCGGTAACATAGAGTTTGACGCGTCATACCAATACGGAACAAGGGATTATCCGTATCACAGAATCAGAGCCGGTATCGTATGGTATTGGGACATCCTTAACAGGCACGGGTTATGAGATTACGCAGGACATTGTCATTGATTCTCCTTATAGCACTGTGCCCGTCAGTAAAGGGACAGGATACCGTATCCGTTGACTTTTTCAACCAATGGTACCATCAGGGCAACACCGCACACTATCTTGAGGCCATAAATGACCATGTCATCTTTCAGGATGTGCATGTAGGACAATGGAGTGACGCAGACCAGTTCATCTTTTCCGTTGACGGCAACTCTTACCGCCAGAACAGGTTCTACCTTAACGGATTCCGTATCAACAGCCGATTCCAGACCGGCAGCACCCCGTATCGGCCCAACCTTCAGCGGCACGGCATGATCATCGATCCGCGCACATCGGCCATAAGTTTCATATCTGATGCCGATGCCGGCGACTATGCTGCCGTCACATTCAACCATGGCGGCATAGGCGGCATCAACCGCCTGTCGGAGGATATAGTCCGTATCATGCACGGCAGCGGCAGCGATGACCTCTATAAGGAGAGTTCCCTCACTGCACGTCAGCGTGTCCGTGCCGCAGGGACCGTTGATATAGCCAAGACACTTACCGGAAAGGACGGAGCCCGGTACCGCCAGCATCTTATGATGGATTTCAGTCAGAGGGAGTTTCCCAATTATGACCACAACGGACTGATTGACGGCAAGCCCCTGTATGACGCATCCTCATTTGACCTGCAGATGGACGGATTCCTGCCGTCCGGAACTGACATAGACTGCTTAGGGTATCTTGTGAACGTATCAAGAAAAGACAATTACGGCGCAGAGTTCTACCTCAACCCGGATGAGACGGTAAAGCTTGACACTTACGGTGCATCGGTTTATGCCAAAAAGGGCGGTCTTACGGGCGGTGTAACATGGACATCAAGCCTTGCAAGACACCGTAACCTTGAATTCCACCGTAACGTGATAGACCAGGACGGAGAGTCGCTCTATCCTTACAGCCCTGACGGAAACACCCATGAGCTGTCGGTTCCTGTCAGCTGGAGATACACCATCATCCCCGGAATAGAGTGGAAATATGACGGCTACAACAGCCTTATCCTGTTCAACCCCACACAGACGTCATTCAGCAATGAAGTCTTTATGAGACATACCGGGGATACTTTTGAGACACCCCTGTACAAATACCAATGGGAGAGCAACGCCTTTGCGGGAGGAATTTTGGAAAATACATTCGGAATAGAGACAAGATATACTCTGACAAGGGGACTCACATTGGGAACGGACCTGAACCTGACGCTTGACGGAATTCTGCTCAAAGGAAAAAGCAAAGTCTCTCCGGGCGTTCAGTCAGAGGTGTCGTTTGACTGGCAGCCCGTGCGCTGGTTCCGTGCAGGCCTGGACCTTTCATATGACAGGATTCCTTACACCATTGAGACATTGCGGTACTTCTCAAACGATTACCTGAACGGAACGGCATACTATGATGACGGAAGGGTCTTTGAGACAACGGGCGGCAAGTACCACAGCTATGCCGATAATCTGCACCAGCCCACATACGTAACACTTGAGATACCCCTGCAGTTCCGATTCAGGTCCGCATCAGGTGTCCATGAGATAATGCTCAACCAGGTTGTAAGGAAATATTCCAACACATGGATGACATCGTTCGCAAACGGAGCTGATCAGGAGGGTTATTGGCAAGACGGCGTCTGGTATCAGGATTGCGGAGTCAAGGAGTATGTGATTGAAGACTTCCCCGATGAGCTGAAAGGTCCTGGATTCATGACCCGCTCTCCCTTCTTTGTATCACAGCTTACCCGCTACACCTACACCGGCAGGCGATTCATGTGCATGGTCTCATGGCAGTCCATGATGGGTGCCGCTCCGACGGCATTGGGATTCGGCCCCGAGACGAATGATTTTCTCTGCCTGAGTGAATCAACCGCCAATCCCAACACCTTTGCAGTATTGCAGGATGAGGATAACCCGTATCAGTCATGGGGACGTGTCGATCAGGACAAAGCCTACGTGTTCCGCACCTATTTTGCATACAATATCAGCAAAGCCATCCAGTGCGGACTCAATTTCAAGTGGACCGATGGTCAGCCGTTCAGTTATTTCAATACCTTTGTCAAGACTGACGATGCGGGAGGCACTCAGGTCCAGATCCTGCCTGCAAGCACCCGCGGAATCAACCCTATCGGCGGCAGTTTCGGATGCAGGGAGAGCGGCATATTCAATTTCGATCTCCATGTACGCGGACAGTGGCGGATGAGCGGACATGACATGAGCCTGAATCTCATGTGCTACAACATAAATGATTTCGGAAACGTGCTGATAGAATACGCATTCCCTGAAGGGGCGCGCGGCAGGATGTCCCGCGGACACAATCTTGCGCTCACCGTTCCGAGAGGATTATTAATGACTTATACATTATGCTTATGAATATGAAAAAGCTTTCAATCAAGACAATGACGGCCATGTTTATGGCTGCAGCCTGCGTAAATGCATTCGCCCAGGGTGCATGGTGGCAGCAGGCCCCGTCAACAGTTATCAATCCTGATAACACCGTGACTTTAAACTATCGTAACGCCAACGCCAAGAACGTAAAGGTTTGGACCCAGTTCAGCGAAAGCGTTGATATGACCAAGGGCGCAAACGGCGTATGGACCGCAACCATCGGCCCCGCAGAGCCCGACATCTACCCCTACCATTTTGAGGTTGACGGAATCAGCGTAATGGACCCCCAGTGCGCCGAGTGGTTCCCCAACGAGACCTTCAAGAACAGCCTGCTCGATATGCGCGGTGACAAGCTGAGCGCACTCAAGGATGTTCCCCACGGCAGTGTGGATTACCTTAACTACTGGTCACCCGGACTCAACATGTTCATCCCGGTAATCGTCTATACCCCGCCTTTCTATGACGATCCCAAGAACAAGGACAAGCAGTACCCCGTGATGTACCTTATCAGCGGTACTACCGATACCGAGGAGGTTTATTTCAAGGTTGGTAAGATGAACCTTATCCTTGACAACCTGATTGCCGAGGGCAAGGCCAAGGAGATGATCCTGGTTCTCCCATACGGAAACGCAACCCTGCTCAAGACCGAGCGTGAGCCCCAGCGTCAGGGCGGCCGCGGCGGTATGGGCGGCATGGGCGGATTCGGCGGAATGGGCGGAGGCTACAACTTCAACGCTGATTTCACCGATGTACTGATGCCTTTCGTAGAGAGCAACTACCGCACTATCAATGATGCCGATCATCGCGGTATCGGCGGTTTCTCACGCGGCGGTAACCAGGGTATGGCCATCGGCCTTGCCAATCTTGACAAGTTCTCATACCTGTGCTCATACAGCTCATTCACCAGCGTACGTGACAGCCAGTTTGAAGACAATGAGGCCTTCAACAAGAAGGTACATCTGTTCTGGTTAGGTATCGGTACCGATGACTTCCTCTACGGAAACTCAAAGGACCTGATGCAGATGCTTGACCGTCACAACATCAAGAACGTAAAGGTCTTTACACACGACAAGTTCGGTCACACCTGGATGAACGCCCGCTACTGGCTTGAGAAGTCATTCCCGCTGCTGTTCCAGGATCAGGCTGTCATTGACAAGGCCGTTGCCGAAAGCATGAGCCTTGAGGAGGCCGAGAAGGTACGTCTTGACAAGCTGGGCGGCGCAGAGCCCTCACGTCTGACCGGATCACTCATGACAAGCCTCTTCCCCGCAGGTGTCAAGTCACCCGAATACAACGCTGACGGTACAGTTACATTCCGTTGCCAGGCCGCCGATGCACA
>Ga0310690_10011490_pt1 | contig 10921 bp, 7 predicted proteins | sample AusTroGonzalo_MG_2_FD_207661 | JGI IMG/M metagenome (GOLD analysis project Ga0310690, IMG submission 207661) | Bovine rumen microbial communities from tropical cattle in Woodstock, Queensland, Australia - Gonzalo_04 (v2) (version 2) | ecosystem: Host-associated > Mammals > Digestive system >...
ATGCTCTTCGCCTTTCTCTCCTGTCTGAATCCTGGCGATGAGATCATCGTGCCTGAGCCCGCCTACGCCAACTACATGGCCTTCGCCATCTCTGCTGGAGCCAAGATCCGCACTATCGCCACCACTATTGAAGAAGGATTCTCACTGCCGAAGGTGGAGAAGTTTGAGGAGCTGATCAACGAGCGTACCCGTGCCATTATGATCTGCAATCCCAACAATCCCACGGGTTATCTGTATACCCGTCGCGAGATGAATCAGATACGTGATCTGGTAAAGAAATACGATTTGTATCTCTTCTCTGACGAAGTGTATCGCGAGTATATCTACACAGGCTCACCCTATATCTCCGCCTGTCATTTGGAAGGCATTGAGCAGAACGTGATTTTGATTGACTCCGTATCAAAGAGATATTCTGAGTGCGGTATCCGTATCGGTGCCCTCATCACGAAGAATACTGAGGTGCGTAAGGCCGTGATGAAATTCTGTCAGGCTCGTCTCTCTCCGCCCCTCATCGGACAGATTGTGGCCGAGGCCTCTTTGGAAACTCCCGAAGATTATCTTCGTGATGTATACGATGAGTATGTGGAGCGCCGTAAGTGTCTGATCGACGGTCTGAACCGTATCCCTGGCGTTTACTCGCCCATCCCGATGGGAGCCTTCTACACTGTAGCTAAACTGCCTGTCGACGATGCGGAGAAATTCTGCCGTTGGTGTCTTGCTGATTTCGAATACGAGGGCGAGACTGTGATGATGGCACCTGCCGCCGGTTTCTATACCACGCCTGGCGCCGGCATCAATCAGGTACGTATCGCCTATGTGCTGAAGAAGAAAGACCTGGAGCGCGCGTTGTTCGTTCTGCGTAAAGCCCTCGAAGCCTACCCTGGCCGAGTCGATGAAGAATGAATCTCCCTTTTTTCATAGCAAAGAGAATCTATAGTGATCAGGGCGACAAACGAAAGGTGAGTCGTCCTGCCATTCGTATTGCCACCATCGGTGTCGCCATTGGATTAGCAGTGATGATTGTCACTGTGAGTGTTGTTCTCGGATTCAAGCATACCATCCGCGATAAGGTGGTGGGATTCGGCAGTCATATTCAGGTGCAGAACATGCTGACCTTCCTCAGTACCGACTCCTACCCTATCTGTATCAACGACAGTGTGATGAAGAGCTATGAACAGATCAAGGGCGTGAAACACGTGGAGCGTTATGCTTATTCGCAAGGCATCCTGAAGACTGACGACGACTTCTTGGGTGTGGTTTTCAAGGGTGTGGGCCCCGAATATGATTTGAACTTCCTGAGCCAGCATCTGACGGAGGGTGAGATGCCTGTGTTCAGCGATACAGCCAGCACGAATAAGATTCTTGTGTCGAAGATGATTGCCGATAAACTGCGTCTAAAGGCGGGCGACCGTATTTTCGCCTATTTCATCGACGAGAGTGTGCGCACCAGAAGATTCACTATCACAGGCATCTACCAAACGAATATGACACGTTTCGACGAGACCCTCTGCTTCACCGATATCGCAACCACCCGAAAACTCAATAAATGGGAGGATTACCAGTGTAGCGGTGCAGAAATCACCGTCAACAACTTCGACCAACTGCAAGCTACAGCCGACGAATTCATAGAGAAGGTGAATCGTTGTGTCGACCAAGACTTTAATACCTACTCCTCACAGACTATCTTTGAGGCCTATCCGCAAGTGTTCAACTGGTTGGAACTTCTTGACATCAACGTGTGGATCATCCTCGTGCTGATGGTGTGTGTGGCAGGCTTCACAATGATTAGCGGCCTGCTCATCATCATCCTTGAAAGGACGCAGATGATTGGTGTGCTGAAAGCTATTGGTGCCAGAAATAAAACCATCCGTCACACCTTCCTTTGGTTTGCTGCTTTTATCATTGGACAAGGACTGCTACTTGGCAACATTATCGGAGTGGGTATCATTGTCCTGCAGAAGTGTACAGGATTGGTGAAACTCGACCCTCAAACCTACTACGTTAGTGAGGCTCCAATGGAAGTGAATATTCCTTTCTTTGTGCTGCTTAATATCGCCACCCTTATCATTTGTGTTTTTGTACTCATCGCCCCAAGTTTTCTTATTTCGCACATCCATCCTGCGAAATCTATGCGATATGAGTAAATAAAGGTTAATTTATGCACATTTTTTTTGCAAATGTGCAAGAAATGAATTACCTTTGCACAAAATTTTGAAATTTGTGCAATTTTAATGGAAACATTCAGTAGCTTCAACGCTTATATCCAACGTGCGATCATAGACAATTGGGATCAGGACGCACTCACTGACTATCAGGGCGCTACCCTCCAGTATCACGATGTCGCACGAAAGATAGAGAAACTGCATATACTCTTTGAGAACAGTAATGTCCAGAAGGGCGATAAGATTGCTATTTGCGGTCGAAACTCCGCCAACTGGGCTGTAGCCTTCCTTGCCACACTCACCTATGGAGCTGTGGCAGTGCCTATTCTTCATGAGTTTAATGGCGAGCAGATTCACAACATCGTGAACCACTCGGAATCGAAACTGCTCTTCATCGGTGACTTCGCCGTAAAGACGATCAACCCCGACGAGATGCCCGCTTTGGAAGGCATCATCAATATCCCTGACTTCTCGTTAATGATCAGTCGCTCGGAAGAGCTCACATACGCGCGCGAACATTTAAATATGATGTTTGGCAGCAAGTATCCCATGGCCTTCCGTCGCGAACATGTGAGTTATCATCAGGACGAGGCAGAAGAACTGGCACTCATTAACTACACCAGCGGTACCACGGGTTATTCCAAGGGCGTGATGCTCCCCTATCGCTCAATCTGGGGCAATATTGAGTTTATTATCAACCGTCTGGGTAAAATCATCAAGCCCGGTGATAATATGCTGAGTATCCTGCCTATGGCCCATATGTATGGTATGGCCGTAGAGTTTCTCTTCGGCTTCTGTCACGGTTGTCACCTGTTCTTCCTGACCCGTCTGCCGTCACCCGCCATCATCGCACAGGCTTTCGTCAACGTGCAGCCTACATTGGTTGTCACAGTACCACTCATCATCGAGAAGATTATTCGAAAGAAGGTATTCCCCAAGATACAAAACAACCGGATGCGCCTGTTGCTGGCGATGCCCGTAGTGAGCAAGAAGGTAAAGGATCGTATATGCAAGGAAGTGTACAACGCCTTTGGTGGTCGTCTTTATGAGATCATCGTGGGTGGTGCAGCCCTCTCGAAAGAGGTTGAGGAATTCCTGCTGAGCATTGGATTCCCTATTACCGTGGGTTATGGCACCACCGAGTGTGCACCCCTTATCTCGTACTGCGATTATAAGGAATTCTTGCCTGGCTGCTGTGGCAAACCTGTCGACCGTATGGAAGTTAAGATACTCTCCACCGACCCTCAGCATACCCCCGGCGAGATTGTTACCCGTGGCTGCAACGTCATGCTTGGCTATTACAAGAACGAGGAGGCTACCCGAGAGGCTATCGACGAGGAGGGTTTCTACCATACCGGCGACTTGGGAACCCTCTCTGCTTCGAATCATCTATTCATCCGTGGACGCATCAAGAATATGCTCTTAGGTGCGAACGGACAGAATGTCTATCCAGAGGAGATTGAAGACAAACTTAACTCGATGACTATGGTGGCAGAAAGTGTGGTGATCCAGCGAGGCGACAAATTGGTAGCACTCGTACACCCAGACAAGGATGAGATGGTCAGCTTTAGCCAGAGCGAACTTGAGCAGATTATGGAGCAGAACCGCAAGGAGCTCAATGAACAGCTACCCGTTTATAGTCGCATCTCACAGATTATCCTTCACGAGGAGGAGTTTGCCAAGACACCTAAAAAGAGTATCAAACGCTACTTATATAAGAACTACTAATATGGAACAGATACTAAGTTTTAACGCACTCATACAGAAGAGCATCTTCGATAACTGGGATCGTGATGCGCTTACTGACTACAAGGGCCAAACCTTACAATTCCATGATGTGGCCCGAAAGATTGAAAAGGTTCATATTCTTTTCGAAAACAGTGGTATACAAAAGGGGGACAAAATAGCCCTTTGTGGCCGCAACTCTTCGCAATGGGCCGTCGCATTCTTGGCTACACTTACATATGGTGCTATTGCCGTACCCATCTTACACGAGTTCAATGCCGAGCAGATCCACAATATTGTGAATCACTCCGAGGCCCGTCTGCTCTTCGTTGGCGATCATGTTGCCACCATCATCGACCCGCAGGCTATGCCTACACTTGAAGGCATTATCAATAATCCCGACTACTCGCTGATGATCAGCCGCACCGACAAACTGACCTATGCCCGTGAACACTTGAACGAACTCTACGGCAAGAAATTTCCAAAATACTTCCGTAAGCAACATATCAACTATTATCTCGAGCAGAGTCCCGACGAATTGGCAGTCATCAACTACACAAGTGGTACCACGGGGTTCTCGAAGGGAGTAATGATACCCTACCGCGCACTCTGGTCGAACTACGACTTCGCCTGCGACGTGTTGGGTAAAACCATCAAGGCTGGCGATAAAGTGATCTCGATGCTGCCGATGGCCCACATGTATGGCATGGCATTCGAGTTCATCTTCGAATTCCTTCACGGCTGTCATGTCTACTATCTCAACCGCGTGCCCTCTCCCGCCATCATCGCACAGGCGCTCGCAGAGATTAAGCCCGTCATCGTGATTGCCGTGCCCCTTATCATCGAGAAGATTATCCGCAAGAAGGTATTCCCCAAGATACAGAACAACCGCATGCGCCTGCTACTGCAGATGCCCGTCATCTCAAAGAAAGTACGCGAGATGATCTGCCAGGAAGTGCTCAAAGCTTTCGGCGGCCGTATGTATCAGGTAATTATCGGTGGAGCAGCCCTGAATCAGGAGGTAGAGCGATTCCTCAAACGCATCGAGTTTCCATATACCGTAGGCTACGGTGCTACTGAGTGCGCCCCGATTATCTGCTATAGCGACTGGCATACCTTCGCCCAGGGTTCCTGTGGTCGCGCTGCCCTGCACATGCAGGTGGAGATTGACAGCCCAGATCCGCGTCGCATTCCAGGAGAAATTCTCACCAAGGGACCCAACGTCATGCTGGGCTACTACAAGAATCAGGAGGCAACCGACGAGACTATCGACCGTAATGGGTGGTATCACACCGGCGACTTGGGCACGATGGATATCCATGGGAATGTATTTATCAATGGCCGCTCGAAGAACATGTTGCTCGGCCCCAACGGACAAAATATCTATCCAGAGGAGATTGAGGACAAACTCAATTCAATGACCATGGTCGTGGAGAGCATTGTTGTACAGCGCGACAATAAATTGGTAGCCCTCGTCTACCCCGATCTTGATGAGGCCAAGGCGATGAATTTCTCCGACGGCGATATCAAGAATATCATGGAGCAGAACCGCAACGGTCTGAATGAGATGCTTCCTGCCTACGAAAAGATTTCGGAAATCATCATACAAAAAGAAGAGTTCGAAAAGACCCCGAAGAAATCTATAAAACGCTATTTGTATCAATAAGAATATAGTGAATTAAAAAAAGGCATCCTTTCGGGTGCCTTTTTTATCGTGTGAGAGCGATGTTGTAGTTGAGATAGCGGGGATTGCCCGTAACATCTTCAAGGACTTTGATGAAGGGCGGGAAATTGACCGTTTCCTGTTCTCCCACCCCCTTGGTCTCCATCATCACCAGATTGTTGACGGGCGATTGGAAGGTGTCAATCTCAAAGAATTGGCCTTTCCAAATAAAACTCTGGCGCTTCTTTTTGATGGTAGAGCGATAAGGATCAGCCTGCTGGAGCATCTGCTCGTAGAGGTTATTGTCAATACGACGCTCGGTCTCGATGTCCTCAGTCTCGGAGATACGTTTCTTGGAGCGGTGCACATTCACCACCTTTCCACCGCTGAACACCCTGCGGCGCAGACGAACCTCACAGCCCGGCTCTGCCACAAGATAGGTCTGGGTAATTTCACTCTCGGAACACTCGGGAATCTCGCCCACAATCTCCACACGGTAGACGCGCTCCTCCTGAACGGGTTGTGGCAGACCTACCACCTTCGAGATCTCCTTCAGCACACGGTTGAGCTTGTTCTCGAAGTCATCGTGGTTGTTAATGACACGTAGATGCGGATGCCCCGTCCATGCCTTGATAACCTTCTTATCTAATTCACGTGCAATACGAAGACCTTCTTCATTGGCCTGTTCGTAACGGGTGGCATTGGTAGCGGTGGTATAATACTGTTCTGCTCCATCGGCAGCACTCACAAGATGCAACACGGCATCGTAGCGTTCCAACAATTCATTAGGATTGGTGCCTGCCATCGCCGTAATCTCCTGCCACTCCTCGGGCTTGATATAGGCTGAGATATCCATCGTACCTCGGTCGCAGACAATGAGCACTGGTTTGGTACATACCTCTGCCAGATGACGGAATGAATCTTCAAGGGCCAGCTGCGTCTCCAGAATAGCCCGCTCACCTTGATAGTAGAGGTCGCGGTTGGGTGTGAGATAGTTCCAGCCTGCCGTGCTATAGATGGTGGGTACCTCAGGCACGTTAAACACCTTATAGCCAAATCCGGAGAAGTATTCGGTGATCTTCACCAAGGCTGTGGTTTTACCGGCACAAGGACCACCCGTCAGGACGATTTTCTTAATATCAGGCATAATTGTCAGATACTCAGTTCGTCAAGGACGGTAATCAGTCGTTTGTCGAAACGCTTGTCGGTACGGATGCACTCCGTGAAGGGCACATAGACCACATCGTTGTTACGCACACCGACCATGATGTTACGCTGACCTTGTTTGATAGCCTCGATGGCACCAACACCGGTGGTAGAAGCCAGGATACGGTCGCGGGCAGACGGTGTTCCACCACGCTGTAAGTGGCCCAGGATAGACACGCGCACGTCGAACTCGGGGAATTCCTTCTTCACACGGTCGGCATAATAGAGTGCGCCGCACTTGGGACTCTCCGACACGATGACGATACACGACTTCTTTGACTTACGGATACCACGACCCATAAATGCTGCCAATTGGTCGACATTCGTCACCTCCTCAGGCACAATGGCAGCCTCTGCACCACAGGCGATGGCACAGTTCTGCGCCAGGAAACCGGCATCGCGTCCCATCACCTCGACGAAGAAGATACGCTCGTGAGAGTTCGCTGTATCACGGATGCGGTCAACACAATCCATGATGGTGTTCATCGTCGTATCATAGCCGATGGTAGAATCAGTACCATAGAGGTCGTTGTCGATGGTGCCTGGCAGACCTATCACGGGGAAGTCAAACTCCATACCGAAGTTCTTAGCACCCGTCAGCGAACCGTTACCACCAATTACCACGAGGGCATCAATCTTCTCGTTGATGCAAGTCTGGTAGGCTTTCTTCATACCTTCGGCCGTCATAAACTCTTTGCTCCTCGCTGTTTTGAGAATGGTACCGCCTCGGGTGATGATACCACTTACGTTCTCTGTGGTAAAGGGTTTCACCTCGCCCTTGATCAGACCATCGTAACCACGATAGATACCTTTAATCTTGAAACCATTATAAATACCGGCACGGGTGACGGCACGGATGGCCGCATTCATACCCGGCGAATCGCCACCTGAGGTGAGCACACCGATTGTCTTAATTTTTGCCATAATTCCTGTATTTTAAGTTTAGTTACATATATATAATTCGAGCCAGAGAATGCCGAAGCCCACCAACCAGCCTAACAGCACCTTGGGCGAGATGTTCTTCATATACCAGCCCAGACGAACGTGCTCCATCTTCATTAGTGCTATACCGCTGGTGGAACCCACCGACAACAGACAGCCACCTACAGCTGTGGAGAAGGCGATGACGAGCCAGTAGGCACCGTTGATGGCGAAGTTGGCCATGTAGTCGGCATCAGCCCAAAGACCTAACTGATGATAATCTAAAACCGGATAGAGCGAGATGTCGCTGATAGCAATGGTAAATGTATCCACCAGACAGGATAGGAGACCAGATAACACACCGACAATCCAGATGTTGTGGATGTTATAATCAATCCAGGCAGAGACATCGCCGAAGACACCCGTCTCCATCACGACACCCATCCCCAGCATAATGCCCATCACGAAGAGCATCTGTTGGATAGCACCATATTTCAAGGCCTGTGGCAGACGACGTTCCGACATACGGTCGGCCAGCATCAGTTTACGATTGAAGGCCTCGTTGACCACCCACAATACACTCAATACGCAAAGGGCACCCAAGAACGGGGGCAGTTTGGTGATGTTATGAAAAGTTGGGATGAACCACAGACCACCGATGCCAACAAACAACATCAGAATGCGCTGCCAGGGAAGCAAGTTGGTCTCATCGCCCCGATAAGGCATCGGCGACCACTGGGTGTCGAGACTCTCGGGCAATTGTACATTAATCATAATGGTAGGTATCACCCACGCCAAAATGGCTGGTAAAGCCAGATAAGCGGAGAAATGTGTGGCTGTGACAGCGCCGTTTCCCCATAACAACAAGCCCGTGGGATCACCAATCACGGTAAAACAACCACCACAGCAGGCTGCTATCACGATGGCGCTGCCAATGAGCATCCGCTGACGACGGTTCTGCACGATACTACGCATGATGACCAGCATCATTGTAGCTGTCGTGAGGTTGTCGAGATTGGCAGAGATGATGAAAGTGGCGATGGTGATAGTCCAAAGGAGCCGTTTGGGGTTATGGGTCTTGATCCATTTCTGTACAAAGTCGAAACAACCGTTATTGTCGAGAATCTCAATGATGGACATCGTGGCCAGCAGGAACATGACGATGCTGGCTGCACGCCCTACATAATTCAGAAAGATCTCGTTGCAGATATAGATTTTAACGGCACTGCTCGAAGGTTCCTCACCAGCCAGATAATCGGCATATTCGCGAGGATGCTGAGACATCACGAAATCAGCTCCCCAACAGACGTAGAGCACCCAGCCCACCGTACCCAGGAACATAGCGATGGCGGCTTTGTTAACACCTGTGAGATGACCTGTCGCAATGAGCAGATAGCCACAGAGTAATAATATGACGATGATGAGTGTCATTGCTTCACATTATACTTTCGGCTACAAAATTACAAAGAAAAAAAGAAACCTCCAAAACTTTTTGGAGGAAAATGAGAGAGATTATAGTAACTCTATTTTCAGAACCGATGTGGTGGTAGAGGTGATACGGAAACGATGGGCGATGCGACAGCCCACAAGCCACACTATTTCGCCCTTGGCATCGGTAACGACCATATGACTGCGCTTGGCCCAAAGACTGATTTTCTTGTCGGTCAAAAAGTCGCTCACGAGCTTTGAGCCGTTCATGCCATAGGGAATAAAACGGTCGCCTGATTGGATAATTCTAACGGTTAGAGGAAATTCAACTTTTTCTTTATCAACCGTCACGCAATTATCTGACTTAGAAATATCTACGTTGTTTTCAAAAGAGAACCTGAATGTTGTGTTATCCTGATATTTGTAGACGCCATCTTCTGGAATCTTCATAGGCGATGCTGGCATATATTCAGGAGCCACTACCAACTCACGACGATCGATATAGAGCACATGGGTGGCAGAATGAAAGGTCTTTCCAGACTGGGCCTCCAGACTTTCGGCGATTTGCAGTATCTGGGCAGAAGAAAAGCCTGATGGTCGCAGCCATTCAAACAAGAAACACTCCGATGAGGGTAAATTCTGCAAATCAGCTAACTTGACGGCTTCAGCTTCCCGATGGTCTGCCGAACCGATTGCAGGTTGCAACTTCGTTACATAATTAGAAAGTTCTGATTTAATCGCATCTTCATATACTTTTTCCACCTCTTTTATATAGGCAGCTGTTTTGGCGATATTCTCCGGTGATTTCGGCAAAATCTGTCGCATCAGTGGAATCAGATGAAGACGGATCTTGTTGCGCAGCACATCATCGATGACATTAGTGGAATCGGTAACATACGACTGATCGATGGAATGGAGATATTCCTCTATCTCTGTACGACTCAGGCATAGAAGCGGGCGTACGATGTACCCATTTTGAGGACGGATACCTGTGAGACCGTGGATACCAGTACCATTCATCAGGTTCATCAGCAAGGTCTCCACTGCGTCGTCACGATGATGGGCCACACAGATGGTATCAGCACCGATGTCCTGACGCAATTGTTCAAAATAACGGTATCTGAGTTCACGTGCCGCCATTTCGATGCTCACCTTATGCAAGGCCGCATATTCCCTGGTATCGAAATGTACCCGATGAATTGGGATATTTTGTTCTTTACACAACGTGCAGACAAAGGCTTCGTCGCGTTCAGACTCCTCACCACGGAGATGGAAATTACAATGAGCCGCCTCTATCCGATAGCCTAACTGCTTCAGTATCAGCAGAAGCGCCACACTATCAGCTCCACCACTGACAGCCACAAGATGAAGACCTTCCTTGTTGAGAAGACCTTCCTTCTGGATATAAGCCTCTATCCTACTCCACATAGAGCACTAAGCCTTTGAGGTATTCGCCTTCGGGATGATAGATATTAATAGGATGATCGGCCGGTTGGTGCAGCTGATGCAGGATACGCACTTTGCGGCCTGCCTGGGCAGCAGCTGTAAAGACAGCATTACGGAAATGATCTTTTGTTACCACCTGTGAACAACTGAATGTAAACAGGATGCCACCAGGCTGAATCATCTGGAAAGCCTTGTTGTTCAGACGGGTATAACCTTTCAGCGCATTATGAAGCGCCCCTCTGTGCTTGGCAAAGGCTGGCGGGTCAAGGATAATCAGGTCATATTGGTTGTCGGCTCCTTCCAGATACTTGAAGGCATCCTCACAGAATGCCTGATGACGCGCATCGCCCGGGAAATTCAGCTGTACATT
>Ga0310690_10011492_pt1 | contig 10920 bp, 10 predicted proteins | sample AusTroGonzalo_MG_2_FD_207661 | JGI IMG/M metagenome (GOLD analysis project Ga0310690, IMG submission 207661) | Bovine rumen microbial communities from tropical cattle in Woodstock, Queensland, Australia - Gonzalo_04 (v2) (version 2) | ecosystem: Host-associated > Mammals > Digestive system >...
TGTTACTTTTGTTACCATTTTGTTACCGACAATTCTCTGATTATCAAGTAGTTTTGCAAAGTAACAAAAGTAACATTAGTTTTTAAAATTTCATGTAGAAGAAATAGGCAGAATAAAGTCTCTTTTCAACCCAAATAAAGCCTTCAAACGGGTCAAATGTAGGCTGCTTTCGAAGTGTCCCAAGCCTTGGGACAAATAAAAAACTATTGAAATCCTTGCGACTTACAAAGATACTGTTGAAATAGGGACAGGACAATTACGGTTATAGGTTATAGGCTACGCTGGAATAGTCAATACAATGCGGGTTCCGTCCTTATAACTCTTGTCTAACTGCAAGTCGCCGCCAATCATCTTGGCAATACGGTATGCCATGGGTAAGCCCAATCCCAGTCCTTTTTTGAAGGAATCGACCTTGTAGAACTTCTCGAAGATACGGTCTTGATCCTCTTCCGGTATACCAATACCCGTATCAGTGACACTGAACATCAACTGCGACGAGTCGGCAGAGAGGACAGCACCCAGTCTGACACTACCCTTCTCCGTGAACTTGATGCCATTGCCTATCAACTGTTGCAGGATTCTTTGCAGTGCCAGCGTATTGCTCTTGACGGTCAGCGCATCATCGACCTGCGGCTCATAGACGAGTTCCAGTTTACCGTTATTCTCCATCATAGCATTAGTCAGAAGATCGTTACAGAACTCATTCACACGGATTTCGTCGGTAAGGCTATAACCGCTGTGTCCTTCGTTCTCAGAGAACTCCAGCAACTCATTGACGAAGTTCGTGATTTCCTGTGTATTGCTCTCGATGCTATGGACAATATGATCACGCTCTTCTGTGCTGAGTTTGAAGCGAGGGTTACCGATGATCTGTGCAAAACCTGTGATAACGTTCAACGGCGTACGTATCTCATGACTGACATGCTGGACAAAAGCCGTCTTCATACGGTCGCTCTCCTGAGCATGGTCGAGTGCCACAGCCAGTTGACGATTCTTCTCGTGCATCCGTTTCAGGAAATAGATTCCTACCATGCCAATGACGATCATCGCGCCCATAATCACACCTAAGACGATATACACATGGCGGGTATGCTCTTCCTGCTGTTCTTTTTCCAACTGGTCGACCTTAAAGAGCGTATTGAACTCATTTAACTGGTTTCTCACGCCTTTCAGATTCAGCGAATCAGACAGGTAGAACACCTCTTTATAGAGGTTTGCTGCCTCATCAAAGCGATGTGACAGCCGCATGATCTCCGCCCGTTGTTTCTTCAGCATCAGCGCGCCCGACGGGTCTTCCTGAACAGTATATCGCCCGATGATCTGGTTGTTGAAGTCGAGTGCCTTTTGATAGTCACCTTTCTTCATGTAGAACATCGCCATGTTATAGAACACGGTCAGTTGCGAGTTGTCTCTCACGTCCTTCGTCGACTCGTATGCCTTCGTCAACAGTTCTTCTGCCTCATTGAGTCGGTTGAGACCCATCAGTGCCGTCGCGCGTGAGTTATAATAATAGGTATAATACGACGAATGGGCAGTCTTATCATCAGTCAGTCCCAAATCCTTCTTGTGAGCGTCCAGATAGGCACGCCAGAGGTCTGTCACCTCCAGCATCCGCTGATAGTTCTTCACCTCAGAGAGTACGCTGCAATAGTAGGGATAGACATCCAGCAGTGTGGAATTACCCATTTTCGCTTGCTGTAGTGCCTTGATGCAACGTTCATACGACTGGATGGCTTCTTCATGGAAACCGATGTCCATATAGGCGTTACCCATGCCATAAGAAGCAAGTCCGATACCATAGTCATTGCCCCGTTTCTGGGCATCCTCATACATCCGTTTTACCTCTCGCAAGGCAGTGTTGCTATGGCCAGTAAAGATATGGTGATTGACAATCAGTACCCAGATGTCGTAATAGAGTTTCCAGTCCTTATGGTTCAGCAGGAACTGCTGTTGCTTGGGAAATTCCATCAACAGCGAGTCGATGAGGTCGGCATTATAGTAATAATACAACAGAGCGACACGTGCCGTTCCCTGCATCTTCACATCCCCCTGACGCTCAGCCTCTGCCAACAGTTCCGTGATACTGCTGCGCTCCTGTTTCACGTCACCGGCATAGTAGCAGATATTGTATATCTTATAATATGCCTCTACCAAGTCTTTCCCTTTCAGGCGCGGCATCTCACGCCTGATGGAATCCACCTGTGCCTGATGGGCAGTCTGTGCCGTCCCTCTCAATGGCAACAGGGAAAGAAGTGCCATGCATACCGTTAGCAGTATCGGGTTCTTACGCATTTTTTTAGGTTTATCGAATGCAAAGATATAAAATTTCAAGAGAATATGACACGACTATTCAATTTTTTTTCATACCTTTGACCACTGGTCGGATTATGACATCAAATATGACGAGAAAAGAACGATATGACTTTATCCTCAAGTACTTCAGGGAACAGATGCCTGAGGTACAGACGGAACTGGAATTCGGTAGCGTGTTCCAGTTGCTGGTGGCAGTGATACTGAGTGCACAGTGTACGGACAAACGTATCAACCAGGTAACACCCGAACTCTTCCTCCACTATCCTGATGCAAAGGCGATGGCAAAGGCAGAAATAGAGGATGTGCTGGAATATATCAGCAGTGTGTCCTACCCTAACGCGAAAGCAGAACATCTGGTGAAGATGGCAAGGATGCTGGTGGAACGGCACGACGGTGAGGTGCCTGCGGATATGAATGCACTGCTCGACCTGCCCGGTGTGGGCAGAAAGACGGCGAATGTGATTCAGAGTGTCGCCTTCGGAAAATCGACAATGGCAGTGGATACTCATGTATTCCGTGTGAGTCATCGCTTAGGACTGGTATCACCGAAGGACGATACGCCGTATAAGGTAGAACTGACATTGGTAAAAAATATACCCGCGGAAGATATTCCACGGGCTCATCATTGGTTATTGCTTCACGGACGGTATGTCTGTATGTCACGGAAGCCTCATTGCGAGAAGTGCGACTTGAGGACTATTTGCCCCTCTGCGGACGCTGCCAGCCGCCACGAGGACGCTGCCAGCCTTTCATCATCTGACGATGGAAACCGTTCTCGGCATTGATGACATCATAGAGTTTCGAAGCAGGAATGACCTGCAGCATCTTCTTATGATAGACCTGTGCCAACTGGCGTAACTCGATATCGAGTTTGTCACGTTCCTGAATAGCAGCAGCGCATTTCTTCTCATCGGCAGGCTTACCGACACCTACCTTCTGCATACGGGCATAGATGCCACGCTGCTTCTGATGCATCTCACGATACAGGGGGAAGAACCTTTTAGCCTCTTCGTCTGTCAGTTTAGCCTCTTTGGTGATATACGCCTCCAAGTTCGCCTGGAACTTCTCAGGCGAGAACTTCTGGTTGGGTTGTGCCTTCATCACCGTTGCCACCAAAAGACAAACAAATAATACTATCGACTTCTTCATATTGTGTTGGATTTTAATTCTCTACAAAATAGGCATAAATCTCCGCATTGTCGATCATCGCATAATCGGCAGCGGCATCCATATAGGCATCGGAGACAGTAGCAGATGCCTGCTGGGGCTGCTCCTGCTGACCGCCCATTTGGGTGAAATAGACAGCCACACTAAAGATGGCAACCACGAGACTTGCTGCAACCGCCATCCATGGGCGGAAGGACACACGCTTGGCAGTAACGGGTTGAGACTCACGCTCGGGTAACTTCGCCATCACCTGAGTGGCAAAATCGTCAAAGTATCCCTCAGGAACCCTGAAGGGATTCTGCTTCGACATCCGTTCATTGAGATACTTTTCTTCGTTCATATCCATCTTGTTTTGTTGTTTTGACGTTTTAGTAATAAAATAGTTTAATCGCGTTGCTTAAAAAAGTCTGAAATCTTCTTAACAGCAATATGATACGACGCTTTCAGAGCACCTTCAGAGGTGTTGAGTACCTTGCTCATCTCACCATATTTCATGTTATCATAATAACGAAGATTGAACACCGTGCGCTGTACATCGGGCAATTGGGCAATGGCTTCCTGCAACTGGGCTTCCGTCTCGTCGCCATCGAAATACTCATCAGCCATCAGGGTGTTGGCAATACCTGCATCATCATCGGCACTCATCATTGAGGCGGCTTTCTGGTGACGTACAAAGTCGAGACTCTCATTGATGGCAATGCGATAGAGCCACGTAGAGAGTTTAGACGCCTGACGGAAGGAATCGAGGTTGGTCCATGCCTTCAACATTACATTCTGCATCACGTCGTTGGCATCCTCGTGGGTCAATACGATACGACGTACCTGCCAATACAGTTGTTCACTATACTGGCGCACAACCTGCTCAAAAGCCTTTCGCTGCGTGGCAGGGTCGGCAAGCATCTCCATCAGTCGCTTCTCGTCAGAAGATGCCATCAGATAAACTTCTTTAAGTGACTCCAAATAGTCTGATCATATCCATAGACATCAGGATAAGTCTGAATATGACCCGACAGATCCGGATAAAGTGTATAATACGTAATATAAAGAGGTACGTGAGGCGTAACCTGCAAGGTGCTGACCAATCGGTAAGGCTGTTTCCTTCCGTTCTCGTTCTCTGTAGGACGATGGGTACGCACATATTCACTACCCTGTTCTGTCTCAGGCGGGATGTCCATCGAGATACGTATCTTGTCGAGCGTCCACTCATCAACAGTATTGCCTAAGAGGAAACTTGCGAGGTCGAAAGGACGCTGCACACGGACACAGCCATGAGAGACGCCACGGAATGCGTTCTGGAAGAAACCAGGCGTGGAAGTATCGTGCAGATAGACCGAGTGATTGTTCTTAAAACGGAAGACGATACGTCCTAATGAGTTGCCTCGTCCACCATCCTGTGCCACACGATACTTGCCACTGGCAAGCATGGAACTGGAAACACTGCCAATAGCCACTTTCTTTCCTGTGGCACGTTCTGCAATATAATAGCGATGACGGGCGAAATAGCCACTGTCACCAGCATGGTGAAGCACATCATTATTCACGATACTCTGAGGAATACTCCATTCTGGATTCACCTGCATATATTCTATCGCACTCGTCAACAAAGGTGTCTTGGTAATCACTTTTCCACATCCAATACGCATCTCCGTCGAAGAGTTCGTATCAAAGGCATAAAGCATAAAGGCGGGGATATTCACCACAATGCGCTTGCCTGTAGTGGGCATTGGCTTCTTGTCACGCCAACGACAACGTTCCATATTGATTAATATCCGACGACGACTGGCATCAGAGGTAGAATCAACAAGTTGTCTCTTGAGTTGACTATACAAGGAAGACTGTGGCTCTGCCGCTCTCAGGAACTCCCCTACACTATCCGTCAATATCTTACTGAAGGCTGATTGATAGAAGGCTTCATTAGGACGCTCAATAGCCACATCATACATACCTCCTATCGCTGCCCTGGGATTCACAAAACCATAACGCTGACCTGCTGCATATTGCAGGTAGGCACGTGTCAGGTTATACTCCAAACGGGCTGTCACATCATTAGCAGAATGTTGCTGGTCGAAATCCAATGCGTGATAACGCTGCAAGTCTTCCTCAATTGCCTTCACCTTAAAGTAGGTCTCTGACAAGCCAATACTACTCAGTTGATGCAAGCACTGAACCAAGGTATCTGCCATGGGGGAAACACCCTGACGGTCAATCCACAACAGTCCATTACCCTGCCGATAATACAAGGCGGCACGACTATCGGGCGACAAAGAGTCACGACCAACATTCCCCATTTTATTGATGGCAGTCTGGACTTCATTGGGACTCAATTCAAAAACAGGCGTCTTCAAAGATGAAAACGCCTCCATTGTTATGTCCTTTTTCTGTTGAAACCCTTCACTACTACATCCTGTAATGACAAAAGCCAACAGAACTAAAAGAATCGTCAGATAACAATCTTTCTGACAACCTTTCCTACCTTGATAATATAACACCCTTTAGGAATGTTTGTAAGTTCTACTTTCTGAGCGGGACTCTCTATACGTACAGACATCACATGACGACCCGTCAGGGAAATAACTTCCATCACCTGACCTTCTGCGCCTGTTACACGAACTACTGACTTATTGACAGTAATCTGTATATCATTCCTTGTATCATCATCCTGCTCGACGCCAATAGTCTCAACCTGCGAAGCCTGAACGCTTGCAGGAATCATGAACAGCATGGCTGCCATCAGTGTTAATCCAAGTAAATGCTTCTTCATAAAATGTACATATTACGAAGGCAAAAGTAAACAATTTATTTGAAACTACCAAATAATCTGAGAAAAAAATGCACTTTAGAGGTCAAAAATCATCTGTTCGTCACTCAAGCGGCTGTTTTCAAACACTTCTTTTGCCTCTTTTAAGAGTACTTCTTCATCCTCATAACGGGAAGAATAATGACCCAAAATCAGAAGTTGGGCCCCTGCATCACGTGCTACCATCGCAGCCTGTCGCGCTGTAGAATGGCAGTACTTCTCTGCCCGTTGAATATTATCGTCGGCATACGTGCTCTCATGGTATAGAGCGGTTATCCCCTTCAACGACTCATGTAACGTCGGGATATAGCGGGTATCACTACAATAGGCATAACTGCGAGGCGGATCGGCAGGCTCTACAAGTCGGTTGTTAGGAACATGCTCTCCTTCCTCTGTCGTCCAATCCGCACCTGCCTTGATATTATTGATTTGACTGACGGGAATCTGGTAGAAGTCTATCATGTCACGCTTGATATGCGGCTGAGTAGGTTTCTCCTTGAAAAGAAAACCGCAACATGGCATCCGATGCTCTAAGGGAATCGTCTCTACGGTCAGGCTATGGTCTTCGTAAATAACTTGTTGGCGAGTCGTGTCTATCGCCTGGAACACTACTTCAAACTCCAAACCCCTACAGAACATTCTCATCTGCTCTTGAAGCATCGGTTCCAATTCTGCTGGTGCATAGACTGTGAGTTTGGCCGTACGTCCCAATAAGCCGAACGTACTGATCATGCCTATCAACCCAAAACAATGATCCCCATGCAGATGGGTGATAAAGACGGCAGAGAGTTTCGTAAAACGGATATGAGAGCGGCGCAACTGCATCTGGGTGCCCTCCCCACAATCCACCATAAACTGCTTCCCACGTATCTCAACAACCTGAGAAGAAGCATGATGGTGAAGTGTGGGCAGAGCGCTCCCACATCCTAATATGTGAATCCTAAACGGTTCCAAGAGAAAGACTCAATCGTCAAATCTTATAATCGTCAGCAGATGCCTCTTCCAATTTGATATCAGAATCGGGTTTCTTCAGTTGCTGACGTCCATATTCGTAGGTATCTTCACTATCCTTGATAACCAAAGAGTCCGGACTCAGTTTGACGAAATCATAGACAACAGCCTCTTCTTCCTCGCCACCGCCTTCACGAATGGATACCAATTCCAATTTGCCACGAAGCAATCTCCATGTTTTGTAGGTTAGGCTACTCTGTTCGATACCCTCAACGATACCACCTTCCTTGATACGAAAACCGACCTCATCACTTCCATCAAGAGGATTAGGCATCACCCAGTTACCTAACAAGGCAGTCTGATTGATAACAACAAGAGCCTCTGTTTTCTTCTGGTTGGGAACAACTGCCAAACGGTCGCCTGACTGAAGACTGCCAAACACCTGGTTATTGTCACGGGCATAGGTAATATCTATTTGTACCGTATCACCCAAATCGGTCACAATCTGCAAGGTATTCATTGCCGTTTCCTCACCACAGGTGCCATAGATCGTAGGATCTTGCAAAGCACTCAAGTCTGTAGAATCACCGTTATCAAACGGAACCTTCTGTGTCTTACCGCCACAACTACTCATTGCCATTACCACACAGGCAATCATCGTTAGTACAATTGAAATCTTTTTCATGTCAGTTTTTGTTTATTGATTTTCATTTCTTTTTGCCTCATTCCAAAGAGCATCCATCTCCTCAAGCGTCATTTCTGTCAGGGGTTTCCCCATTTTGATACTATGTTGCTCGATATAATTGAAGCGACGGATAAACTTCTGGTTTGTCTCCTCTAATGCATTATCGGGATTCAGATGATAAAGGCGAGCGGCATTGATGACAGAGAAGAGGAAGTCACCCAGTTCTTGCTCTGAACGTTGCTTATCCTCACGCTTTAACTCTGTTTCCAATTCGCCTAACTCTTCGCGTACCTTCGACCATACATCCTGTTTGTCTTCCCAATCGAATCCCACATGGCGGGCTTTGTCCTGTATGCGATAGGCCTTAATCAAAGAAGGCAAAGATACGGGCACTCCGCCTAATACGGTCTTGTTACCGTCTTTCTCCTTCTGCTTAATCTGTTCCCAGTTATCGAGCACCTCTTCTGCGCTCTTGGCAACCGTCTCGCCATACACATGTGGATGACGGAATATCATCTTATCACACAGTTTGTTACAGACATCTGCCACATCAAACTGTCCCTTTTCTTCTCCGATACGACTATAGAATACGATATGAAGCAGCACATCACCTAACTCCTTGCATATTTCATGCGAGTCGTCTTTCATCAATGCATCGCTTAATTCATACGCTTCTTCTATCGTGTTGGCACGTAAAGAATCGTTTGTCTGCTTGCGATCCCATGGGCATTCCACACGTAAGCGATCCATCACATCAAGCAGTCGACCAAAGGCTGCCATTTTCTCTTCTTTTGTATGCATCTGTTCCATCGTAAATGCAAAGGTACTAAAAAATTCTTAATTCTTAATTCTTAATTCACATTTATTTTGTACCTTTGCACGTCATTAATAAAAAAGTATGGAATTAGCGAGCAAATATGACCCAAAAGAGGTCGAATCGAAATGGTATCAGTATTGGCTGGATAACAAACTATTCGCCAGTAAACCTGATGGACGTCAACCCTACACTATTGTGATCCCACCGCCAAACGTTACTGGTGTGCTACATATGGGTCACATGCTAAATAACACGATTCAAGATATCCTGGTGCGCAGAGCCCGTATGGAAGGTAAGAATGCCTGCTGGGTACCAGGTACAGACCACGCCTCCATTGCTACAGAAGCAAAAGTGGTGAAGAAACTGGCTGGTGAAGGTATCAAGAAACGTGACCTGACTCGTGAGCAATTCTTAGAACATGCATGGGACTGGACACATGAGCATGGTGGCATCATTCTGAAACAGTTACGCCGTTTGGGTGCCAGTTGCGACTGGGACCGTACAGCCTTTACAATGGACGAGAAGCGTTCTGAGAGTGTTATCAAGGTTTTCGTAGACCTCTATAACAAAGGACTCATCTATCGCGGGCTCCGCATGGTAAACTGGGATCCCAAGGCACTGACAGCATTGTCAACAGAAGAAGTTATATACAAGGAAGAGCAGAGTCATCTGTTCCATTTGAAATACTATGTAGACGGTCTAGATAAACTAGATAATCTAGAAGAACTAGAAAAAGAGGGTAACATCATCCACAAGGATGAGAAGGGCTATTATGCAGTTGTTGCTACTACACGTCCTGAAACCATCATGGGTGATACCGCTATGTGTATCAACCCCAAAGACCCGAAGAACCAGTGGTTGAAAGGGTGTAAGGTTATCGTTCCTTTGGTGAATCGCGTTATTCCTGTCATTGAAGACCGTTATGTCGATATCGAGTTTGGTACGGGTTGCTTAAAGGTAACTCCTGCCCACGATACTAACGACTATATGTTGGGTAAGACTCACAACCTTGAGACCATTGACATCTTCAATCCCGATGGTACCATCAGCGAACAGAGTCCTATCTACGTAGGCATGGACCGTATGGACTGCCGTAAGCAAATCAGCAAGGACCTGCAGGAAGCAGGACTTATGGAACGCATCGAAGACTATATTAATAAGGTAGGCTATTCTGAGCGTAACCCTGATACCGCTATCGAGCCACGCCTTTCACTGCAGTGGTTCCTCAAGATGCAGCACTTTGCTGACATCGCTTTGCCACCAGTAGTAAATGGTGAGATGCACTTCTATCCACAGAAGTATGTCAATACCTACAAGAACTGGTTAGAGAACATTCAGGACTGGTGTATCTCACGCCAACTATGGTGGGGGCATCGAATTCCAGCCTACTACTATAATGATCAAGATGACTATGTCGTAGCAGAGACACGCGAGGAGGCTTTGAAACTGGCTCAGCAAAAGGATCCAAAGGTAACTGATGCCGACCTGCGTCAGGACGAGGATGCCCTCGACACCTGGTTTAGTTCTTGGCTGTGGCCTGTATCGCTGTTCGACGGCATCAACAACCCCGGCAACAAGGAAATTAAATACTACTACCCCACCTCTGATTTGGTTACGGCTCCCGATATTATTTTCTTCTGGGTAGCCCGTATGATTATGGCAGGTGAGGAATATATGGGTACGTTCCCTTTCAAGAATGTTTACTTTACAGGTATCGTTCGCGACAAACTGGGTCGTAAGATGTCCAAGTCACTGGGTAACAGCCCCGACCCTATCGAGTTGATTGAGAAGTTTGGTGCTGATGGTGTGCGTATGGGTATGATGCTCTCGGCACCTGCAGGAAACGACATCCTTTTCGACGAGGCTCTCTGCGAGCAGGGACGTAACTTCAATAATAAGATATGGAATGCTTTCCGTCTCGTCAAAGGATGGAAAGTTGCAGATATTAAACCATCAGAAGCAAACAAAATTGCCACAGCATGGTTTGAAGCAAAACTGAAGCAGACTAACGCCGAGATTGACGATTTCTTCAAGAAGTACCGTCTCTCCGATGCGTTAATGGCAGTGTATAAGTTGTTCTGGGACGAGTTCTCAAGTTGGTATCTGGAGATGGTGAAACCTGCTTATATCAATGGAGAGGCACAACCTATTGACCAGACAACCTACAATAAGACGCTCGAATTTTTCGAA
>Ga0310690_10011495_pt1 | contig 10919 bp, 4 predicted proteins | sample AusTroGonzalo_MG_2_FD_207661 | JGI IMG/M metagenome (GOLD analysis project Ga0310690, IMG submission 207661) | Bovine rumen microbial communities from tropical cattle in Woodstock, Queensland, Australia - Gonzalo_04 (v2) (version 2) | ecosystem: Host-associated > Mammals > Digestive system >...
ATTTAACAGAATGCAACAGATACAATGAGGCACTTGTTGAACTTGACAAAGCTATTGTAAGCGGATCTTATAATAACGATGAATACTGCGATTCCCTGACGGAAGCATACAATAAAAAAATGGACATTTTATGCGAAATGGGCAGATTCACCGAAGCAATGGGAATGGGCCACATAATAGCGCACCGTGAAGCAGAAACAGCATTCATCAGCAGCCGTAAAACATCAATCCGCAATATGCACCTCCATCTTGAAAGCACTTTAAGGCTGAAAAAAGCGCTGGCCTTCTGCTGCCGCCCGGAAAACAGGGAAATTTTCGCCGTAAGCAGAATTCATATTTTAGAAGAACTTAAACGTTATGACGAAGCGCTGGAGATTTGCAATGAATACCTGAAAAATCAGGATAACAGCCAGGGAAGGCACTGTGGCGGAACAGATGACATGAGGGAAGAGGCAGAATTCCTAAAAATATCTATTCTTGAAGAACTGGGCAGAAAAGAGGAAATGATTGCCAGCATGAAGGAATTTATGGAAAAAACCAGAAACAACCGGCATAAAGCAAACCTTATGCTTGATCTTGCCTATGTCTATCTTGAAACAGGAATGTCTGATGACGCGGCAAAACTTCTGCCAAAACTTGAAAAAGGGAATTTTCATCCGCTCTTATACGAGAAGCTAACCGCAGCGGCAACAGCAATAAGGGTAGCAATGCTTGCTAGAGACGGCAAAGAAGAACAGGCCATGAACATTGTAGCGGAATCATGCCTTAAGGAAAAACGCTTTACAAATTATGCCATGATTTACGAAGTCCTTAACAGAAGCGGCCTTTTAAACAAAATGATTGAATCTGCTGCCCCCTCCCATACGGAAATGCCAGATTTTCTGCTGAAAATGGCTAAGGATCTGGATTATAATGACCGCACGGCAAAAGCCATAGCCCTGCTTAACAGGACACTTGCCAAATGGCCGGGCAACAGAAATGCCATTGAATTAAAAGAAAAAATTGAACAGGACAAAATCTGAACATAAACATTTTTGACAACATGCTGTCAAAATAATGATGTAATATGGTATTATATCCAAAACAAGGAGAATTTTTATGAAACAGAAAGGAAAAGACTACGGAGCAATCAGCGAATACGGCAAAACACAGAAAACCATTCAAAGGGTTCATCGTGTTATGACTGTTTTCAGCATACTTATAGCAAACAGGCATGAGGTATCGCTGCAGGACATTCTTAACAGGCTTAAGGAGACAAGCCCCGAATACAATGTGTCAATGCGCAGCCTTCGCAGGGATATAGACATATTAAGGCAATGCGGCTACGATAACAATATAGAACAAAAAAGAGGAATTATTTTTTTTAAATTCGAAGATAACAGGGAAGAAGCAAACGCAAAATATGCCATGAAGGAAATTTCACATAACGATGCCGTAAGAAGCAAGGAGGCCTATCTGCGTGAGCTTAATGACGGCCTTATAAAATTTTATGACAGCGGAATGCACAACATGGTTCTGGAACACAAGATTGACGATCTTATCGAAAAAAGACAGTTTCCGCAGGCGCTTGAACTTGTAAGAGCATTAAGAAAGGACTCCCCTGCCAATGTAGAAATTGCATCAAAGGAACTTGAACTCTCATGCAGGCTTGGCGAATACGAAAAAGCAGAAGAAGTATGCCGGCATATCATAGATATATGCGCGAATAGTTACAGGACTGCGGGCATGAGAGCTATAAGCGACATGATAGGCTATATAATCAAAGCAATAGAGCTGATAGACCTGGCAGACTCCGAATACAAGGCCAGCGAATTTTTCAATTCGGTTTTTAGCTATGCTGAAAAATATCCATATTTAAAAAGGGAATTTATTCTTTCCAGAGGACTATCCCTTGAAAAAATGGGAAGGCAGGAAGAGGAACTTGAACTTTATTCGGCTTATGGCAACAATGATGGATTATTCGCTTCAAAAAAAGCCAGGCTGTTAAAATCTCTTGGGAGAAAGGAAGAATATACTGCATTGTGCAGCCTGCCAGAAAACAAAATAAATATTGCCCTTGACAAGGTAAATGAACTGAGAAAGGAAGGCAGATATGACGAGGCTATGGAAGAATGTGATAAAATTATCAACCTGAATGAAAATGAAATAGCAAAAACTTACAAGTTTTCATTTATCAACATAAAGATTAACGCAAAAAGAATCAAGGCCAAAATGCTTGCCGATTTGGGACGATATGAGGAGCTTGTAGGTTTTGTCAAAAAAAACTTTAGTGAAAAAGATAATTATGGACTTGATTTCAGCGTAAGAATGGAAAACCTGCTGCATTTGTCTTTTGCAAAAAATCCGGAAACGGCTCTTGAATTTTTCTCAAGGCCTGAAAACAGGGAAATGTTTGCCGCAAGCAGAATCAGGCTTCTGTCCAAAACAGGCCGCAATGAGGAAGCCATTGCCGAATGTGACAAAATCCTTTCCGGCGAACTGAAAGATTCCACTGCGGATTTCTTCAGAAAGAAAAAAGAATCCCTGCTTAAAATAAATGGAGACAATGAAAAACTGCTTGCAATAAAACAGGAAAAAATGGATAAAAGCAACCTGTATAGGGAAAAATTCCAGAAAACCCTGGATTATGCAACAGAGCTTATTGAAACAGACAATCTGGAACAGGCCGCGGCCATTATTGAAAAGGCGGAAAAACAGCTTAAGCAATTCCATAACATATCTGAAAAAACAACGGGGTATCATCATTTTTATGACCTGATAAAAATAAAGACAAGACTTTTGCTACACAGGGGCAAAGCCGTTCAGGCGGTGGAATTAGTGGAAAGCAATTTCAAGGCACTTGAAAAGGAAAACGGCACGGCAAAGGCATACATACTGCTATACGATGTGCTTAAAAGCGGCGGACAGCTTAAGGAATACGCCATGCAGGCAAAGCATACCGGCAGGGATTACATTCTGCTGAACATTGCCGAGGCATTTCTTGCGGAGTCTAGACTAATCGGGTTCGCGAACAGGTACAATGATGCCATCGCGGTGGCAAAAATTGTGCAGGAACTGTGGCCGGACACCCGCGAAATACCGAACATGGATGCCAGGCATATAATTGAACTTGCGGAAAAAGCCATAAAAAGCAGACAGGAGCGAAAGTAATCTGCGCAGCCGGAAAGCAGTAAGCAAACAAAGAATGAGCCGGACAGTTCTTCTGACCGGCTCTTTTTTTATTTATGATTTAAGGCGTTTATTCTTTGTTCCATTCAATTCCTACTTCGCGCCATTGTTCATCAGTTACATCACCAATGGACTCAGGGAAATTATATTTTTTGCGGCAATCTTCGCATAAATCCTCTACATACACCAAATTGAAAAAATCCTCAGCTGTAGCGGTTTCCGGATCATAGCTATCATCTGGATATTCAAAAGAAATTGTAGGGACAAATTCGTCATATTTTTTTCTCGGTATTTCATTATCGCAATGAAAACATCTTATATGATCTTCCTTGCGTGCTATTTCATACGCCTTATAGCATTCCCCCAAAAGACAATTTATGCCATCACTGCCAAAAAAAGACATGCCTTTTTCCTTTCTGCCCATCAGTTTTGTCAGCATGTATATAATAAGAGGCTCTGCCTCTTCTCTATCCATTATATATGAAGAAAGGCCACTTTCCCCGGCATCGGTGTTCCATTCTATGCCTGGAACATTATCTTTAATATCTTTTGAGGAAAGAAAATTCTCCTCGCAGCGGTCTATAAGAGACAGAATCGATGGAACATTTTTTCCATCTTTTTTTTCAAACCTTCCCCATCCGGCGATTCCGTCCTGTTTTCCGTCAGGGCTGCCAGTCTGAACAAGTATCCATTTATCATGCAAGCCAGCTTTCATACAGTTTAATTCCGGGATAAAAATATGTTTGATGAATTTATCACGCGCAAAATTTTCATTATGCTTTTGCATGGAATAAATGCTTTTTTCAGGATTCCAAACTATAATGTGTATACTCATAAATCATTCTCCTTATATGTTTTGACATTTTTTTGCAGACATACCGCACTGCATAAATACATTTTACAAAGCAGTATTGACAGCATATTGGCAAAAGTAAAATTTCAGCACAGCCTTTTAATTAAATTCCGTAAGCCATTTGAAATCGTTATTGTCTACCCACCACTTTTTATACTCCTCTGGAATCTGGCCGCTTTTTTTGGGATTCCTTACAAGTTTAAGATCAAATTCAACCGTGTCATTGTCTTTTCTGAATATAAGAGGCTGTCCCCGCTCATCGCAGAACAGTGATTTAAATCCCTGAACCTTAAACTGCCAGTCTATATGCTTTGTACCTTTGGGGTCAACAAAAGTTATTTTCTGCCTGTTCCCGTTTTTTTGCCAGAATATGAAATCCGGAAAAAAATTCCTGTAATCACTATTATCGGAAACATAAGGCAGACATATCCTGTCCTGGCTTTCGTCAATTTTACTGAACATCCATTGGCAGTTTATTTTCTGTGGCAAAACACATTTTATAAGATTTTTAACAAAAGCGGCCTCGCTTTCCTGTTTTATGATATGTGTAATAAAATCCGCAGGTTTTGAATCAGGTTCTGCATAAATTACCGGGATATAATAATGCTGGCTTATTTTGCGTATGTTAATATTCCTTCCGCCAAAATTAAATGTTTCATTCGTGCTTGTATGCACTTTTTCATGACTGTCTGCCCAATACAGACAGCCGTCATCTCCATAATGTGCTTTGCCTTCGCGTACAAGGGAGGTTAATGTCTCACCAGTAAAAACTGTATTAACGGCATTTATCTTTGTACGCAGGCTCTGCTTTTCATTGTCGTCCATATCCGTTTCTATGTGTTCGTAATGAATTATGTCTGCATTTTCTTCCCCGCCACTGCCGTCTGGGCCACATATAGGCCGTACGCCTTTTACTGTTTTTTCTTTTTTTTCAATGGCCTTACGCAGCTGTTTCAGCAGATAATCAAAATCACCATAATCCGCAGAATCCAACTGATTGTAATTATTGTTTTCCGTAAAACTATGTTTAAGTTCAGAATATTGCGCCAAAGACCATCTTTCAGAATCGGATTGACAGGATTGCAGCATGAATGTTCCAAAACTCATTGCGTTAAAAACACTGTCAAATCTTTCCTTACATTCATGATTTATCTTAAAGCTGCTTATTACGCGTTTTTCCGTTTCCTGTATGTCCGGCACAAGAAGCGGGAAAGGAGGCTGCGAAAGTTTTATGTCTATGTCCAGTTTTTTTCTTTCAGTTTTTTCGCCAAGTCCCTTTATGCCGGAAAGAACATAATCTATGCTTTTTTTATCCGTAGGGAAAACAAAAAGCGTTTCAAGATATTTGTTTTTATTTTTGTCATTTTCTTTCAGTCTTTTGCGGTTTTCAACATTATCAGGATAAGGCTGTATTCTTATTCCGCGTCCTATGCTTTGAGGGACAAATTTTTCAGCTTCTTTTTTCCCTATGTTTATGAAATTAATCACATTTGGGCGGTTACTGTCCCAGCCCTCGTAAAAGGAACGGCTGCCAAGAAGAATGTTTATTGTACATTCTGGCTTATCTATGTTATAAAACCAGTTTTGCGTGGCATAAGTGTGCAGTTTTTCGTAACCATGCAGATAATTATTTATGAATGTGTCCGCATCGCCGATTTTAATAAGTGCAAACGGGGAATCTGCCGTTTTTAATTTAAGGACAATTTCCCTGCCTTCTTCGCCTTTGTAATACTCCAATGCCCCTGTGCTTACGGAATTGAAGGAATATCTCCGCAAATCATCAATGGTAATTGACTTTATGTCCTCACGCGGAATTATAATGCTTTCCCCACCGAAATAATATTTCCTTTCTTCCTGACTGAACACTTCCACAAGACCGTTTTTTGCCTCTTCAAAAAGATTACCGTCAATTTTACCGCCTGCGATGTTAAGCATATATCTGCAGAACATGCTCAAATCACTGTCTATGCTGTTGCTGCCTTTATTAACCGTGTTTCCAAGAGTAATCATAAGCGGATTGTGATACATATCCGGTTTGGCACTTTTCTTCACAAGGGTAAACATTATGAATGACTTAAGAACCTGCTTTTGTTTTTCCCTTTCCGAAAATTCATCATCATCTGCCTTTAATTTGAAATTAATTCCGCCAACGAGAATGTTTTTGCCATAGCCTGCCTCAGTGAATTTTGCCAGGTTAAAGTTAAAGCATGTTGTTGCAATGTCTATGGGATCTGTGAAAGTGGCGGAAAAATTAAACATAAAGCCATTTTGCGCAAGCTCATACACATATTTTTTCAAATTGGAATCCTGATTGTCTCCCCGGTGGGCTTCGTCTAGAAACACATACCAGCCCCCATTGTCAATGTAATCTGCATAATTGAGCAGATTTTCTTTTCTTTCGTCTCTTAGAATATCGCTGCGATAATAGTAGACATTTATGTAATTGCTGAAAAACGGCGCATTTTGTGCCTCTTCGTAGTCTTTTAGATTTATTAGATTTATCTGATTACCATGGAAGGAATTATATTCGTCAATCTGTTTTTGAAAAGATTTAATCAGATCCTCTCTTGGGAACAAAAGCATTATTTCCCTTTTGGGTATCAAATCCTGCGACATCAGATTATTTATGTGTTCTATAGTTTTTATCAGCACAAGCGTTTTGCCGCTGCCAGTTGCCATCCAGAAACAGGCGCGGTTAATGCCGTTTTGCGTATCATAGCCGCATTGTTCATATTTTTCTTTCAGATTATCACTGTGGTAATAATGAGCATACAGGGCAGAGGCAATTTTCTTCAATGCTTCCTGCTGATAGTTGAACATTTTCATTCTGGAGGAGAAAAATTCAATATCTCCAACCTGCCATTGGGCGGGCAGGTTATGGTACAGAAAGGAGCTTTCTTCCGAAAGCATTGTTTCAAGTATTATTTTCTGCCGTACATTATTGACGCTTTTTGTTTTCCGTGCCATGATTTCATTCCCCCCACCAGAGCAATGGCTTAAGCATTTGAGCGAATTTTATTTTTTTCTCATTGTTCATAGTCGCAAAGTCATAGCTGTATTCGGTGTTGTCCGAAAGTATCACTTTTTTGCCCACTATCTTTTTAATGGGCAGGCCTTTAAGCAGGGAAATTGTTTCCGCAAAGTCTATGTTTTCATAAAGTCTGTTGAAATCCAGGCTTACATCTTTGCCATTAAATTCAAGGACATCGGCAAGTTTGCTGTCCGTTAAAAAAACATAGTTTTCAAATGGATTTTCATTATAGAAAATGCCATATGAATCTTTATATTGCATTTTTGACAGAGTGTTTTCGTATTGTTCAAGCTCGTAGTATTTAAAAAATAATGAAGCACCATCTATCTGTCCAAAAGGATATCCCCCTTTCCATTTTTTTGTAAAACTGATTTTTTTTATTCTAGGCAACAGAACCTCATTAAAAGTTTCAGACATTTCAATTCCTATAAACTTTCTAAAACCATGATCTTCAATATTTGATCTAATTATCGCCTCAATAGTTGAACCAGTTCCGCAAAAATAATCGGCAAATATTCCTTCATTTTCAAACATACTTAAAAATTGCATTAATGTATGATAAGATTTAGGTGTTCTTTCTGATACTGAAAAACCCAACATTTCTTTTAAGTACTCACTCCCGTATTCAGGATTTGAAAATTTGCTACCATCCCATAATGTTTTTGGAATCTCTGTATCACTATCAGGTGTTTTTATTTTTCCATTTTCATAAATATATGTGGAGATTTCACTTTTTACTCTGACAAATTCTCGTTGCCAAACTAATTTAGTTCCATCTTTTGCTAAGGGAAAAATCACATTAAATCCTTGTTGTTCATATCTTTCTTTCAAACTATCTACAAAATCATCATCAAATGTTTTAGTAGATGAATCATATATTTTTGAATATTCATCATCTGTAATCATATAGAGTTTTCCGTCTTTTTCCAAAATTGGAAAAAATCTACGTGGTCTCTCTTCTCTACGAGAATTTATACCTGTTCTTGTAAAAGTTGTTAATTTTTCGTCACCAGTTTTATCAACTTCCAATATACCAATTTTTATAATATCCTTAGCATGTAAAATTGAATATTCCGTAGTTTTATTTACCTTATTAGCAACTCTTCCTTGCGGATTGCATTTTACAGTTATTGTTGAAATATAATTTTCTCTTCCAAAAATAGAATCTTGTAATAAAATCAGATTTCTTAGTTCTATGTCGTCAATCGCAGTTATATTTATACCATTATTTTTTAATAAACTTACAGACAATCTCATCCGATTTTCAATAAAAGTAAGCCAACTTGAATCTCTATAATTATTTACATAAAAAATAGGGGAGCCAGATGTGTTATACGGCGGGTCAATATATATGCACTGAACCTGGCTTTTGTATCTGTCTTTTAGAGTGTTCAAAGCCTGATAATTTTCGCTATGTATAAGCCTGCCGTCAAGAGCATCGTCCAAATTATCAAATTGGGCAAGAATTTCTGCTTCAAGTTCTTTAAAATATTTTGTATCTATGGGCAAATGCGCATATTTTGACAAGTTCCTTGTTTTAAAATCAAAATTTTCGTCAACAATGCCCAATGTCTGCCATTCTTCTATTTGCTGTTTAAGGCCTGCGCTATCTGATATTTTATCAACAATTTCTTTATTCAGACGGTCAATGGTTATAACATAATTGCTATTTAGCACAAATTTTGGCTTGTTCCATATCCTAACAAGTTCCTGCTCAAACTGCGAAATAAAATCAATTAATTTAAGAGCAAAATCCTTGAAAGTCTTAAATCTTTGCAAAGCCGACGAATCAAATTCATTCTGCTCATCAAGCAATACCTGGTGAATGTACAAATCCAGCTGCTCTGTAAGAAATTTCTTTGCATTCTTGTTTATGAAAAAATCCACGGAGGACTGCTTATTGAAAACATTTATGGCCTTTTTTATTGCTTCTTCGCTTATACCTGATTCTTTTGCGATTTCCTCTTGTTTGGTCTTACGGCCTTTAATGGAATAAGAAACTTTCAAAATATAACATTTTTCTTTTTCTTCCTCAATGAAATTAGGGATTTCATAGCCGGAATATTCAAACAAAACTTCCTTTTTCTCATTGTTCTGTTTGCCTGTTATTTCAGAGCAGTCAAAAGCAAACCTGATTTTCTGCCCATTGTCCTCCACGGAAACAACAATGTTCTTATACATTATGTCGCTTTTGACATAATAAAGCATATTGGTTTTCCAGAAAAGAATCACATCTTTATTGTCTGTGTAAACACGCTCATATTTTTTGTCTGCGTAAGCTGTTTTACAGTAATAAACACTGCCGCTTTCACTGAAATACCTGCTGAAAAATGAATACAAATGATTGAAAAAATCTTCCCTGGCATTGTCATTACGCAGAATTTCGTTTTTATTAACAAGATTTTCAAATTCGGCAAGCATTTTCCTGTAATATGCGTGCTTTATGGCAAGCAGGTTGACAAACCCTCCGTTTCCTTTAATATCCTCACCGGTAAAAACATCGTTCAGGGCGTTGTAAAATTTCTGCTCATTTGCATTTGTCATAATAGAAAAATTCCTTATATTAGGCAAGTCTTACTACGAGCAGAAGGCAATAGCAATAATCAGAAAATGTCAGAAATGGAAAGACATTTTCTGTTATATTGCAAAAGCTGCGCGCGCCAGCTTGCCAATTAACGCAGGGAAATAAAAAGCGGCCCTGCATTGTCAAGATATAAAAAGCGGCCGTTCTCGGCGTAGCCGAAAGATAGATTTTTATTAAAGTTCCGCTATAAAACAGGCGGTTTTCCAGCCTCGCACTGCGAGCCTGGTTTTCCTGTTCAGCCGTTGGCAGGCTGAAAAAAATCATGCATAAACAGCCTTGCACGATTTTTTATGTGCTAAGTCTTATAAGATACTGAAACAAGTTCAGCATGACATTTGCGTAAAAAATGGCAATTTCCTGTTAAAAATCTTGGAAAAAGTGGCAATTTTTGTCTAAATTAGCTGGAAAAAGTGGCAAAATTCATTTATTTTTCCTGGAATTTATGGCATTTTTTATAGAACAAACAGTAATGAATCCATAAAAACACATAGGGAATACAGTAGGAAGAAATACTGTATTCCCTTGGTTTATGCCTGCCTTTTTGAAACATTTGTTTTGTTTACCTTTTTGTAAAATTCAAATTCCTTCTGGTATGGGATTCCGTCATTGTCCTTATCACCGGCATACATAAAGTCCTGCAACCTGTCTGCGGAAACCGCCCACCAGTTCATAAGATTCATCGCATTGGCAGATTTAAATATTATGGGGGCGCGGGCATTGTCAATAAAATTCAGACTCACGGATTTTCCCGAATATGACAGAACCGCTATTTTCTCATTGTCCTGGAAAACATCCACAAACTGTTCATTATATGACCTGCCTTCCTCATTCTGCTTTACGAATGAAACAGGCTTGTAGAAATCTATCCCAAAAGATTTCTTAAAATATTTTCTGTTATGCCATTCATCATAAAAAATCCTTATATTTTTTTCATTAAAAGGTTTGGTAAACATCTTCAGCAAAAACAGGTCAGCCACTGATGTCACATTGTCCACGATATAATATACAAATGCCTTGCTGTATTTGTTTCTTATTGTAAACATTATATCCCTTGTTGTGGAAAAAGGATTGTCAGCAACAGTAAATACTTTTTCCAGGTATATCCGAATGGCATTTTTGCCTCTCAGATATTCCAGGCTGCCTATCGTAATGTCCTTGTCATTGCATATACGCCAGTAATAACGCATTGACTCTTTCTTGCCCGTGGTGAAAAAAGATTCCTTGAAACAGATATTTTCCTTAAAGGTTTCTTTTTCCATAATTTCAAAAAGCTGTTTCATTTT
>Ga0310690_10011497_pt1 | contig 10918 bp, 9 predicted proteins | sample AusTroGonzalo_MG_2_FD_207661 | JGI IMG/M metagenome (GOLD analysis project Ga0310690, IMG submission 207661) | Bovine rumen microbial communities from tropical cattle in Woodstock, Queensland, Australia - Gonzalo_04 (v2) (version 2) | ecosystem: Host-associated > Mammals > Digestive system >...
CCATGAGGAATAAAGCTTGGGGTGCACATTGCGATTCGGGGTATTGTTCAAGCAGTTGGTTGCCCAGCTCGATGCTCTTATTGGAATCTTTCAAGGTTATGTTGATTTCCATAGCGTGAAAAAGCCAAATGGGGGCTTTAGGATCGTTGGGGTTCTGCTCGACAAATTTGCAATACTTTTCAGCCACCGTGGGTGCTGTCTCAAAGTTCATCGTCCGGTCCTCGTTAAACAAGGTGGCTTCCGCCTCTAACATGTCTTTTTCGGTGAGTTTCTTTTCGCCACAGGCAAACATGCCAAAAGCAAAGAGGATGGCGAGCATCAGTTTCAAAGTGTTTTTCATATCATTACGTTTTATCTGTGTTTCTTTTTGCTTGGGAATACCATCCTATAGTCCACATCGCACTTGCCCTCGGAGATGGCACGCAACTTGCCTTGTAGCAAAGTCTTGCGCAGTGGCGCAATGCGATCGACATGGACATGGCCTTCAAGGTGGTCATATTCATGCTGGATGATGCGGGCACGAATGCCTTCAAAGACTTCCTCGTGTTCTTGGAAGTTCTCGTCTAGGTACTTGAGGCGAATCTTGTCGGGGCGCACCACCTCTTCGTAAATGTTGGGCAGACTGAGGCATCCTTCCTTGAACGGCACCATGTCTCCGAAAGACTCCAGTAGTTCGGCGTTGATGAAGACTTGTTTGAAGTCCTTGGCGTCTGGATAGTCGGGGTAGAAGGGGTTGCCATCCACAATGAAAAGCCGGATGGATTTGTTAACCTGCGGTGCGGCCAAGCCGACGCCCTCGGAATGGGCCAAAGTCTCCCACATGTCGGCGATAAGCTTGTCCAACTCGGGATAGTCCGGCGTGATGGGCTGAGCGATGGCCTTCAGGGTAGGGTGACCGTATGCTACTATCGGTAAGATCATTTTAGTTATCAGTTGTTCAGTTATTCAGTTGTTCAGTTTTGTTGTTATTGTATGCAAAGCAAGGCATTCTTCATTCCACATTCAGCATTCCTAATTCCTCATTCTAATGGATTCCATATACGATTGCAGGATGATGGTCGCGGCGATGGTATCGACGAGTTCCTTGTCCTGGCGCTTGGATTTGCTCAGCCCTGCGTCAATCATGGTTTGGTGGGCCATGACGGAGGTAAAGCGTTCATCGTAGCGTACGATTTTCATGTCGGGAAGCATTTTTACCAAGCGGTTGACGATAGGCTCAATGTACTTGGAGCAGTCGGAAGGGTTGTTTTTCATGTCCTTTGGCTCGCCGATGACGATAAGTTCGACTTCCTCCTTCTTCACGTAATCCAACACAAAATCGACAAGTTTGTGCGACTCCACCGTCGTCAGCCCATTTGCGATGATTTGCAAAGGATCGGTGACGGCGATGCCGCTGCGTTTCCTGCCCAAGTCGATAGCCATTATTCTTGCCATGTCCTTCACATTTGAGGCGCAAAAATACACAAAATCCTGCAGTTGGGGGAAATTGGGCGACAAAAAAGGGAATAATGAGCCTGTTTCCTCAAAAAATCACTACATTTGCGGTTCAAATGAGAAATTGTCAATAATGCGTAAACTATTGATGATCATGGGACTGCTGTTTTGTTTTGCCTTTTCTGCGAGGGCGACACACCAGCGTGCAGCCGAGATTACCTATACATGGCTGGGCGGCAATGCCTATGAATTTACGCTGACTACTTATAATGTACCAAATGCGGCTTGGCAGCAGCGCGATTCATTGCTGATTAACTGGGGCGATGGCTCTGGAGAGTATGTTCCGCGAACTGCTTGGCAAGATTTGGGCGATGATTGTGTTGTAAATACCTATAAATCAATTCATAATTACGCATCATCGGGGACTTATACCATTAGTATGGAGGATGCCAACCGCAACTACGGTGTGATTAATGTACCCAATTCGGTGATGGTGCCGATGCACATCGATACAGAATTGGTGATTAATCCGTTTTTGGGCTACAACAACTCTCCACAACTGCTCAACCCGCCATTGGATAGGGGATGTGTGGGCAAGCTCTATTTGCACAATCCTTCGGCATACGACCCCGATGGCGATAGTTTGAGTTATAAATTGGTCACTTGCAAGGGTCAGGACGGCATTGAGATTGCTGGTTACACTTTGCCGCAAGCCTCACAATCATTTGAAATTGATTCGCTTACGGGCGAGTTGCGTTGGGATGCACCGCTCATGCAAGGCGAATACAATGTGGCTATCATGGTGGAGGAGTGGCGGCACGGGGTGAAAATTGGCTCCGTGGTGCGTGATATGCAAATCTTGATTTCCTATTGCGACAATGACCTGCCTCAAATCCAATGCGATGACCAATATTGCCTTGTGGCGGGCGAACAACTTGATTTCATCATCTCGGCCTCCGACCCCAATGGTGACAATGTGACTTTGACTGCCTCGGGTGCGCCTTTTGAGGTGGCGGTGAGTCCAGCAATGCTGAATCCCGAAACGGCTTTTGGAATGCATCCTCAGATGGAATTCCTTTGGAACACTGTTTACGCCCATATTCGCAACACACCTTATCAGGTGGTGATTCATGCAAAGGACGACGACACCCCCGTCAGCTTGACCAACTTAAAGACGGTGAGTATCCATGTGATGGCTCCAAAAGTGCAAAACTTTGCCGCTGACTTGCACGGTCATGATGTGACTTTGTCGTGGTTGCCTTATCCATGCTCCAATGCTGTGGCATTGCTCGTTTATCGCAAGGCGGGTTGCGATGGTTATGAACCTGATGACTGCGAAACGGGCATCCGCAACGGTTACCAACTTATTTCCACCTTAAGCGATGTCTCAACGACTTTTTATATTGATTCAAACCTTTCGCAAGGCGTTGAATATGAATATCGAATTTTGGCGCAGTTCCCTGATGGAGCTTTGAGCATCGTCAGTGATGCGGCTTGTGTGGTGTTGAAGAACGACAGTCCGCTGATGACTCATGTTAGCAACGACAGTATCGACCTTGTTTCGGGACATGTCGTTACCTGCTGGGCAAATCCGAAAGAGATTGACGACCAATATGTTGCACCGTTCAGTTATAGCTTGACTCGCATTCTTGACGGCCAGACCTCCATCGTTTACGAAGGTGCCGACACGACTTTTCTCGACATCAACCTTGATTTGGCGATGGCGACTAATTTATATTATAAGGTGCAAATGCGCGATGCCAACCAGCAGCTGATGGGCGAGAGCGCGACGGCCTCGGCGGTCATGCTTTCAGCAAGCGGAACCAATGATGAAGCCCACCTTTCATGGACGGAAGCCGTTCCGTGGCTCGTGGATAGCATCCAGGTGTATAAAGAAATTGATAATCATTTTGTTAGAATCGCTTCTGTGGCTGGTTTTGCCTTCACCGATACGAATGTGGAAAGCGATGAGACCTATCGATATTATGTCCGCACCTTTGGACATTACACCATTGAAAGCATTATGCGGCCTTTGGTGAACTATTCCGCCATTAAATCAGTGCGGATTGGGCATGAGGAGCCTATTGAGGAGTTTTCCTATGTATTGCCCAATGTGATTACGCCCAATGGCGACGGCTACAACGATGTGTTTGAGCCAAAGGTCAAGGGTGCTGATTTGATTGTCAGTGCTAAGACGGTGATTTTCAACCGCTGGGGCAATATCCTGTGGGACAGCGATGACCCGTTCATCCGTTGGGATGGCAAGAGCAAACAGACCAATATGGACTGTCCGCCAGGCACGTATTTCTATGTTTGCGAAATCACCTATATGGGTGAAACCGGCGAGGAACATTTGCGTTTCCAAGGTTCCATTACCATTGTCCGATAAAAATTGTAGAGACGCGGCGCGCCACGTCTCTACAATCCATTCGTGATAATTGGAATAATTCGTGAAATTCGTAGTTCCAATCAATATTTCATCATCTCAATGAGATCGACCATGCGGTTGGAATAACCCCATTCGTTGTCGTACCATGACATGATCTTCACCATCTTGCCCATGACCATCGTGCTTTGGGCATCGAAGATGCTGCTGTGCGGGTTGTGGATGATGTCGCAACTGACGATCGGGTCTTCGGTATATTCGAGCACACCCTTCATCGGGCCTTCAGCGGCTTCCTTCATGGCGGCGTTGATTTCTTCCTTCGTGGCCTCGGTCTTCAACATGCAGACGAGGTCAACAAGGGAGCCAGTCGGGGTGGGAACGCGGACGGCGATGCCGTCGAGCTTGCCATTCAGTTCAGGGATGACGATACCCACAGCCTTAGCGGCACCAGTAGTGGTGGGGATTTGCGACAAACCAGCGGAACGGGCGCGGCGCAGGTCGCTGTGCGGTCCGTCGAGGATGACTTGGTCGTTGGTGTAGCTGTGGATGGTGGTGATGTAGCCTTGCTCGATGCCGAAACGGTCGTTCAGCACCTTTGCAACAGGAGCCAAGCAGTTGGTGGTGCAGGAGGCGTTGCTGACGCATTCCACATCATCGGTCAGGTCGTTGTTGTTCACGCCGACCACGACGGTGGCGTCGATGGCATCCTTCGAGGGGGCCGAGAGGATGACCTTCTTGGCACCAGCCTTCAGGTGGTCGCCGTAACCGCCCTTGCTGCTTTCCTTCGAGCGGAACACGCCAGTCGATTCAACCACGACATCGGGGGTCTTGCCCCACTTGATGTTGAGCGGTGAACGCTCAGCAGTGACGGGAACGCGCACGCCATTGACGATGAGTGCAGTGTCGTCATACTCCACGGTGCCGGGGAATTTGCCCTGAGTGGAGTCGTATTTCAACAGGTGAGCCAGCACCTTGGTGCTCGTCAGGTCGTTGACGCCCACGATTTCCAGATTCGGACGTTCGCAAATGATGCGGAACACGTTACGGCCAATGCGGCCGAAACCATTGATACCTACTTTAATCTTTTCCATTGTTATCGGTTTGAATTGTTCGTTTTTGAAAGAAGGCGCAAAATTACCGTTTTTTTTCAATCCAAAGCATGAATGTCCATAAATTCTCAATGAATTATCATCAAATTCAATTTTTGGGAATTTATGAATCATTCATGAAAATTTGTGTTCATGAATAGTTTTTTTCTCTATTTTTGTAGCCGAATTGGTTCGCCAGTTCGCGACATATTGAATAATTAGAAGCGTTATTGCTTCCTTTCACATGAGAACCTAGGAAATTCTCAAAAACAAATAAAGGAGGTAGAATAGCGGCTCTACGCGTTTAGCGTGGGCTGTTTTCTCATCCTTTATTCAGGTAATTCCTAGGACCTTCATGTGAGATGCGAAAAACCAGCAGTCCGCGCTTCTTTTGTTTGGTGTTGGCCTGTTATGGCGGTTCGTTTTTGCAGCCGCTCAGTACTAAATGGAATCTTTATCCGTTGAAGAATGAAACGATAGAACAATCAATAATTAAAAAACAAAGCGTATGCGGAAATTTTGTCATCAATTGAAAGTTTTGCTTTTATGGCTGCTGTCGCTGTTTTTGCCTGTGAGCGTGGCGATGGCGCAAAGTCCCTCAAACACACACACTATTAGTGGCTATGTCACCGACGGCAGGAGCCAGGAAACGCTTCTTGGAGCTTCGGTGTACGATGCATCCACAATGAAAGGGACTACTACCAACAATTTCGGGTATTATACCTTGAAGCTCAATGAGGGTCAGGTAAACATGAAAGCTTCGTTTGTGGGCTTCGCGCCTTACGAGGCGGTTTTCAACTTGAAAAACGACACGGTGATAAACATCTCTTTGACCCAGTCGAACCAGCTGGATGAGGTGACGGTGACGGCAAGGGCGATGGAGAGCAACGTGCGTGGCACACAGATGAGTACCATTGAGCTGCCAGTGAAGCAACTGAAGAAAGTGCCGGCATTGTTTGGCGAGGCTGACGTGATTAAAGCCTTGCAACTGTTGCCTGGTGTGCAAAGCGGCACCGAAGGCTCGGCAGGAATGTATGTCCGTGGCGGTGGACCCGACGAGAACCTTATCCTGCTCGACGGCGTGCCCCTCTACAATGTCAACCATGCGGCGGGCTTCTTCTCGGCCTTCAACTCGGATGCCATCAAAAACGTCACCTTATATAAAGGTAACTTCCCGGCACGTTTCGGAGGCCGCCTCTCGTCAGTGGTGGATGTGCGCATGAAGGACGGTGACATGTACGAGTACCACGCCAATCTTAGTGTGGGCTTGATTGCCTCGAAGGTGAACGTGGAAGGCCCCATCGTCAAAGGGAAGACCTCGTTTAACCTCTCGTTTAGGCGTACCTATTACGACCTGATTACTGCGCCTTTGGCCAATATTCTGGTGAAGCAGGAGGCCGAGACGGGGAAAAGTTCCGCTTGGGCAGGTTACTATTTCTATGATTTCAACCTGAAGTTGAACCATAAGTTCTCTGACAAAGACCGTCTCTTCCTCAGCGTCTATTCGGGTGACGACAAGGTGTATGCCCGAATGAAATACGAGAATGAGGTTGAACACCCTACCGACATGAACAACAGCTTGGAGAAGCTCAATCTCGACTGGAAATGGGGCAACCGCGTAGCCGCCTTGCGTTGGAACCACGTGATTCAGCCCAACCTCTTCATGAATGTCAGGGGGCCTACACCCAGTATCGCCACAGCATGGGCGCTGGATATGCCCTTGAATGGAGCGGACCTCAGACGAGCTCAACGGAGACGATGGATCTGGGGGTGCATTCGGGCATTTACGACATCAGTGCCAAAGCCGACTTCGACTACAAGCCTTTCGAGAACCACGATGTGAAGTTTGGAGCCAACCTCACACATCATACCTACAGCCCGACCACCACAGCCATCCATCTGAAGGAGACCGAAAACGGACAGACCGACTACGCCTTCGACAGCGTGTCGAACGATGCGCACATCAGGGCATTGGAGACCGACCTGTATATTGAAGACAACTGGGACATCAGTAACTTCTTCAAGCTAAATGCCGGACTGCATTACTCGACCTTCACCGTCGACCAAAAGACCTACCACAGTCTCCAGCCCCGACTGAGCGCAAGGGCACTGGTAACGGAAAACTTCTCCCTGAAGGCAGGCTATGCCTACATGAGTCAGTATATTCACCTGCTTTCGAGCAACGCCATCAGTTTGCCTACCGACTTGTGGGTTCCAGTGACAGGCACTGTTGTCCCGATGAACGCCCATCAGGTGGCTGTGGGAGCCTTCTATGACTGGAAAGGTTTCGAGTTCTCGGTGGAAGGTTATTACAAGAAGATGAACAACGTGATGGAATACAAGGATGGTGCCTCGTTCTTCTCGCTCGACCAAACAGGCTGGCAGGACAAGGTGGTGATGGGCGACGGCTGGTCGTATGGCGTTGAGTTGTTTGCCCAAAAACAGGTGGGCCAGTTCACCGGCTGGGTGGGCTACACATGGGCACATGCCGACCGTCTTTTCGACCGTCCTGGACAGGAATTGAATTTCGGAAAAGTGTTTCCCGCCAAGTACGACCGTCGCCACGACTTGAACATTGTGCTAATGTATGAGTTCAACAAGCGCATCGATGTGGGTGCCACTTGGATTTACAGTTCGGGCAACTGTGCCACGCTTCCGCTGCAAGGCTACCATGCTTTGGGGATTTACAATTACTACGGTTATTCCAACCAAAGCGTGGTGCAGCACGTCGAGAGCCGCAACAATTACCGTTTCAACAGTTATCAACGACTCGATTTGGTGGCCAATTTCCACAAGCAGAAGAAGCACTGCGAGCGCATCTTCAGCATCAACATCTACAACGCCCTGTGCCACAACAATCCGTTTATCGTGTATCCGCGAGATTTTGAGACATTCAATCCGCAAACTGGAGAAACCAAACATTTCAAGACCTTGCGTCAGATTTGCATTTTCCCAATTATCCCAACTTTGAGTTGGCAATACAAATGGTAATAAAGAGCTAAGAATTAAAAAGTTAGAAACCATGAGATACTTTAGATTATTATTCGTTCTTATCATAATGGCGGGACTGACAGCCTGCGAAAAAGAAATATTGTTCGATGACATCGCGCCTGAGCCTTTATTAGTGGTGAATGGCATCCAGCATGTGGGCGTGCCAGCCCGACTCAGTGTGGAGAAAAGCTCGTTCTACATCAATACCGAAAACGATTTCCGCGTGAAAGACGTCCATGTCGACCTGTATGTGAACGGCGTATTCAAGGAAGCCCTCCAGGTGCGCGATTCAATGGTTATGGAGAGCTATTGGAGTTGGAATGACTCAATAGGCGAATACTTAGTAGAGCGTCCGAAATACGCATACGTTTATTGCGAGGGCGAGTATATCCTCTGCGAGGGCGACCAGCTTCGTTTCGAGGTGAGTTCGAGCGAGTTTGACGAGGTGGCAGTGGCTGAAACCACCATCCCTTATGCCCCCAACGTCATCAGCTTCGACACCCTCCGTGTTGTGGCCAGCCCCGATGGCGATGGACTTAGTAACGTCTATCTCTCGCTGAAGATTGACGACCCGTTAGGCAGCGACTATTACAATCTCTGCCCCCAGGAGGGCTTATCCCACTTCACGACGGGTGACCCAGTGTTTGCCGATTTTATGAACATCGTACATGTGGACGACTTGTTCGGAGGCAGCGACTATTACGGTCGCGGGGACTATAATTTGTTCAACGACACCTATTTTGACGGGTCGCAATATACTATTAACATGAATTCCACTGTTTATCCCGTTGAAAGCTATCATTACAAACCCTTGGAAATGGAGGTGACGAGGGTGGACTATTCCCTATATCAGTTTGCGAAATCCTACTCAAATTATGATTATGCCGACGACCTGTTAGCCTTATTCACCGAGCCTGTCCAGGTGTATTCAAACGTGCAAAACGGTGTGGGTGTGGTTTGTTCGCAGAGTCGTCCAGTAACTGTGATAGTCGATTTACGGGAAGAGGATTAAAAGTCCCTTGGAGAGGGAGGACGGATGTTTTTTCCTGTCGCCCCGCTGGGGCTTTGCTGCGAGGGTTTCACTCCCGCATGACATCGGGTCGTCTCTTCAAGACTCGGATGGGAACCCTGCAAAGGTGACCCGATGAGAGGCGGGTGGTGCTAACCCTCGCCGTGAAAAAACACAAACGAAAACAATTCCGTTTTCAGGGAAATGCGTATTTTTGCGGAATCAAAACAGCAATCATGTTACGCGACACATCATCATATCGTTTGCAAGACATCAATCCGAGAATCTTTTGGGATATGGAATTGGGGACGTTGGATTATGAGAGGAATGCTCCTCTTATTATTCAGCGTGTGCTCGAATATGGTGACTTGAAGGATTGGTACGCCATCAAAAAGCATTACGGGTTGGAGCGCATAGTTTCTATTAGCCAGGGATTCAGGACGTTGGATCCTGTTGCAGTTGCATGGCTGTGTTGTCTTTCAAATGCAAAACAGGAGGATTTCAGATGTTATCGTATTGCACAGTCGAACCCCACACTTTGGAACTCCTGAAACTGCTTTGTCAAGAACCCTACTTGAAGGAATGTCGTTTGGTAGGTGGTACTGCCTTGGCTTTGCAATATGGCCATCGTCAATCCGTTGACCTTGATGTGTTTGGTTCATTTGATCCTGAGGAGAATTACCTTTTTGATGTGGTACTAAAGCCATACGCGAAGGTGAAAAAAATCAAGGACAAACCCAACATCAAGATTTGTTTTATGGATGAAGTGAAAGTCGACTTCGTGAATTATTCCATTTACTCTTGGATTGATGATGCTGTTGAGGAGGATGGCTTGCGTCTGGCTTCGCCCAAAGACATTGCCGCCATGAAAATCAATGCCATAGAAGGCAGAGGTTCCAAGAAGGACTTCATCGACATTTATTTCCTTTTGCAGCATTATTCTCTCAAAGAGATTTTGGATTTCTATTCCCAGAAATATCCCAATTATTCCATTTATCGCGCTTTGATGAGCCTAACCTATTTTGTCGATGCCGACCCGAATGAAATGCCAGCCATGTTTGAAGACGTTTCATGGGAAGAAATCAAGACATACATCAAGCAACAAGTGGCAAGTTATGAGCGTTCTGCTCAATAAAATCAATTCAAATTATGTCCGAAACCTTTAAATCCCAAGCCCTTGAGGCCAATCTGGCACAAACCAGATACAAAGATATCTTCATTCCTGAAGAACACCAACAATTTATTGCCCTGTCAGCCAAATACTTCGGTATCAACAAGCGGGCGAAAGAATGCATCACAGAATACCATCATCCGCTCTCCAACCATACTTTCGTGACGGAGGAATTGCGCAAAATGCTGATGGATGACTTTTGGTTCTACACCCGCGACGACATTCCAGCCGATGCTTTGCACATCCCCTTGGAGATGATGCATAGCCTGTTGAAACCCGAAGTGGCGGCCAAATTGCGCCTCAGTGTCATTATCACTTTGATGGAGTTCGCCAACAAGGTGTACGAGTCATTGCGAGGAGGTACGACGAAGCAATCCAGTAATGAAGAAGCGGCATCTCTGGATTGCTTCGGTCCTCGCAATGACCTGATAGCAAAGGTCTTCACTGTTTTGAACGATTCTTTCGAAGGCAACAAGGACGTCTATATCCTTGCCACCAAACACGCAGGCCGATACCTTGACAAAGTGGCGCACGACGAACGTTTCACGGATAAGGCTTGCGGCTTGCTGCGGATGATGTTGCAGGAAAACTACCGCTATTGGCAGGAAACCTCGCAAGTCGAGAATTGGGTGGAAGGCAAGGCCCAGTTGTTGTCCGACGAAGAAAAGCAAACCATCATCAATGAGATTGGCAAGCCGTATTTCGACCAACTGAATGCCGATTTGTCTGCTGCCGCGACATGGGATGCCTTGACCGATATGCCTCATTTCGAGCAAATTGCAAAACGCTTCACCGAGTCGGAGAAAGCTTTCCCGCATTTCATCACAAAGTTCCATTTC
>Ga0310690_10011498_pt1 | contig 10918 bp, 9 predicted proteins | sample AusTroGonzalo_MG_2_FD_207661 | JGI IMG/M metagenome (GOLD analysis project Ga0310690, IMG submission 207661) | Bovine rumen microbial communities from tropical cattle in Woodstock, Queensland, Australia - Gonzalo_04 (v2) (version 2) | ecosystem: Host-associated > Mammals > Digestive system >...
CCGGTCTATGCGGAAATCGGAAACATATTCGGCACGGGAGAACAACTCAAAGGTATGCGTACTGTGTCAGAATGGCATGTACCCAAAGTGGAGATGGTGCAGGCAGGTCAGGTTGCGATGGAGCAGAGGCTTGTCAGGATTGCTCCGAACGTCAACCACCTGGATGACTTCAAGGAGCAACTCCAAGGCTTCAAGGGACGCTTCAACGAGAAGACGAACTATACAAGCTACAACGCGGAGGACGATGAGGTACACGATGACTTCATCACCTGCTATCTGATGGCAATGTGGTGGATACGGACGAAATCCGAGAACACGCTTGCACAGAGGCTGACGGGAACGGAAGACAACGTCAAGTGGTCTCCGATGGACAGATGGAAGAGAGAGGCATAAATGGAGAAGAAACAGATCGAGAAACTTGAATCGGTTAAGAAGGCTCTCGCGCAGGACAAGGCCATGTATATGGCAAAATGGCGCGAGCTTGCACAGTTCCTTGGGATTTCTTTTTCCAATTGGTCTAGTGATGCGAATTCGGAGAAGCTTGCCGATACAAGGGACATCACGGATTCCACGGCTGACGAGGCGGGAGATCTGATGGCATCAGGCATCCAGGGATATGCCTGCGGTGCATCTAATGCATGGTTCTCCCTATCCTTCGAGGACATGGAGAACAACAAGAGCAGCACTCTTGGAGGAGCATTGAAGGAATGCGAGAGGCACATCTACAAACAGTTTGCCAAGGCTGACTTCTACACAAGCTCATTCGCAGCTACATTGTCCAACGTCCATCTTGCAACCGCCATAGTGTGGATGGAAGAGAATCCGCAGCGCAATCAGCCTTCCTACACCGTTCTCCATCCGAGGGACTGCAACATCATGGAAAACACCGCCCATGAGGTCGATGTGCTGTTCCGCGAGTTCTGGCTGACGCAGGAGGATGCGGTCAACGAGTTCGGAGAGGACAATCTCCCCGCTGAAATCAGAAACTGCAAGGATCCGATGCAGAAGTTCCAGTTCACCAACTATGTCGCACCCCGTTCCAAGTTCGGCATGGCTAATGCGGTTCCAGGGCAGAAGGACTTCATCTCCGTCTATTGGCAGAACGGCAACATCAGAAAGACCGTCAAAGAGGAAGAGTACGATGTCAAGCCGTTTGCAGTATGGAGATGGTCGAGGCCGATCTATGGCGGTGCATGGGGAGCCGATTCTCCTGGCATGAAACAACTGTCCAACATCAAGCAGGTCAACGGCCTGGTGGAAGACAAGACAAGGCTTTCCCAACTCCAGGCGGTTGGTTACGGCAAAAAGACAAGAGGTCTTAAAGTGAATCTAGTACCTAACGGATTCACGGAACTCGGCCCCGGAGAAGACTTCACCGTAATCAGACCGCCAGGAGACCTTTCCTGGACGGACGAACTCATCAAGGAGCTTCAGCAGAAAATCAAGAGCGCGTACTACTCCGACTACTTCCTTATCCTCAGTTCGACAATCGAGCAGAGGAAGACCGCAACGGAGGCCAACGGACTTCAGGAAGAGAAATCCGTAATCATGGCAAGCTTCTTCTCCCGCATGGGCGCGGAGTTCCTTGAGCCGGTCATCGAATGGACATTCCAGAACGAGATGAGGCACGGAAGGCTTCCGTGGCTTGCCAAGTTCTCCGAAGAGGAGCTTGTCGGAAGGGAAATCAAGATCGACTTCGTATCACAGCTTGCCAAGACGCAGGAGAGAGCTGCGAGACACGCACCGAATCAGGCATACATGAGTCAGCTCATCCAACTGATGCAGGTCTTCCCTGAAGCAAGGTACAAGGTCGATGTCATGGAATACCTTGACGATGTAGCCGAAGAGTACGGAACAGATGACAAGATCGTTGTCAACTCCACAAAGGCAAGGAGTCAGGCGGAAGCCGTTGCCCAGGCTCAGATTCAGCAGATGCAGGCACAACAGCAGATGCAACAGCTCAAGGATCTCGGAGGAGCCGTGAAAGATCTTTCAGGCAAAGTGGACGATTCGTCCGTGATGGGAAAACTCGGAGGCGGAAATGGATAACGTGAGGCTGATTTTTGAGGAAGCGGAGAAGGAACAGAGGAAACTCACGCAGTCATTCAAGCGCGTCTTCTGCTCCGCTGACGGGGAGATAGTCCTCACTCACATTCTGAATAAACTCGGATATTTCGCAACAGATCCTACGGTAGTCAAGCCGGAGCTGATTGCGGTTGCGAATTGGATACTGATGGAGATGGGCGCATACAGCACCGATGAGAAACTCCAACAGTTCGTGGGCGGAATCATACAGACCGCCAAAGGAGACGAATGATGCCAGAACCAACAACGGTACAGACCGCAGAACCGGTCATCGAAACGGCAGCCACAACAGCCGAAGCGGTTGCCACGAACACAACGGCACAAGAGACACAGAATCCCTATGCCGATGTGAAGTATTATTCCCAATTGGACAAGGAGACCGCGGGAAACAAGGACGTGATGGAACGCGTCAAGGACTTCAAGAACGTATCCGACCTTGCCAAGGGTTATTCGGAACTCAGAGGCAAGATGGACAGATCTCTTGTAATCCCTGATGCCAACTCAACGGACGATGAGGTCAAGGAGTATTTCCACAAGCTGGGAGTCCCTGAGAGCAAGGACGGATACAACCTTACGGACGGAGACTACAATCCGGAGGTTCTCAAGGACTTGAAGGAACAGTTCCGAAGCCAGGTACTCTACCGCAACGGACTGACCAAGGTTCAGGGAGAGAAGGTCTGGGAGGCAGCTCTCGATATGCTGAAGGCCGAGAGGGACAGAAACATTGCCAACTATGAGGAGGCAAAGAAGTCATTCAACGCAAGGCATGAGGCATTGCTTGCAAAGGACTACCCCGTTGCATCCGACAGAAAGGCCGTGATGAACGAGGACATCAGCTATGCTTCCGAGTTCCTTGCCGAGACCGGACTTGGTAAATTCTTCAAGGACGTAGGACTTATCTACAACCCTGATGTCATCCACAAGGTCGCGCAGTACCACAAGAGCAGAAGCGCGAAGGCCGTGATGGGTTCAGGCGGTGAGAGCAATCAGAGCAACGAGGTTTTCCAGCAGGGAAAGCAATGGCAGGAGGCATACGGAAGATGACCATAGACGAATTGATCGCAAAGGTTGACAACGAGCCGGTCAAGACCGAGCCGACAACCCCACAGACGCAGACGGAACAGACACCGAATGCACAGACGGAAGAGGACTTGCTTCCAATCGGTTCTCAGTTCGCGGAGTATTGCGAAGCCAAGAAGAAAAAATGACCCGCGTTGCGGGATCGGATATAACCTTACGAAAAAGGACTTCGGAGGCGGTGGAACGAAAGCTCACGGCATAGGGAAACCGAGGATGGAGGGACTGTAAGGAAGGGTTCAGAAAACACAAAGGAGAAAGAAGGTATGGCAACTATTCTTTCAACATCTCATCTGAACCTGGTAGAGGCTCAGAAGAGAGCATTATATGACGGATCAAGAGGAATCCTCGCAGAGCTGGAGCAGACACATGAGCTGCTCAAGGTTGCTCCGTGGTATCCGTCAAGCAACGGATCAATCCACAAGTACGTCAAGGCCAAGAAGCTTGGCGCAGGTGGATTTGTCGATGTCAACGGGCCGATTCCGACACTCAGCTCAGAGACTGATGTCGAGATCATGCAGGTCTGCGACTATGAAGGTCTGTCGAAGGTCGATGAGAAGCTTCTTGCCGACTCCGAGGATCCGAAGGCCGTCAGGAACTCCGAAGACCTGATGAATGCCGAAGGCATGATGGGGGATTGGGAGTCCAAGCTCATCTACGGTAGCGGAGACTTCAAGGGATTCGCAACACTCAGACCCGCAGTCGAGGCCAAGAGAGTATGGGATGCCGGTGCTACCGGTGCTTCCTGCACTTCCGCATGGCTTGTCGAATGGGGTGAACACGCAGTCAACTTCAGATATCCCAACGCTTCACAGCCTGGGTTCATCAACGAAGACCGCGGACGCGCTCTGACATCCGCAAATGTCGGAACGGGTGATATGTTCGCATGGATCAGATTCTTCGCAATCCGCGCTGGACTTCATGTCTACAACGAGAAGTGCCTGCTCAGAATGGCATCCATCGCAACCACGGGTTCATCGAATCTGTTCGATCCGAAAATCGGCATCCAGATGAAGAACACCCTTCCCCACAAGGGCAAGTTCGCAACTTGGCTCGTCAACTCGACAGTCATGTCACAGATGGAAGCTGCTCTCTATGAGAAGGGCAACGTCCAGTATTCCCGCAAGGAGATCGAAGGCTTCGGCTCAGTTCTCTATTGTCTCGGAATCCCCGTCATCTGTGTTGATGCAATCACCGACACAGAGACAGCACTCTGATAGGAGGTGACACATGAAGGACGCACTTCTTAACTTCGGTACAGTCACAATCGCAACCGCCAACACCTATGCAGCTGCAACCAATGTCCTGAACATGGATGCAATCCGCAAGACCGGCAACGTAGACCAGGTCAACGTGGTGGCAAGGTACGCAACCGCACCCGCCAACTCCGGAACCGTCAAGCTGAAGATCACCACGGGAGCAACAAGCTCTCTCGGAACCACCCTTGCAGAGCATACCTTTGCAACCGATGGTGTGACCAAGGTTTTCGCAGCTCCGCTTCCGAAGGCACATCTTCAGTATGTCGGTCTTGAAGGAACCGGTTCCGCAACCGGATCTTTCACCGCTGCCATCGAACTCGGAGCATGACCGTAAGGATACCCTGGGCAACTGGGGTATCCCTTTTACAAGAGGTTCAGACTCTGAGTCTCTTGTAGAAGGAGGAGCCGATGACCTACTCGAACAACTGGCTTGGAATAGCAAACAGAGCGTTGGTCAAGACCGGAAACCAGCAGATCGAATCGTTCTCAGGCGGTACTGACAACGTCAACTATATCAACACTTGTCTTCCTGGAGCTGTAGAGGCCGTGGCGGGAATCTTCCCGTGGAAAAGCCTTGCGACAAGACGCGCATTGGCTCCAAGCGCGACAACACCTGAATTCGGATACACCTATCAGTATCCGCTTCCTGAAGATTTCGCGAGACTCAACACCGTGGATACGGGAACATTCAAGTGGGAGCGCGAGGGAAAGGCAATCCTCACGGACAGCACATACTGCAACATCACCTACGGCAGACTTCCCAAGGAGCCGGACGAGATCAATCCCGCGCTGAAGGAATTGATAACCATAAGGCTTGCCTATGCAATCGTTCAGATAACCACATCCAACACCACGCTTATGAATCAACTGTCTCAGGAGTTCAACGCAGCTCTGGTGCTTGCCGAGAACGAGGAGAGCCAGGGTGAAGAGGACACGAAGAAATTCATCGGATGGGCGGAGAACAGATGAGCAGCTACGATATTCTTCAGAACAATTTTCCGAGCGGAGAACTGTCTCCCCTATGGAGAGGTCGGAGCAACAGCCAGTTCTATCAGACCGGCCTTGAACTCTGTCGCAACTTCATGCCCATGAGTCCGAGCGGACTGAGGCGCAGACCTGGGACGAAGTATATCAAGCAGACCTACAACCAGGCCGATGCGGTAATCATCCCCGTTTTCGATGGAACGAACAATCTTGAATATGAGCTGACCTACGGATATGTGCGGGTGTGGGACATCGAGGATCCTGACACAATCATAGCATCCGCATCGTCATCGAAACTCAATTACACAAAGCTCCATGAGGTGCAGGTAGCCGTGAACAAGGGAGTTATCTGGCTTGCGACAATGGAGGCTCCGATTGCGACAATCACTCGCAGCGGAAGCACGTTGACCGTTGCGAATCCGACATTTACGGGAGATTATACTTTTTCTACTTCTGGAATGTATCCGAAGGCTATCGGATTCACCGGAGGAAGACTTGTTCTGGGATTCACCAAAGATATGCATAACGCAATATTCATGTCAATGGCACCGGATCCTGGCGCAACACCCCCAGAAAGGTATACTGACTTTACGGTAGGTTCAAACCCGCAAGATGCCATTGAAGTTGAAGACTCCGAGCTTATCGGTGGACGTTGGTTCTTGAATCAGATCCGATTCCTTGTCGGTTCATCCAAGGCAATCTTCATGGACAACGGAAACATAATCGAACCTACAACATTCGACATTTCACCTGGTATGCACGAAGGAAGCGCGGACATCGCGGGCAAGGGCATGAAGAACTATGTGGTCTATGCGGGAGTATCAGGCAAGACGCTCTCGATGATGGTCTACAACAGAGATGCCGAGGGTTATCAGACAAGAGATCTGACAACCGATTCGTCACATCTGTTCTCCCCTGGAATCAAGGACTTCGCGATTCTGTTCATGCCTGACCTGGTGATATGGGTTCTGCTGAATGACGGAACTCTTCTGAGCTGCACGATAGATTCCTCCACGGGAACGATATTCACGGGATGGGCAAAGCATCCGATGACCGGAAGGACGATAGAGACAATCAGCGCGGGAAGGCTCGATGACGGACGCGACATTCTGTATCTGACTGCATCGGTTGACGTAGGTGGTGTGAAGAAATACCACATCGAGACACTTGAACTCGATGACTTGTTCTCCGATTCGGACTATCTGTATCTCGATTCGGCAATCACATACAGCGGAACGGCAACGGACACGATACTCTACAATCCGCTCTATGCCGGACTGAAGGTAAGCGCGATGAGCGGAGGCTGTGTCCTTCCTGACATGACCGTTGATGACAGCGGATATGTCGAGCTTGACCGCGAGGTGACCAATTGCGTCATAGGCATTCCCTATCAATCACTTGCGGGATTCTTCTCCCAGGAGCAACCCGCCAACGGACAGAGTTCCTTCGGAAACATCCGAAGGCTGAAGAAGACAACCGTAAGGGTCTACAACTCTTTCGGAGGTTACATCGGAGTCCAGCATGAGGACATCAGCAGAATGTATAAGCTTCTGTCTTCAAGATACGGAAGCCATGAGTACGGAGAGCCGGTTCCGCTTGTCTCCGAGGACTTCGTTACTGACATACAGTCGCAGAACCTGACAAGCGCGGGACTATATCTTCTGACGGACTATCCTACACCGCTGAACATTCTCGCGGTCAAGGAAAAGATAGAACTACTTGAGACATGAGGAGCGGGAAAATGAAAAAGGTATTTGCAATCATAGCATTGATTCTCATAATCGCGGGACCGCTTTTTGCAGGCGGTGCAGGAGAGGTTTTCTGGGAGGCTGCGGGAAAGGGCGCGCTCTACGGAGCCACCGCAGGAGCCACCGCAGGATTGGCGGGTGTAGGAATCGGAGCTATTCCTGGAGCAATCTTCGGTGCCGTTGCAGGATTCATCACGGGTGGAATCATCGGAGCAAATAAACAGAATGCTGCAGACGAACAGACGATTACCGAGAACGAGGGAGTCAATGGCCAATTGGAATTAACAAACGAATCCATTCTGGCGCAGAATGACAGCAAGGTTCAGGAAATCGAAGCTCTTAAGCAGAACATCGAACCGCAGAGGGTCGCGCTTGCAAAATGGCAAGATAAATATGACACCGATATTGCGCTCAATCAGGACACGGCGGAACAGAATCTGAAGGCATTGAAAGAGAATTGGGGACTCTACAATGCCACGCTTGCATCGCAGAACAGAGAAGGTGCAACCGCAAGGATTCTCTCCCAGGAGCAGAAGAACAGAGTCATCACCTATGCCGGTGAAGATATGGAACTGAACAAGGATGTTGTCTCCGATATCAGAGCGGTCTATGAAGATGAGTCCAACTTTGATGAGAAAGGTAATCTCACGGAAGAAGGCGCGCAGAAACTTGTTCTGCAAGATTCCAAGTACGGTGTATATGACCAGCAGATGGCTAACCTTGCGGTGGATCTCATGCAGGGACAGAGAAGCACACAGAATGCTATTAACAATCTTCAGGGACAGATCAGCACCAAGCAGAAGGAAATCGACCTGAACAATCAGGCAATGGCTTTGAATGAGCAGACTATTCAGGAACTGAAGAAAAACAACACCAAGCTTGCTTCACGAAGGTGGGGAAGCAGCAACTAAGGAGGCATAGATGCAGATAAGCAGTCCGGATTACAGCAATCTGATTAACGCTACGGCAAACAATGCCTCTGTAAAGAACGGAATCGCAGCTCAGAAGACAAGAGAAGTCAGCGCGATGGGAGATGCTGTCTTAAATCTGCTGAAGACTTCCGCAGACATAGCTATTGATGTCATCAAGACCCAGAACGAAGCACAGCAGGCAAATCTGAAGCCGGAGCTTGAAGCCAAGAGTCAGTATTACAATCAGCTTCTCAACGAATCCATCAAGAACGGAACCACATACATCGACACCGATGAAGCGGGCAAGATGACCGTGCATTACGCTCCTGAAGTTCTTGAGTACAAGAACACCTGGCTGGATGATGTCAACTCCCGTAGTGAACTCTCTTCAAGTACGATTGAATGGGCAAACCGTGCGATGGATAGTGTCTACAATCAGTCCGATGAGCAGGTTCTGTATACCATAGCTGCCAACAACGCAAGCCTTGCATCCTCCGACATGGATGAGATGGTAAGGCAAGCTGCGATTACAGCTGCGAACAGCGGAGACTATTCCTATCTTGAAAACGTGATTTCCGGTCTCAACATCTCCGATCAGTACAAGCAGGCATACACCCAATGGGCAAAGCCGATTTACGAATCGGAGTATCAAACGAACCATGCCAACGAGCTTGCCACTACCCAAGGCATAGACGCTGCATATAAATACATCAACAGCCTTCCGATTGAATCATCGAGAAAGGACACGCTGAAAAGCGGAGCATACACGGAATTCCAGAGATCCAACTCCGCACTTCTCCAATCCACGGATCAGAGCGTAGCAACCATGCTTGAGGCGGGAAGCTCATGGTCTGAGATTCACAAGACACTTGAAGATGTTGACGGGTATTCAGCCTATCAGAGAGAGCTTGTAAAGGAAGAGATAACCAAGATTCAGTCCGGCAAGGTAACGGAACTCTGCGCCCCGTATCTCGCGCAGGTGCAGAGCGGAACCATGACGGTAGCCGAGCTTGAGGGAATCAAGAAGGATCTGAAGCTCAACAAAGGCTTGTTCTCAGGAGGACTTGAAGGTACTTATGAGACCTACATGGGAATCGTGGACAATGCCATCGAAGACCGCAAGCAGAAAGACATTTCAGAAGGAACCAAGAGTGATAGCCAGAGCCTTACGCAATTCAAACTCCAGGCTGAAAACTATTACGATATGTGGAACCAGGGCAAGATTTCCGGTGACGAGGCATTGTCGCAGATCCGCGCCATCGCGGAGGCAAATCCTGACGATCTGAACGTGGTCAATTCAATGAATGACTTCGTGAACAAGATAATCAGCGAAAAAGTCCCGCTTCAGTACAGAGACTACTTCAACATGAAGATGGACGGGTTCAATACTCTGTATAAGAACGAATATGCCAAACTCGGATATCAGCCGATGAATGATGACTATGTTTCCAATTATGAGACATTATACAAGGACACGGTCAACTTCATTGCAGGTTCCGAGGATCTGAAACTTGAGGACATCGATTCCTTCATGGCGCAGGAGATGGATGGATTCTTCGCACGTTACGCAGATGCAAAGGCAAATGAGGAGACGATTCCGACAACCACGGAAGTTCCGACTACGGTCTACTCAACCAAAGACCTGAAGAATTCCGCTCAGTATTACTTCAATGCCTACAACGGAGGCAGACTGTCTTCAGTCCAGGCACTTCAGTATCTTTCCGACCTTGCGAACGCGTCATCAGGAGATCCAGAGGCACTTGCGGAAATCGAGAAGTACACCGCACAGATCAACGAGCAGAAAGTACCTGACGCATGGAAGACAACCTTTAATGACTACACCAAGGACAAGGGAATCTTCGATACGATGTATCTGCGCCAGGTTGGTGAGAAGAAGCTTGATGACCTTGATGATGACCAGTTCGTCAAATACATCAATGACAAGAGTTTCTTCGAGGGTGCGCTTTCGGATTACATCTCGGAGAATCCTGGACTGACAAGGAGTTCAATCAATGCGGAGGCACAGCGTATTCTGAAGACGTTCTCCACTTCCTATGCAACGGAAGACATCGCGCTCAAGTGGGAGGCCGGAGCAGATTCAAGAAGCCAGAGCTTCATAGATCTTCTGAATGAATACTACGGAACCACCCCGTTCAGGTACAACTACAACGCGGTGAGCGGAAACATCGAATACGAATGGGTTGATGACAAGGCACAATCCAATTGGGACAATGCGGGAAGATACGGTCTTCAGTCTCTCAAGGCAGCTGGATACGATGTCAGCACATTCAATGTCCTTGAGGTCGGAGGAGAAGCTCTTCCGATTATGGTATTCAATTCCTCTGACGGAAAGTCAATGTATACCATCAATCTCGATGCACCGGTTTCCGAATCGGATCCGCAGGTCGGTGATGTAGTAAGAGTTGAGGTTGTTGAATCAGGCAATCTCCGCATGGTCAGGACATCTGGCACGGTCTCCCCTACACAGTCCCAGGTCAAGACAGAAGAAACCGCAACTCCACCGGAGGGTTCTCCCAGAGGCTATGTGTTTGACGAATCCTCAATGAACGGAGTTGCGACTCCTGAAAGTTCCAACTTCCTGGAACAGCAGAAGAAACTCCGCGAAGAATCGGAAGCAAAAGCAAAGGCAGAGAAGCAGGCAAAGTACGAAGCAAATGCAAAGAAGGTCGCAGAGAGGAACACACCGCCTGATGAAAGACTCACCTACTATGCGGATGCCTTGAGAAGCAGAGGCATGGATGCCGATGATGCCCGCAGGTATGCTCCTGATGTTATTGCGGAAGTGGAACGTCTTGAGGCAGAGGGAGTACCGCGTTCGGAAAGCTTTGAAAAG
>Ga0310690_10011499_pt1 | contig 10918 bp, 9 predicted proteins | sample AusTroGonzalo_MG_2_FD_207661 | JGI IMG/M metagenome (GOLD analysis project Ga0310690, IMG submission 207661) | Bovine rumen microbial communities from tropical cattle in Woodstock, Queensland, Australia - Gonzalo_04 (v2) (version 2) | ecosystem: Host-associated > Mammals > Digestive system >...
TGACTTTACAGGAGAAATAGATTTAACAGGTTTGACAAAATTAGAATCATTTACGGTAGAAACGTATAATAAGAGTAAATTACCACATTTTAAATTTCATAATAATATCTGGCAATATATTTTTCCTCGTTCTGAAAGTGTTTACAATGAGTCTACGCATGATTATGAAGTAAGATATTGTCCAGAAGATTTGGAAAATTATCATTTAAAAACACTATGGTTGGGTGGTCCAAATACGATTTATGTTGGTGATGATGTTCTTTTGTTTAGCCATTATGGAGAAATGATGGCAAATATGCAAATTGATTCATCTAGTACGATTACAGTGCAAAACCCATCTGTGTTACAGGTGTTTATATCAAATGAAAATTGGGGGGCTTATACAGCATTTGGTTTAACTGCAGGAACATCAAAAATAACATTTCAAAATATTTTTAATGAAACTCGCGAAAAAACCATCCAAGTAAAAGCATCTTCTATTAATTCTAATCCGGCAAAAGATACAAACAATACAAGCATTAGACTATTTAGTGATGATAAAGTATTAGTATCTAATGGAGATTTATACGATTATAATTTTCAAAAACAAAAATTTGTAAGAATTGATAAAAACGTAAAAGATTATGCAATTGGTAGTTATAATGTATCTGGAAAATTAAAAGGAACTACATTAACGATTACATATGAAAATGAGCGATTGGAAGAAGGAATCTGGCTTTATACGACACGTACGAAAACCGTAGAAAATGTAAAGTCAATTCAAGGGGGAGATTCCTTAAGAGTGATAACGACAAACAATGAACTAATAGATTATTATATTGATTATTCAAATTACAATGCAACGGAATATGATTTAACTTCTATCAATTATGGCGAAGGAGTTACACTTGCTCAAGGTTCTTTCTATATTGCAAATGGTTACTTAAGTTATGCTAATGTAAATAATAATATAAATTATCATTCTAATATTGCATGTTCTACAATCAATGATGTATATGATGCTGGTAATTATAGTTATGCGCTTGTTGGCCATAATTTATATTGTCTACTAGATGCTACTATATATCAAGCTGGTAATTGGGTTAACTATACTGATATTATTTTGGTAAGTGATAATGTTCAAAACTTTTTAAAGACTAAAGGTGGATGTGTTTATGGCATTACTTATGTCGGTGGCGCTGTGGCTAATACGATTGATTTTTATTATACACCAGAAGGAACTTCTAGCCAACAACACGTAACTAGTTATATGTTTGGAATGAATAGTTTTCCAACCTCTACCCATGATGCTACTAGTAATTATTATGAGTTGAATGTGCAAGATACATTAGTATATGGGTTACGCGATAGTGTACAATTAACAGATGTTGTGACAGCAGCACATGTCTTAGCAGAAGACAGTGATGCTTGGGAAGATTCTAAAGGCTTATTAGCGCAAAGAGATGATAATACTATTTGGTTACAAGTAAAACCATTTGAAACATGGAAAAAAGTATTTGTACTTAATCCAACACAACCATTCCCAGATGTTCCAAATGGTACATGGTATACAGATGGTGCAAAATATTGTAAAGACCATGGCATTATGGGAGGTTATACAGAAGGATTAAATGCAGGTGATTTTGGAACAGACGATTTATTGCTTCGTGGACAAATTTTAGTAATGTTCTACCGTTTAGCAGGAGAACCTAGTGTAGCAGGTTTATCAAATCCATTCACAGATGTGCCAGAAGGAAAGTATTATACTAATGCTATCAAATGGGCCGTTTCTAAAGGTATTACAACTGGTTATACTGCTACAACGTTTGGTCCAAATAATTATGTAACACGTCAAGAATTAGCTGTGTTTATGGCGAGGTATGCTAAGAACGTATTAAATAAAAATATAAATTCGACATATGATATTACAGGAATTGCAGATTACAGTAATTTATCATCATGGGCAAGAGCTCCTATGCAATATATTATGGAAAAAGGTATTATTACGGGTGATATGGCTTTAGGATATCCTAGAATTTTACCAAAAGCTAATGCAACGCGTGCAACGGCAGCAACGATGTTTATGAGATTTTGTAAAAATGTAGTAGGTATGAGTTAAATAAAATGATTGATTGAAAAAATATAGGAGGAAATTTTTATGAATACAAAAAATAAATTAACAATGATAATTAGTTTCGTTATAGTTTTATTTGGTGTATTTGTTTTATTAACACCAGAAGTATATGCAGAAACGGAGTATTATGATGTCTGGGTAAATGGTCAGAGATTTGATGAAAACACTTTAAGTATCAATTGCGATAGTGGAACAGCAGTTTTTGATCCAACATCCGATACACTTACATTAAATGATGCTGTCATTACACAAACGTATGAATGGCAACCATATTATGAAGGCGCTATTTATTCTTCACTTTCAACATTGAATATTGTAGTAAATGGAAATTGTTTGATTCAACCATCATCTTCTTATGGCGATGGAATTGATGTAGCAGGAGGATGTAATGTTGTTATTTCTGGTAATGGTGTATTAAACATAGAAGGCGGCTATTATGGCGCTTATATTGGAGCTTGGGATGTTGATGGATCAGATTTAATTATTCAGAATGGCGTTACAGTTAATGTAGTAAACACTAGTGCAGCAGGATTATGGGCAAATCATAATATAGAAGTGTTAGATGCTAAGCTTAATATTTTAAAAGAGGATGGTAATTATTCAGGTTTAGTTTCAAATGGTGAGGGAACTATTAGAATCAATAATAGTATCGTGAAAATTACAACATTGGCACAAACAATTCACTTCGGCAATGGCGATACTGCAGAACACAATTTATTAATAGAATCTGGTACAGTAACTTTAACTTCCACAAAGGAAGGTGCATATGTTATTTATGTACAGCCAGTTTTGGATAACAATTATGAACCAACAGATGAGATACATGGAAAACTAACGATTAATAGTGGTAAATTACAATTAAATGTGCCAGCAAAAGGTAATGGTACTAATGTAGCTGCAGAAGATATTAATTTATCAGAAAGCGTTGTATATACAAAAGGTTCTTCTTTTAGACATAGCGGATCAGACGACGAAGGAGTAACGATTATTGCGGAATCAAATCCATTTCCAGATGTTCCAACAGGTAAATGGTTTACAGATGGTATAAGATATGTAAAAGACTTAGGTTTAATGGGCGGATATACATCTGGAGCAAATGCAGGAAATTTTGGTACAAACGATAAGATTTCAAGGGGTCAAGTAGTTACGATTTTATATAGAGCAGCAGGGGAACCTGATACAACAGGATATGATAATCCATTTATAGATGTTCCAGAAGGAAAATATTATACCAATGCTATTAAATGGGCTTTTCATTACGGAATTACAACTGGAAAAACAGCAACTAGCTTTGATCCAAATGGTAACGTAACACGCCAAGAGTTAGCTGTATTCATGGCAAGATATGCTAAAAGTATTTTGGGGAAGGACACAGATTCTACATATGATATTACAGGAATAGCAGATTATTCTGATTTATCTACATGGGCTATTGAACCGATGAAATATATTATGGAAAAAGGTATTATTACTGGCGATATGGCTTTAGGCTATGCTAGAATTTTACCAAGAGAAAATGCTTCACGTGCACATGCAGCAACGATGCTTATGAGATTTTGCCAATCTATTTTAGATATGTAAAATAAAGTGATATAGCAAGCAAAAAATGTTTGCTATATCTTTTTTTATTTTTTATGGTTTTTCTGTGAATGTTCTTGGTTATCTTTTGGGAAAAGACTTGTTTTTTATGCTGTTTTATGCTATAGTCATAATATGTGTTTGAAAGATACTGTAGGAGTGAAAATATGTTAGAGCTAGAAGAAAACTTGCGTGTTTTAAAAGAATTACTAGCGAAATTAAATAGTTTAAAAGAAGCTTTAAAGATTTCTTCTTTGCAATTAGAATTAGAAAAATTACGTGAAATTTCATCTCAAGATGGTTTTTGGGAAAATAGTGAGCAATCTAGTCAGGTATTTTCGCAAATCAAAAAATTGGAAAGAAAAATTGAGAGTTTTAAAACTTTTGAAAAAACAGTAAACGATTTGTTTTCTATGAATGAATTGCTTACTGCAGAATATGATGAAGAATTGGGAAAAGACTTGATTGAGCAGACAGAATATATCCGAAAGAAAATAGAGAATTTGGAACTTGCCACTTTGCTTTCTGGTAAATATGATAGCAATAATGCAATTGTAACTTTACATCCAGGGGCTGGTGGTACAGAATCTCAAGATTGGGTACAAATGTTATATCGAATGTATACCAAATGGGCAAATGCTAATGAATTTCAGGTAAAAGAATTAGACTATTTAGAAGGCGATGAAGCAGGAATTAAAAGTGTGACATTTGAAATTTCCGGAGAAAATGCTTATGGCTATTTAAAAGGAGAAATGGGTGTTCATCGTTTGGTACGTATTTCACCATTTGATAGTGGGGGTAGAAGACATACATCTTTTGCTTCTGTGGAAGTATTACCAGAAATAACAGACGATATAGAAATCAATATTAATCCAGATGATTTAAGAGTGGATACGTATCGTGCTTCTCGGAGCAGGAGGACAACACATTAATAAAACAGATTCTGCAGTAAGAATAACACATATACCTACAGGCGTTGTTGTTTCTTGTCAATCCGAAAGATCACAAACCATGAACAAAGAAACAGCAATGAAGATGTTAAAATCTAGATTATTAGATTTAAAAGAAAAAGAAAATAAAGAAAGAATTGAAGATTTAAAAGGAGTTCAAAAAGAAATCGCTTGGCGGAAGTCAAATTCGCTCCTATGTATTTTGCCCTTATACATTGGTCAAAGATCATAGAACTGGTTTTGAAACAGGCAATGTACAAGCTGTTATGGATGGCGAATTAAATGGTTTTATGGAAAGCTATTTAAAAGAGATTTCGAAGAGTGAATAAGAACTATACGGAGGAAAAAATTGAGAAGACAAACAAGCATAGGGAAAGAAGCAAAAAGAACAAGACGTCATATAAAAGAAGAAAAAAATAAAAATAGAAAAAAGAAAATCATCATATTACTTTTAAGAATAGGAATTATTTGTTGTATCACAGGTTTATTCTTATTATATGGGCCATACAGAGGTTTTAGAGAATGGTTAATTACAACAGCAACAACAACAATGAATCATCAATATTTAGCAACATGGTTTTATGACGAAATGACGATTTCTGAAGCGTTGGAAAGAAATAAGATTATAGAAGTTATTGGAACAACAGATGCTTCTCAGATTCATTTTACGGTAGATGATAATCAAGGACCATTTGCAAATAAATATGAAGAAGCAGTTTTAAAGAGAGCAGATAATAATAATGATTACAAAATTATTAGAATTAAAGAAGAAAAGTTTACTGGATATTTGGCAGTAATTTATGATCCTTCTAGAATTAAAGCTGCAGTTACTTCTAAAATGGGAACTTCAGGAGAATACTTATCAGAAATATCTAGAAAGAATAATAGTTTAATTGCGATTAATGCAGGTGGCTTTGCAGATGAGGGAGGACATGGAAACGGATCTACTCCTTCAGGAATCACTATTGTTTCTGGAAAACAAGTTACTAACAATACTTATCATGATGCTGGTGGCTTAATTGGGTTTAACGAACAAAATATCTTGGTGCTTGATTCTAATATGAATACGGACGGAATCAGAGATGCTGTTACTTTTGGACCATTTTTGATTGTCAATGGAAAAGCATCTACGATTTCTGGAAATGGTGGATGGGGAAGAGCTCCAAGAACTGCTATTGGTCAAAGAGCAGATGGGAAAGTATTATTCTTAGTGTTAGATGGAGATAGAAGCCTAGGTAGAGGTGCTACATTAGGAGAAGAAATAGAAATTTTGCAAAATTATGGAGCTATTAATGCAGCTAATTTAGATGGAGGAACTTCTACTTGTATGACAGTAGGAAATATTTTGGTGAATGACCCAACGTCTAAATATAGTGGAGCGCGTTCAAGACAAATTGCAACGGCATTTATTCTAACAAAAGATGCATCAGATGATGGAGATTGCAGTGTAGTAGCGAATAAACTAAACTAATCTTAGAGGTTTAAAATATATGAAAAAATTAAAAAATAGTGTTTTACTAGTTTTTATCCTATTAATAGCAATTGCTTTGGGAATAATAGTAGCAGCCTTTTTTGTGTTTTACAATCGTTTTGAGAACAGTGGAAGAATGGCTAGTGGAATATTCGTTAAAGGGGTAAATATTTCACGGAATGACAAAAGAAGAAGCTAAAACGGCAGTTATGAATTATTTAAAAGAACATACCTCTGATCATGTGACATTTTCTTTTAAAAACTATGAATTTGATGCAGAAGTAGAACAATTTGAAGCTGAATTTGATATAGATTCTGCCATTGAAATTGCTTATCAGATTGGTAGAAATAAGGATACACTAGGAAATGTGAAAGATTATATTTCCCTTTTAATGCATACCATTGATATTACTCCAGCATTTGTCTATAATGAAGCAGCAATGGATGATTATATTGATTTTTTGGAAGTCTCTCTTCCAGAGCAAGTAGAACAGCCAGGTTATTATGTGGAAGATGATGCTTTAGTTATTACTACTGGCTCTACAGGAGTTGGTATTCAAAAAGAAGATTTAAAAGAAATATTGATTGCTTCTTTGCAAGATGTTACTTATAAATCACAAGTATTTGTGATTCCAACTTATATTACTTATCCAGATGGATTAGATGTAGGTATGATTCATGATGAGATTTATAAGCCAATGGTAAATGCTAGTTATACGGTGAATCCATATTCTTTTACAGTAGAAGAAACAGGAGTGGATTTTTCGGTAGAAGAAGTATTATCGACTGTTAAAAATGTAGGAACGAATGAAGAATATCGTTTTGATTTGATTTATACGAAACCGGAAGTAAAAGTAACTGATTTTGGAATGGATGCGTTTCCAGATTTGTTAGGAACTTATACCACAAAATATGTCAATAATCCTAATAGAACAATTAATTTACAATTAGCAGCTGCTAAGATGAATGGAACAGTTATTGTGCCAGGAGGAACCTTTTCTTTTAATTCCGTTGTAGGACCAAGAACGGCGTCTCGTGGTTACAAAGCTGCTGCTATTTATTCAGAAGGAACGGTGGTAGAAGATGTTGGTGGTGGTATTTGTCAAGTGGTAACAACCCTTTATAATGCTGCTATTCAGGCTAATATGAATATTACAGAAAGAAGAAATCATTCTTTTATGCCAACTTACATAGGGCCAGGATATGATGCAACGGTTGCTTATGGAAGTCAAGATTTTAAATTTAAGAACACACGAGATTATCCAATTAAAATAATTGCTAGTGTGGAAGGCGGGTATTGTAAGGTTTTTATTTATGGGTTAAAAACAGAAAATGAATATGACATTTCGATAGAAACGAACATCATTAAAACGATGCCGAAGAAAACAGCAGGAGGTTCTGCTGGATATGTAGTAGATTCTTTTAGAGCAGTAAGACAAAATGGACAACTGATTTCTAGAGAGAAAATTTCAAGAGATACTTATTCAGCACATTAAGAACGGAGAGAAGGGAAATAACACATTGAGAATAAGAAGAAAGAAATGGGCTGAAAAAGAATTACAAGAAGCAAAATTTTATATTGATCATCCTGAAATAGAATATAAGAATACTTGGAGAATGAGATTTGAACACCCTGAAAATCCGCTCCATATTGAGATTGGTTGCGGAAAGGGAATCTTTATTGCCACATTGGCTTATTCTCATCCAGAAACGAATTTTATAGCAATCGATATGATAGAAGCAATGTTAGGAGTTTCTAAAAGAAATATAGAAGCAGTATATCAAGGAAAAGAAGTTCAAAATTTGTTGTTAATTCGCGCAAATGCAGAAAAGATTACAGATGTTTTAGGAAAAGAAGATCAAGTGAATCGCATTTATATCAATTTTTGTAATCCTTGGCCTAGAAAAAAACATAAAAAAAGAAGATTAACGCATTTGAGACAGTTAGAAAATTATAAAACATTTTTGGCAAAAGAAGCAGAGATTTATTTTAAGACAGATGATGAAGAGTTATTTGAAGATACTTTGAATTATTTTCAAGAAGCAGGCTTTCAAGAAGTGAAGAAAACATATGATTTACAAAAAGAACCTATTTTTGAAAATAATATTGAAACAGAGCATGAGAAACTATTTTCTAGTGAAGGAATAAAAATAAAAGCTGGAATTTTTAAAATTTAAGTTTGATTTCAGCTATAAAAGATATCATACAAGTAAAGCTTTATGCAAAAGGAGGGAAAGACTTTGATAGAAGTAAAAAATGTTAGCAAAAGATATGGAGATTTTTATGCGGTTAGAAATGTCAACTTTAACGTAAGAGATGGCGAAATTGTAGGATTTTTGGGCCGTAATGGAGCTGGTAAAACAACGACAATGAATATGATTACAGGTTTTATGGAACCAAGTCGTGGGCAAATTATTGTTAATGGAGTAGATGTAGATGCAGAACCGAAAAAGGTAAAGAAGATGATTGGCTATATGCCAGAAGGTACACCCCTTTATTCTGATTTGACGGTAAAAGAATTTATTTCTTATATGGCAGATTTAAAATGTATTCGTCGTAAAGAAAAGAAAGAGGCTGTTGAAAAAGCAATTATGCAAACAGGATTAGATAAAGTAAGAAATCGTTTAACACGTAATTTATCTAGAGGCTTTAAGCAAAGAGTTAGTTTGGCAGGTGCTTTAGTAGGTGATCCTGAAATTTTAATTTTGGATGAACCAACAGTAGGATTAGATCCAAAACAAGTGAAAGAAATTAGAGAGTTGATTAAATCTTTTAGAAATAATCATACGGTTATTTTGAGTTCTCATATTTTAACAGAGGTTAGCCAAATTTGCGAAAAGGTAATTATCATTGATAAAGGAGAGATAATTGCTATAGATACACCTGAAAACTTGGAAAAGAGCGTAGAAACAAAACAAGTTTATAAGGTAACCGTAGAAGATACAGAAGATAAGTTTCAAGAAGTGTTCCAAGAAGATGAACAGATTAAATCATGGAAGAAGACGGATACCATTGAAGACAATACTTTTGTTTATGAAATTGAATTAAAAGAGAATTTAATAGATGATAGAGAATTTAGAAAAAAATTTGCGATTAAGTGTGCTGAGAATAACATTTTAAATCTTGGTATTCAAAAAGAAGAAGCAAGTTTGGAAGATGCCTTTATCAAGTTAATTGATAGCAGACAAGAATATACAAATGAAGAAATCAAGAAAATGCAATATGAAAAAGAATTGGAAGAACTTCGTGAAGAAAAAGAACAAAGAAAAGAAGAAAAACAATTGTTGAAAGAAAAAAAGGAAGAACTAAAACAATACAAAAAGATGAAGAAAAAAGAAAATGAAGATATAGAAAATGATTCAGAGAATGATGAAGGAGGAGAAGACTAATGTTAGCTGTAGTTAGAAAAGAATTAAAAAGTTATTTGTTGTCTCCTATAGGGTATATTTTTATAGGATTATTCTTGTTGATGTTTAGTATATTATTCTATAATTCTATTTTTGCAGCAGGACTTGCTTATTTTCAATATGCATTTTATGATGCTGCAACAATTATGACATTCTTAATTCCCATTTTGACAATGAGAATGTTTTCAGAAGAAAGAAAAAGTGGAACAGAACAACTATTACTTACTTCTCCTAGAAGTTTAGTTTCTATTGTTTTAGGAAAGTTTATAGCAGCATTGATTATTGTTCTTATTACAATACTAGGAACATTTATTCATTTCTTGGTATTAAAACATTTTGGTACGCCAGATATTCGTGTTGCGCTTTGTACAATGCTTGGATTTTTCTTATTATGCGCAGCGTATGTTTCTTTTGGTATGTTTGCTTCTAGTATTACAGAAAATCAAATTGTGGCTTCTGTATTGACAATAGGTGTATTCATTTTAATGTGGTTTTTACCTGGAATTTCAGAGAATTTTTATTATATTTCACTCATGTATATGTTTGATCATTTCCCACAAGGGGTAATTGCATTAAACGAAGTGATTAGATTTGTTTCATTTTCAATACTATTTATTCTTTTTACGATTATAGTATTACAAAGAAGAAAAAGTGTGAAATAATAGAAAGGAATGCATAAAGATGGATAAAGATAAAAAAGAAGAATTAGAAAAAGAAGAAACTGCTTTAGAACAAATTGAACCGGAATTAGAAGAAACAGAAAGTTATAAAAAAGCAAGTTTTGGCGAAAAAATATCTTTAAAACTAAGGAAAAAGGTAATTGCTAGCAGATTTCATACTTTTATTGTAGTTTTATTTTTAATTATTGTAGTATGGGGGATTAATGTTTGGGCAGAATCTAAAAAATTAGCGCAAATTGATGTGACAAAAAATCATTTATATTCGCTAACAGAGACTTCTAAAGATCAATTGAAAAATTTGAAAAAAGAAATTAAGATTTATGCTTATGGTTATACAGAAAAAGATGACTTGATTCAATTTTTACAACAATATCAAGCTTTTAATAAAAAGATAACTTATGAAATCATTACAGAAAGCACTAATTATGAAATTGTTACGAAATACGGTTTAGGAGCTCTCAATACATTAATTGTAACTTGTGGAGAAAAAGATAGAACGATTTACCCAGATTACGAATTTTCTTCTTATGATTCTAATACTGGTGATACGATTGATGTTGCAGAAGAAACGATTACAAATGCTATTTTAAAGGTTTCTACAGATGATCCTGTTAAAGTTTATTTGGCAACAGGAAATGGAGAATACAGTTCTGAAACGATATCAAAATTAACCAGCTATTTAGAAGAAGAAGTCTATGAAATAGAAGACTTAAATTTA
>Ga0310690_10011502_pt1 | contig 10916 bp, 6 predicted proteins | sample AusTroGonzalo_MG_2_FD_207661 | JGI IMG/M metagenome (GOLD analysis project Ga0310690, IMG submission 207661) | Bovine rumen microbial communities from tropical cattle in Woodstock, Queensland, Australia - Gonzalo_04 (v2) (version 2) | ecosystem: Host-associated > Mammals > Digestive system >...
TTCACACACAAAGATACGAAAAAATACGCACATCTACAACTTTATTGTGTTAACTAATGTTTTGATTATTAGCTGTTTAGTTAATAATTGCTATCCCCGATTCACCACCTAAATTGACGCAGAACCGAAAAATACTAAGAGGAGAAAGTTAATTTGGTAGTGTTGTCTTCGTTTTGCTCGGCGCCCTCGCTCATTGGGGAGCCGTCCTCACCTTGCTTCTCTGACTTATTGCTTCTTAGCACTTTCCTCGAACTCGCGGATGAATTTCTCCTGAGGGTAGCCTTCGCGGTGCATGGCCTTGTACTGCTTCATCAGACGAACCAGCTCGTCCCAGCTTCCATCCTTCACTGACTCGGCCTTATGGCGAGCACAATATAAGTAGAGAGGCTGCATCCTGACACGGTTCACCCGCTCGCGCACCTCGTCGCTCTCTGCTGCATCAAGGGCTTTGCCGAGGATGGCAAAGGCTTCCTTCGTGAACTCGTCGCTATAGATTTCGTGGTTTTCCCTGATGTAGATGCCATAATGAACGCCGGGCTTCACCAGGCTTTGGCATAGATGGTAGTAATCCAGAATGTGAGGAGCTGCCTTGCCATAGAAGCCATCGATGAAGATGTTGACCAGAGAATCGACATCCTGACAGGGATTCCACAGGAGTTGGTTCACCGTCCATGCCTTCATCTCGTCGAACTCTGCTCCTGCCGACTGGTATTGAGCCTCCTCGAAGATGCCGATGGCCTTGTGCTCTCCAAAGACTTTGATGTTCGGTCCCAGGACCTGGAAGTTAGGCCAGGGAGCCATGTACTGGGCGTAATCCACGATGTAGTCCCAGATGAAGAGGTGAGGAGCCAGCGTGGACCAGTCCTTCAGGTCGCGCATGAAGGCTTCGTTCTGCGGGCAGCCTGCATCCAGAGGATGGGCAAAGCAACACTCGATGCTACATAGACGTATGACGACGTTCTCTCTGGGTTTGATGCCAGAGGGTGCTTTGCGGGAATACTGATAGGCAAAAGTGCCTACGAACTTGTCGGGAAACTCATCCCTGACGGCATCTGCCACCTGATTGACAAACCATACGATGAGCCCGGAATGCCCTCCGTATTGCTCCTCGATGGCTGCACACTTCTCGCATTGGCAGAACATGAAGTTGTCGTTTTGCGAGAGACTATAGATGCGGTACTCAGGATGATTGCGCATGAACTCGGCCAGTCGTGTCTTGCAGATTTCCAATACTTCGGGGTTGGAGAGGCAAAGCTGGCCGTAGCCCGAATAGCGTTTCCCGTCGCGGAGGCAGAAGTATTCGGGATGCGTTTCATAGAACTCCTTGGTAGAGACAAAGTGTCCCATCGTGTGAGCTCCCCAATAGGATTCGATGTTGCCGTAATCGCTTGCCCTCGGACTCCACTTCATGTTCTCTCGCGTATGGGCACTCCATTCGGGAGCATCCTTAGCCACGAAGTAGTTGCTATAGCGAAACCTGACAAAAGGCTGCTCGCTTCGGTCCAGTCGGGGCAGCCTCCATTCCTTGCTCTTCGGTAGTACGGTACACTTGGGCGTGAGCCAATGGATGCCCAGTTCCCTTTCCAAAAAGGTGAAGACGCCGTACATCGTGCCGCGCCTTGTGCCTCCCCAGATAAGCAGGTCGTGCCCTATGGTTCGGTAGGTGAAGCCTTCATCGTCAGTATCGGGTTTCTCGGCTCCAGTCAGGGCTGCCACTTGTTCATTGTAGCCTATGAAAATCTTCTTTCCCGAAGCCTTCAGGTCGGAGGTGATGGGCAGTCGTACTCCGCTGACCTCTTCGATGTATTGTTGCAATTCGCGTGCTGCAGTCTGTTCGGAGGTTGAGGCCTCTGCCGAGACGACAATCTGATACTTGCTCTTGCCATCGCGGAAAAGCCAGTCGGCAGCAATGGCGTTAGCCGTCAGAAGCAACAGGATGCCAGTCAATCCGAAACGGAGGATGTTGTTTTTCATAATTCCTAATCTTATGTCTTCTTACTTAGTTGTATCTTTATGTCGTAAATGAAAGGAAAACAAGTGCAGGGACTTCGGCTCGACAACTGCTGTACTTATGGCCGGAAGTACAGCAGTTGTTGGCAATAAGTACAGCAGTTGTTTCCCGGAAGTCCACAGACCTCCTCCGAACCCTCCGTCGTGGCTGGGATGTTGCTCCCCTTTGTGGAGCCAGAGAGCCAAAGTCCACTGAGCCCATTTCCTTCGTTCCTAAAGCAAAACAGGCCAACAGATTTCTGTCTGCTGGCCTGTTCCGTACCCCGAGCCGGGGTCGAACCGGCACAGGTTTCCCTATCGGTGTTTGAGACCGACGCGTCTACCGATTCCGCCATCGGGGCTTAAAACGAGTGCAAAGGTAGAGTTTTTTTTTGTTCCTTCCAAACTTTTTCGTAACTTTGTGACGAAAAATAGGGAACAATGAACTCAAAACTGTATTTCGTATCTTTATTTGGCACTTTGCCCATGGTGCTTGCTGCCAAGTCGAACCATCCTAATATAATATATATAATGTGTGACGATATGGGCTATGGCGACCTGGGATGCTATGGGCAGCGGCTTATTAGTACCCCTTGCATAGACCGTATGGCGGAGGAGGGAATGCGCTTCACTCAGGCTTATGCAGGCTGTCCCGTGAGTGCGCCCAGCCGTTGCTCCTTCATGACAGGACAGCATACTGGCCACGCCAAGATTCGTGGCAACCGAGAGTATTGGGGACGTTCCGTGATGCGGGAGAACATGTTCGGCGAGAATGCTGACTACTTCGTCATCGGTCAGGAGCCATACGATATGACGCATCCCATCATCCCTGAGCTCTTCAAGGAGAAAGGCTATCGTACAGGCATGTTTGGCAAGTGGGCAGGCGGCTATTGGAACTATGACTATCCCGACACATACGCCAAGCTGCCCGACGGTAACACCGACACTACCCGCAGCCTTGAGAGTTCTTCCTGCTCCTTGCCCAACCTTCGGGGCATCGATTGTTTCTACGGCCCCGTCTGTCAGTTCCAGGCACATACGTATTATCCCAATTTCCTGAATCGCTACGACCCTGAGGGCAGAGGCGACCGCCATCTTGTGGCAGAGGTAATGGAGCAGAACATCAATTATCCTGCTATCAATACAGGTAGCAAGGCGTATGAAGACCGTCCCCAATACTCCGCCGACCTCATCCACCGCTATGCGCTCGAATGGCTCGACCGCCAGACGAAGGACAAACCCTTCTTGGGCATCTTCACATACACCCTGCCTCATGCCGAACTATGGCAGCCTCAGGACTCAATCGTAACACGTTATCATGGCCAGTTTCCCCAGGAGGAGGAACGCTCCTACCGCACCGATGCCTGGAGCTGGTACTATGGTGGCAACGACAAGCATGCTCAGTTCGCAGCCATGATAACCCGCCTGGACAGCTATGTGGGCGAGATTCTCGAGAAGCTCAAAGACAGGGGATTGGCAGACAATACGCTTGTCATTTTCACCAGCGACAATGGTCCTCACGAAGAGGGTGGGGCAGACCCCTCGTTCTTCGGCAGGGATGGAAAGCTGCGAGGCATCAAGCGGAGCACCTACGAAGGCGGCATCCGCATCCCCTTCATCTGCTGGGGCGCAGGCATCCCCAAGGGAACCGTCAGCGACCACCAACTGGCCTTCTACGACCTTATGCCAACCTTTATGGAGTATAGCGGAGCCTTCACGAAGAAAGAGATAGCGGCCCATAGCAAAAGCTCAGCCCCCCTCCAAACCTCCCCCCGAGGAGGGAGGCTTCCCATGCGCCGCGTTCTCCCCTCCTCCTCGGGGGAGGGGTTGGGGGAGGGGGCTTCCTTCGACGGCATCTCCTTCTGTCCCACTTTGCTTGGAAAGGCACGCCACCAGCGGAAGCACGACTTCCTCTATTGGGAAATGAGCGATGGTGGCACGCAAGTCATCGGCGTAAGGCAAGGCGACTGGAAGCTCGTCGTGACTCAGGGCAAGCCCTTCCTCTACAACCTCAAGACCGACATCCATGAGGACCACGACCTCAAGGCCGAGCATCCCGACAAGCTCTCCGAGCTCATCGACATCGTCCACCGCGAGCACACCGACAGCCCCCTCTTCCCCATCACCCTGCCGTAAAGGTTAAGAGATTTTATTGAGCCATATGCCAAAATTGGTAAAAAGAATATTGCTTAACATATGCCATAAACATCTATACTAAGTATATGACGAATAAATAGGCATACATGGAAAAGGCATTTGTTATTGATATCAAACCTTCTCTTTGATGACACGCAATGTGCGAACGGTATATCCCCAAAGTGAATACTCTGGAGGTTTCGTGGCTAAAGGCTACGCCCTGGCGTTAGAGCGTCCAAGAATGATTGATATGGGCGGGGTGATGCACTAGATTATACTTCAGTTAAAAGGAATGCCATATACATAGGCAAAGTGAGCAATTGCTCTTTCTTCCCAATATTATAGTCCCCCAGCTTGATACCTTCTGTGACATGATATTTCTCAGGATGTCTCAGTACTGTTCGCATAGACTTGGCATTACCGGTGGTGGCCTTGCATTCTACGGGGAAACACTTACCCTTATAGCGCATAAGGAAATCGAGTTCCACCCCACCATCTTTATGATAGTAATATAGCTTGCGTCCCATTTTCCCGAATATGTCAGCTACAAGGTTCTCCTTGATGGCACCATGATAGCTGAGCAAATCGCCAGCAAGGATGCTCGATTGAGTGCCATCTTCCAGCATGGAAATAAGCAGGCCAATATCTGACATATATACCTTGAACTCACTCTTGATTTTATGTCCGTCCAAAGGAAGTTCTGTTATCTCCGTATTATAGCATCTGCGGATAATGCCTGCATCCTCTATCCATTGGAGACTACCGGCATAGTCACGACCTCTGCCTCCAGGACGCACTACCGTATAGCTGAACTTCTTGTACTCGCGAGCCAGCTGGGCGGGTATTGACTCGAAGCATTCTCTGATGCGCGACTTGTCAGCTGCAGGGGCATACTTCACCATGTCTGCCTTATATTCATCAACTATGCGACGTTGTACTGCAAGCACCTTGCCTATCTGCTTTGTTTCCATGAACGTGGTCACAACCTCCGGCATACCACCTACCACCACATATTGGTGGAGTAGTTCACGGAATCTCTCGTGCAGGGCTTCTTCAATGGGTGATTCGTCCATCAAGCATTTCCGAAGGTATTCTATGTGCATATCCTTGATGCCATTGGCCCAAAGCCATTCCTCAAAGTCCATCGGATACATATCAACAATATCTTCGAAACCGACAGGAATGGATGCTTCCTCTTCTTCTTTCTTTTCTTCGGGAGTCTTGTAGCCGCTTACGCCTAACAAGGAGCCAGTACACATCACTTCATAACGACCATCCTGATGGAAGTACTTCAGCGAACCTCTGGCCTTAGGACAATCCTGAATCTCATCGAAAACAAAGCAGGTCTTACCTGGTTCAATCTCTGCATCTGGCATGGCTGCAGTAATACGCATGATGATGGCATCCACCTCCAGGTTGGGGGTAAAAAACTTCTTGTAGTCTGGATGTTCACGAAAATCCAAATATACAACATGCTTGAAATTCTTAGTAGCAAAGTCCATTACACTGCTGGTCTTGCCACACTGACGGACACCTTTCACAACAAGTGGCTTGTGAGAGGCATCATCCAACCACGATTGGAGTACTTTTTCTATCTTCCTTTTGTACATAGAAACACCTTTTCAGTCCGACTTTTTAATGTGTTACACACATTTTCCGACCGACTTTTGGTGCAAAGATACACATTTTCTTATATAAGAAGGATATTATAACTAATTATTTTGTGCATAAATGCACTTTGGGGCCTTCATCTATTACATCTGTCACATCTATCACTCCTCAAACCCCGATGAACAGGGGGAAAGTAATAGATGTGACAGATGTTTTTCAACCTTTTGGGATTGAAATAGGTGAAGTGTAGGTTAGTAGGCGTGGTCGGTATTGATTTCCTCCAGCGTTATTTCTTTCTTGTCGATGCTGCGCCAGGCATAGACGATGTAGGCAAGAACGAAGGGAACGAGCAGGCTGACGTAGAACATGGTGCGGAGGGTGAACTCGCTACTGCTGGAGTTCTGCATCGTGAGCGACGATTGTAGGTCGGCTGTAGAGGGGTAGTAAGCGGTGTTGTTCCAAGCCGTCAGCAGCAGGAGAACCAGCACGGTGACGACGGTGCCGAAGCCTGTCACCCAGAAGCCACGCTTCCATGCCTTGTGGGTGAGCGACCATAGTATGCCGAAGAGGACAAAGACGACACCGATAATCATCACAACCAGCAGCGGCCACATCTGCAAGAGATTGTGCAAGTATTTGTATGGCTCCATGAAGATGATACCCGTCGAGGGGTCGTAGGCATAGCCTTCGCACGTCAGGATGTGGGCAAGGAAGGCAAGGAACAAGCCGAGGAACAGGATGGTGCTTCGCCAGAGTGGTTGGATGATTTGGTTGTGATTGTTCAGTTGTTTGTCATCTACTCGGTTGTGAATGTAGAGGCAACCCAGCACACGGGCGAGGAAGAATACGGCCAGACCGAGCACGAGGTTCCAGGGATTCAGCAGGGCATCGAGGCCATGGGAAGCATTGGCCCAACGGCTGATGATGAGTTGAGAGTCGATGATGTTTCCTTTTTCCACGATGAAGTTGCTGCCTGTGAAGAATGTGGCTACTGCTCCTCCAAGCAACAGGGGACCAAGTATGCCGTTCAGGACGAGCAGTCTCTGGAAAAGCATCCTCCTTGTTCCCCCTTTGGGAGAGTGACTGTGGAACTCGTAGCTAACGGCTTGCAGCACGAAGGAGAATAGTATAATCATCCAAAGCCAGTAGGCTCCACCGAAGCTTGTGGAGTAGAAGAGAGGATAGGAGGCAAAGAAGGCTCCGCCGAAGGTGACGAGCGTGGTGAAGGTGAACTCCCATTTGCGGCCTGTGGCATTCACGACGAGACGGCGCTCATCGTCTGTCTTGCCTATGGTGAAGATGAGCGAATTGGCCCCTTGGACAAACATCAGAAAGACGAGCAAAGCTCCCAACAGGGCTACGATGAAGCACCAGTAGTGCTGAAGAAATAGGTATGTCATAGTTTTGGTCCTTTCTTGATTGTTTTACACATGATGTTGATTTCCACAGTCAGCAGGGTGGTGAAGAGGATGAGGAAGAGGAAGAACGTGAGCATGACTGCCGACGAACCCAACTCACTTACTCCCACCCATGTGGGCAGCATGTCCTGAATGGTCCAAGGCTGACGGCCAAACTCTGCAACCAGCCATCCGGCTTCGCTGACGATGTAGCTGACGGGGATGCAGAGGACTGCAAACCAGTAGGTCCAGGGCTTTGGTTTCCATAATGAAAGAAGGAACAGCAGGATGAACAGGCATCCGCCGCCAACCATCACGCGGAAGGCATAGAAGCAGACAGGAATGTAGGGCACGACTTGGGCACGGTCCTTCACGTAGCCGTAGCCGAAGAAGGGCATGTTCTCCTGAACCTTTTCCTTTAGCTCGTTGAGCGTCTCTTCGCCTGCGCCCTCAGCCTTTGCCTTGCGATACTCCTGCAGGGCATTGATGGCGCAACGGCCTCGCTCTATCTTCTCGCTTAGCGGAAGTTCTATGGTGCCATCGGCCTTCGTGTAGCCATCCAGAATGTCACGAATGCCAGGCACATAGCCATTCATGTCATTGGTGGCAAGGAATGACAGGGCATAGGGAACGGCGAGCTTCAAGGGAGGCTCGTCTGTTGCCTCATAGTCAGGCTGCTCGAAGGGATTGATGCCTGCAATGATGGTCAGCGGCTGGTCGTTGCCGCCCTTGTAGAGGGCTTCCATAGCAGCCAGCTTCATGGGTTGTGTTTGGGCAACCGTGTAGGCCGAATGGTGTCCGGAGAGCATAATCAAAGCCGAAGAAACGAGGCCGAAGATGGCACCCACGCGAAGGCTCTTGGTGGCAAACTCTGTGTGGCGACGCTTGAGCAGATACCAACTTGAGACACCCACCACGAACACAGCACCCAGCACCCAAGCCGAGAGAACCGTATGGATGAACTTATCGACGGCCACAGGCGAGAGTGCTACCTCCGCAAAGCTCGTCATCTCGTTGCGGACGGTTTCGGGATTGAAGGCCTGACCTACGGGATGCTGCATCCAAGAGTTAGCTACAAGAATCCACCAGGCAGAGAGGGTTGCTCCTAAGCCCGTGAGCCACGTCGAAGCCAGATGGAAACCTTTCGATACCTTGTTCCATCCAAAGAACATCACGGCCACGAAGGTCGATTCCATGAAGAAGGCCACAATGCCCTCAATAGCCAGCGGTGCCCCGAAGATGTCGCCAACCAGATAGCTATAATTGCTCCAGTTGGTGCCAAACTCAAACTCCAGGATGATGCCCGTTGCCACGCCCATCGCAAAGTTAATGCCAAAGAGACGTTGCCAGAACTTTGCCGTCTGTTTCCAGAACTCGCTGCCTGTGCGGTAGTAAAGCGTCTCCATGATGCCCATCACAACAGCAAGGCCGAGTGTCAGAGGCACGAACAGCCAATGATAGATGGCGGTCAAGGCGAACTGAGCTCTTGCCCAGTCCACCATCGCCAAGTCGGTGTTAAGAAGATTTATCATAGTATTATGTTTAAGGGTTATCAACTTTTAGCTTTTCCGAAACGAACTCAGCCTCCTGCCCTTCTGTTGCGTGTTCCTTTATGTAATTAGGGAAGAAGAACACCTTCAGCACCGCAAAGATGATGAAGAGCTTCACCAGGATGATGGTCCACAGCGTCCGCCCCAGCGTCATGCTGCGGAATCCATCATAATAGAATTTCCATATCCGGTGAATGACATTCATGAGGGCAGAGAGTGAGTTGTCATGAGAGACTTATGGCTACTTCATCTTGTCGGCCAAAACCTTCATCCAGTAGCCGCCAATGACGGAGCGTGCCTTGAAGCCGACCATGTTGCCGGTCTTCGTGTCGTGCCAGTCGCTGATGGGCACACGGCTCTTCGTCTCGTTGATGTACTTGTAGAGAGGTGTGATAAAGGCTTGGAAGTCCTTGTCCGTATCAGCCATTGCAGCCGACCACATAATCCAGTCGCTCTTCGTATAGTCTTTTCTTACGTCGAGCGGCAAGCCGTATTTGTTCTGCTTCTTCAGGTAGTACTTCACCTCGGTCTGCATGGCGCCATTGGGGATGATGCCTGTCTTCCAGAGCTTGTCCCAAACCATGTTGTACTTCTGGCTCCAAGTGTTGGCACCAGCACCATAGGCAAGTTCGTAGTGGTCCTTGACTTTAGTCTCCTTTTCCCAAGCGGCAGCCATCTCCTTAGCCTTGGCATTGTACTTGGCATAGACGTCGTCCTTGCCCATCATCTTTGCGATTTCAGCATAGCCGGCAACGCCCATGATGGCCTTGATTGCGAGGTTACAGTTGCCTGCCCAGTGCCCGGCGAAGTCATCGGTACAGAGCTGGTTGGCGGGATGTAAGCCGTTCTCCACGAGATAGTCAGCCCAAGTGGTCATGATGTCGAAGTATTTATCGACGTAAGCCGTGTTGCCATCGAGCATACAAATCGTGGCAGCGAGGGTAATCATGTTGCCTGCTTCCTCCAGAGGCATGTCGCCGCCATACACCTGACCGTTGGCACGGGGATAGGTGCCGAGGTCATGAGCAGCGAAGGGCTTCGTCCAGCGACCAGAGAGACTGTAGTCAAAGATAGATGTCATCATGGCTTTCTGCAGCTCGGGGTTGTAGGCAAGCACAAGGGGAGCCTCGGGATAGGTCAGGTCAACCGTGTTGACGCAGCCGTTGGAGTTGTTTTCTTTCGAGAACCAAAGCAGGTTGCCGTCCTGGTCTTCGAAGAGCTTGTGGGCAGCCATCACGTGGCGATAGGAAGCGGAAAGTATCTCGGCATACTCCTTGCCGCCAGCCTTTATGCCGTCTTCGTAAATCATCTTGTCGAAGGCACGGCAGCGTTGCATGATGCCGGCATAGCGGCTCTGCATGGACTTGAAGGCGTCGAAGATGGTGACGCGACCGCCGTGAGCCCAATAAGCCTTGTAGCGGTTGTAGAAGTATTCGATGTCCTCGATTTCGTCGTAGCCCATCATCATGAAGCTGCTGGCAGTCTCGACAGAACCGAAGTCGTGGGTGTAGGTCAGAACAGGCATCTCTGAAGGCTTGCGGGCAATAGCGGCAGGAGCCCAACCACCTTGCGGACCGCGTCTGCCCACGCGAGGCCAACGGTCGCGCCCTGTGTTGTCGAAGGCTTTTCCACTCTCCACGAAGTTGTTCTGAACGGCTGTGGCATCGCCAAAGGTCACTTGTCCGTTGATGGCGGGCATGTAGAAATAACCCCAGTCGATGCAGATGCCGTCGCCTGTCTTGGCGAGGATGGGCTGTTCGATGGTGCCGGTGCGCACATACATCAGGCCTTTCTCGATGCGAATGGTGGTGATGGTCGGCTGCGTGTCCTTATTGACAGCCAGCAGGGGACTGGCACCAAAGTAAATCTGCACCTCGTGCTTGTTGCCATCGGTTGCCCTTACCTGATAGGAGACATAGTTGATGGGCATGGAGATAAGGTCGTAGTCGTCAATGAGCATGGGCGCGGTGAAGACAACGTCGAGCTCAACAGGACCGCACGCGAAAGTGTAGTATGTGTTTGTGGCAAGCACATCGACGCTCTTCTGCTCGGCAACCTTGATGTCCTGGCCTTTGGGCTTGATGTTCTTGAAGAGGCCGAAGTCAGCGTAGGCGCCGCCAGTCGTGTTGTGGCAATGGGCTGCGATGGTGTTGCTGCCGCTATGGAGAAGCTGCTTCAGCTTGGCATCCATGTGGAGGACAACGCCATTAACCCAGGTCTCGCCAGTATCGGC
>Ga0310690_10011504_pt1 | contig 10915 bp, 6 predicted proteins | sample AusTroGonzalo_MG_2_FD_207661 | JGI IMG/M metagenome (GOLD analysis project Ga0310690, IMG submission 207661) | Bovine rumen microbial communities from tropical cattle in Woodstock, Queensland, Australia - Gonzalo_04 (v2) (version 2) | ecosystem: Host-associated > Mammals > Digestive system >...
GGCTCACGACTACATCACCTATTATCCCCGCATGGATGCCCGTCAGGCACGCGAGATGCTCATGAAGTCCCTCGAGGCTGGCGGTGTCGATAGTGAGTACTATCTCCTTGGCGACCTCATGAAGGTATCTTCGGGCATCTTCAAGGCAGACGAGAATTTCCGTGAGGACTTCATCCAGGACTACCTCTACGCCTCTGAACTTATCGATAAGGTTTATGGCGCAGCCATTGACAGGGAATATCCCTCGGAGGAGAAGGCCAATGAGATGATCAACGCTGTGACGAAGACGAAGGACAACGTCGATGCCTACTTCATCAACAGTGGCGCTGCAGACTGCGACCAGCTCCAGAAGATCTACGCCCCCAAGGTGGAGGAGAACAAGACGGATCTCGATTACCTGCGCAAGGTGGTTGCCGTGATGGCCCTGCTGAACTGCACGGAGAGCGATGTCTATTACACGGCCTCTGAGTACGCCCACAACATCCAGCCCACGGCCGGTACCGCTGCCGGTTGCGCCTACAGCTACTACAAGCGTGGTGATGTGAATAAGAGCCTTGAATTCTTCGACCAGGCCATCAGCCTCGAGGAGGACAACGCCAAGAAGGCCGAGTATAACTACAAGGCTGCCGTCATCGCCAACAGCGACAAGAAGCTCGCAAAGGCCAAGGGCTATGTCAAGACGGCTATCAACCTCAACGGCCGCAAGGGTGCCTACTACATCCTGCTCGCCAACATCTACGCCGCAGCCCCCAACTGGAGCGACAAGCCCGAGCTCAACCCCTGCAAGTACTATGTGGTGCTCGACAAGCTGGCCCGCGCCAAGAGCGTTGATGAGAGCGCTGCTTCCGAAGCCAACCGCCTCATTGGTCTCTACAAGGACCATACGCCCGACCCCGCCAACCTGTTCTTCCTTGGCTACAAGCCCGGCGACTCCATCCATGTGGGAGGAATCATCGACGAGGACACCACCATCCGTTGACACTTGGACACAATCCCTTTACGACATACGAGTAAAGCAATCGCCCTGCTGACGATTGCTTTGCTCATATTTGCTTCGTGCAGTCGCAGCAACAAACAATACACCGACGCCGTCACCAATCGTGACTCCGTCCCCGGTCTCACCACCTTCGACGTCGAAACGCTCGTCTCCGACTCGGGTGTTGTCCGCTATCGCATTCTGACCGACCGCTGGGACGTTTACGACCAGCTCCGTCCCTCCAAGTGGGCTTTTGAAGAGGGTGTCTATCTGGAAAAATTCTCCGACAGCCTCACCATCGATGCCACCGTACGGGCCGACACAGCCTACTATTACGACCAAAGCAAGCTGTGGGAACTCTATGGCCGCGTCCACATCGAGAATCTCGAAGGCGAAATCTTCGATACCGACACCCTCTTCTGGAACCAGGACACCGAGCGCGTGTGGTCCGATGCCTTCATCCGTATCGAGAAGGCAAACGGAACCGTCGTCACCGGCTATGGCTTCACCAGCAACCAACAGTTCACCGATTATCGCATCCGCCGCACACAGGGAATCTTCCCCATCGAAGAGAACGACCGTGCTACCCGTAACGCTGCCGGCGAGATTGTTGCCGACTCCACCAACACCTCCGTCTGATGTCAACCGCCGAAATCATCCTTCTCATCGTAGCCTTGCTCCTTTCCGCCTTCTTCAGCGGAATGGAGATAGCCTTCGTTTCCAGCAGCAAGTTACGCTACGAAGTCGATAAGGCCGATCGGAGCATCTCGTCGCGTTTGCTCGGCATCTTCTACCGCCACCCTGACAGCTATATCTCCACCATGCTTGTCGGCAACAATGCCGTACTCGTCATCTACAGCATCCTCATGGCCAAGCTGCTCAACCCCTGGCTCTCGACTCTCATGCCCGGCATATCCGATTCGCTGCTTCTTCTCATCGACACCGTCCTCTCCACCATCGTCGTTATTATCTTCGGCGAATATATCCCCAAGACCCTCTTCAGGCGCAATGCCAACGGCACACTCTCCAGCCTTTCCCTGCCCGCCTACCTCTTCTATATCCTCCTTTACCCGCTCTCGTTGTTCGCCACATGGTGCGCACGGGGACTGCTCCGCATAGGAGGCGTCCGTATCGAAAAGGAGAACACCGGCAAACTCTTCACCAAGATGGATCTTGACGACCTCATCGAGTCGGGCATCGGCACCGGCGACGAGCCGGCTTCCACTGAGGTGCAGATATTCCGCAACGCGCTCGAATTCTCCACCCTCCGCGTCCGCGACTGCATGGTGCCCCGCAACGAGATTGCCGCTATTGACAAGAACGACTGCACTCCCGACGAGTTGCTGCGCCTTTTCGTCAAAACCGGATACTCCAAGATCATCGTCTATGAGGACACCATCGACAACATCATTGGCTACATCCACTCCTCCGACCTCTTCCGCACGGAAAAGACCTCAGACTCCGGACTTCAGACTACAGAAATCCCCGATTCTTCATTCCTGATTTCCAATTACCTCCAATCTCTCCCCATCGTGCCTGAGACAGCCAATGCCCAGAAGCTCATGACGACCCTCATGCAGCAGAAGAAGTCCCTCGCCGTCGTTGTAGATGAGTTTGGCGGCACAGCCGGCATCGTCTCTCTTGAGGACATCCTCGAAGAGCTTACCGGCGACATCGAGGACGAGCACGACACCACCCGCCTCATAGCCCGTGCGGTCGGCAACGACACCTACGTTCTCTCGGCCCGTCTGGAAATAGAGAAAGTCAACGAGATGTTCGACCTCGACCTGCCCGTTTCCGACGATTATTACACCGTCGGCGGCCTCATCCTCCATTATCACCGCAGCATTCCCGTCGTGGGCGATAAGATCAGTCTGCCTGGCGGTCTCGAATTCACCATCCTCAAAGCCGCCCCCGGCAAGATCCTGCAGGTCCGCCTGCACATCGTCTGACACCCTCCGGACTGGGGTGCAAAGCGTAAGCCTTACACTGCCACCTCTTTTTCCCCACTTCTCATCGTTCTCTCATGCTACATTCTTTGAGAGGGCGGGGGAGTTAGTGCAAATATTTCTTAAAACGTCCTTGCGGGTGTTATATTCATTGATGTTTCTTTCGCTTTTCGGAAAAAAGTCGCTATTTTTGCACGATTTTTGTGTTTGAATAATTGATAAAGGTATAATGAAAAGGAAAAGACAAACGATAGCGTTCTTGTTGGCGATGGCGCTGATGCCGTTGGTCGGCTATGCCGAGGAAACACTGACGCTCACGCTCGAGCGGGCCATTGAGATAGCGTTGGCCGACAACCCTACCATTCAGATTGCCGAACAGGACATCCAGCTGAAGGAGATGGCCAAGATGGAGACTACCATGGGGTTGCTGCCCGAAGCAAATCTCACAGGGTCGTACCAGCGCACCATCGAGAAGCAGACGATGGTGATGAACGGTATGCAGTTCAAGGTTGGAGTGAACAACATGTACAACGGCGGACTCTCCGTCAGCCTGCCCGTGTTCGCGCCGGCACTCTACAAGAGCATGAACCTTACTCGCACGGATGTCGAGCTGGCGGTGGAGCAGGCGAGAGCCTCGAAGCAGGATCTCGTGTGCCAGGTGACGAAAGCGTTCTACCAGCTCATGCTGGCCCAGGACAGTTATGCCGTGCTCCAGAAGAGCTTCGCCCAGAGCGAGGAGAATTTCCGCATCGTTGCTGCCAAGTACGACGAGGGACGCGTCAGCGAATACGACAAGATCAGTGCGGAGGTACAGATGCGCAACCTGAAGCCCTCGGTCATCAGCGCCCGCAACGCAGTCGATCTGAGCAAACTGCAGCTGAAGGTGCTGATGGGCGTGACGGCTGATGTGGATGTCGTCGTTGAGGGTAGCCTCAAGGATTATGAGGAGGGAATGTATGCTTCTATGCTGACCCTTGACAGCCTTTCGCTGGCTCGCAACAGCTCCCTTATGCAGATGGACCTCAACAGCCGCCTGTTGCAGAACACCCTTTCCGTCCAGCAGCAGAGCTTCCTTCCCAACATCGCCCTGCAGTTCAACTACATGTACACCTGTATGGCCGATAACTTCGACTTTGCCAACTACAATTGGAATCCCTACGCCAACGTGGCGCTCAGTTTCAGCATTCCGCTTTTCAAGTACAGCAACTTCAGCACCGTCAAGAAGACGCGCTTGCAGATGAACCAGCTTCAGCTCAACCGCGACTATGCTGAACGCCAGTTGCGTATGCAGATGAACACTTATCTCAACAATATGACTGCCAGCGCCGAGCAGGTGAGTTCGAACAAGGAGGCTATTGTCCAGGCTCAGAAGGGTCGCGACATCGCCCAGACGCTCTATGATGTCGGTCGCGGCACCGTTCTTGAGCTCAACAGCGCCGAGGTGGCTCTCACCCAGAGCGAGCTTACCTACAGTCAGTCTGTCTATGACTGGCTTACTGCCAAAGCCGACCTAGATAAGCTTACGGGAGAAGATTATACTGAAAAATGAAGAATAAAAAATGAATGATAATATGCAAAACAAAAGATTTCAACACAACGTTTTAATCCTGTTGGCCGCCTGCGCATTGGCAGCCTGTACCGGCGGACAGAACGTCCAGAAGGCCGCTGGCCCCATGGGAAACGAGAAGCCGAAGGTGCGCCTGACCACCGTCAGCAAGAAGGCCGTTGACCAGGTGCGCGACTACACCTGCACCGTCGAGGCAGAAGTGAAGAACAACATCGCCCCGCAGACCGGTGGGCGCATCAACCGCATCTTTGTTGAAGTGGGAGATCACGTTGTCAAAGGTCAGAAACTCGTGCAGATGGATGCTTCGTCGCTCCGTCAGCTCGAACTGCAGATTGCCAACCAGAAGACCGATTTCGAGCGTATCGAGAAGCTCTACAAGATCGGCGGCGCCAGCAAGGCCGAGTACGACAATGCCAAGATGTCGCTCGATGTTAACGAGACCAGCTACGCCAACCTTAAGGAGAATACCCAGCTCCTGAGTCCCATCACCGGCATCGTCACCGCCCGCAACTACGATAGCGGAGACCTCTACAGCGGCAACCCTGTGCTCACCATCCAGCAGATACGTCCCGTGAAACTGCTCATCAACGTCAGCGAGCAGTACTTCAGCCGTGTGCAGAAAGGCGACAAGGCCATCATCCGTCTGGACGCCCTCCCAGGCAGGGAGTTCGAGGCGAAAGTGACGCTGGTCTATCCGACCATCAATGCCTCCACCCACACCTTCCCCGTCGAACTCAGTCTCCCCAACAGCGACGAGGCCGTCCGTCCAGGCATGTTTGCCCGTGCCACGCTTAATTTCGGCACCGAGCAGCACGTCGTTGTGCCCGATCAGGCTATTGTCAAACAGCCTGGTAGCGGCGAGCGTTTCGTCTATATCTATAATGCCGACGGTACCGTCAACTACGTGAAGGTCGAGCTCGGCCAGCGTCTCGGCGACAGCTATGAGCTGCTCAGCGGTGTTGCCGACGGAGCCCGCATCGTCGTTGCCGGACAGGGGAAACTTCTCGACGGAGCCGAAGTCGAGGTTATAGAGTAAGATAAACCGACAATTGCAAATTGTCAATCGTAAATCGTTAAATCGTAAGTTAACAAGATGAGTCTATACGAAGGTTCGGTCAAGCGACCGATTATGACCTCGCTGATATTTACAGCTATCGTGGTGCTGGGCGTCTTCTCGCTCACCAAGCTGCCGGTGAACCTGTTCCCCGATATGGACACCACGAACATCATGGTGATGACCTCCTACAGCGGTGCTTCGGCCGAGGACATCGAGCAGAACGTCACCCGTCCGCTGGAGAATACGCTGAACACGGTGGGCAACCTGAAGCATATCACCAGCCGTTCGTCGGAGAACATCTCGCTCATTACCCTCCAATTCGAGTACGGTTTCGACATCGACGACCTCACCAACGACGTCCGTGATAAGTTGGATATGGTGAAGCGCGCCCTTCCCGACGGCGCCAGCGACCCCATCATCTTCAAGTTCGATTCGGAGATGATGCCTATTCTCCTCCTCTCTGTACAGGCCGACCAGAGCGTCAACGGTCTGTATAAGATTCTCGATGAGAATGTTGCCAACCCGCTGGCACGTATCTCGGGCGTGGGTAGCGTCAGCATCGGCGGTGCTCCTGAACGCGAGATTTACGTCTATTGCGACCCTGTCAAGCTGGAGGCTTATAACCTCACCGTTGAGGCTATCTCCAACATCATCACGCAGGAGAACCGCAATGTGCCGGGTGGCTCGTTTGACGTGGGCAATGAAACCTATCCCCTCCGTGTGGAAGGCGAGTTCAACGACCCGCGCGAAATGGAGAATATCGTCGTCGCCTCAGTTGCCGGCAGCGACATCTACCTCCGCGACGTTGCCGAGGTAGTCGATACGCTTCAGGAACGTGGCCAGATGTCATTCACCAACGGTGTCCGCGGTGCCACCATTATCGTACAGAAGCAGTCGGGTGCCAACTCTGTCGAAATCTGCAAGAAGGTGAAGAAGATGCTGCCCGAGCTGCAGCGCAACCTTCCCAGCGACATTCGCATCGGCATGATTAACGATACCTCCGAGAGCATTATGAACTCCATCAACAGCCTCGCAGAGACCGTTCTCTTTGCCATGTTGTTTGTGATTCTGGTGGTGCTGTTCTTCCTGGGACGTTGGAGGGCTACCTTCGTCATCGCCATCACCATTCCGCTCTCGCTCATCGCTTCGTTCATCTATCTGTTGCTGAGCGACGGCTCGCTCAACATCATCTCGCTCTCGTGTCTCTCCATCGCCATCGGTCTGGTGGTCGATGATGCCATTGTGGTGCTCGAGAATACCACCACCCACATCGAACGCGGAGCCGACCCGAAACAGGCGGCCATCCACGCCACCAATGAGGTGGCAATCTCAGTTATTGCCTCTACGCTCACCATGCTTGCCGTGTTCCTGCCGCTTACGATGATTAAGGGTATGTCCGGCATGATGTTCCGCCAACTGGGCTGGATGATGTGCGTCATCCTTACCGTCTCCACCACCAGTGCCCTTTCGTTTACGCCCATGCTCTGCTCGCAGATGCTGAAGCTCAAGAAGAAGGGTAGCCGCTTCAAGGAGGTTGTCTATGGCCCCATCGAGCGTTTCCTTGACCGTTTTGACGCCTGGTATCAGCGTCGTCTGAACTGGTGCGTACGCCATCGTGGTGTCATCATCGGAGTCTGTGTCGTCATCTTCGGCGTCAGCCTGCTCACCACCCGTAATCTCGGTACCGAGTTTTTCCCGTCGAGCGACGACAGCCGATTGACCATCAAGGTCTGGATGCCTATCGGCACCCGTACCGAGCGCAGTCAGGTGGTGGCCGAGGAGTTGGCCGAGAAGTGGAGGGGAGACTTCGGCAACGAGTGCCGTGTCATCAACTACACTGTCGGTCAGGCCTCCGAAGACAATACGTTTGCCTCCATGCAGAGCAACGGTACCCATATCATCTCCTATAATGTGCGTCTGAAGAACCCCAGCGAGCGCAAGATGACCGCCTTCGATGTGGCTGCCATTATCCGTAAGGACTTGGGTAGCCGTCCGGAGATTGAGCGTTTCACCGTCGGTGCGGGCGGTAGCTCAGGTATGGGCGGGCAATCGACCGTTGCCTTCGAGGTCTATGGTTGGGACTTCACCGAGACTGATGCGGTTGCCAAGATGTTGCGTACCGAGCTGAAGAAGGAGCCCGGTGTTGCCGAGGTACGTATCAGCCGCGACGAGTACCAGCCCGAATACCACGTTGAGTTCGACCGCGAGAAGCTTGCCCGTCACGGCCTCAATGTCGCTACTGCCGCCACTTATCTGCGTAACCGCATCAACGGCTCCACGGCCTCGTACTATCGCGAAGATGGCGAGGAATACGACATCAAGGTGCGCTTCGCCCCCGAGTTCCGCACGTCCATTCAGGATATCGAGAACATCCTGCTCTACGGCGCTTCGGGTAACACCGTTCGCGTGAAGGACGTAGGCGAAGTGGTCGAACGTTTCACGCCTCCTACCATCGAACGTAAGGACCGTCAGCGTATCAACACTGTCACCGCCATCGTCGAGAAGGGTACCCCCATGAGCAAGGTGGTCGAAGCCGGTCAGCGCATCATCGATACCCACGAGATTCCCCTCGGCATTTCCGTCGGCATCTCTGGCGACGTCGAGGAGCAGAAAGACTCCTTCTCCGACATGCTTCTGCTCGGCGTGCTTATCCTCATGCTCGTCTATATCGTGATGGCTGCGCAGTTCGAGAGCTTCTCCGACCCATTCATCATCATGCTCAGCATCCCGTTTGGCGTTAGCGGCGTGCTCATCGCCCTTTGGCTCACGGGCACCACGCTCAACCTGATGAGTGCCCTCGGCATCATCCTGTTGCTTGGTATCGTGGTCAAGAATGGTATTGTGCTCATCGACTACATCCGCCTCTGTCGCGAACGCGGTCAGGGCATCATCAAGGCCGTCGTTACCGCCGGTCGCAGTCGTCTGCGTCCCGTGCTCATGACCACGCTTACCACCGTTCTCGGTATGGTGCCGATGGCGTTCGGTCGGGGCGAGGGTTCCGAGCTCTGGCGTCCGCTGGGCGTCAGCGTCATCGGTGGCCTCACGCTCTCTACCGTGCTGACCCTCATCCTCGTGCCCGTCGTCTATAGCACTTTCGCAGGAGGCCAGATTAAGCGTCGCCGCAAGAAGCATGCCCGCCAGCTGGCTCTCGATGCTTACTGGAAAGAAAACAAAGAGAAACATATCAAAGCAGCAAAGAAGTAATCCTCAATCTTCAATCCATAATGAAAGCTATCTTCATTGCCTACGACCAAGCCTATAAAGAGCGCATTCAGGCGCTTCTCGACCATCATCGTTGCCGCGGCTTCAGCCTCTTCCCACAAGTGCAGGGGCGCGGTAGCGCTACGGGTGAACCCCATTACGGCAGTCACGCCTGGCCCTCGATGAACAGCGCCGTCCTCACCATCGTTGACGACGAACGCGTCGATGCCGTCCTTGATGCCCTTCATGCACTCGATCTCGAGACTCAGAAACTCGGCCTTCGTGCCTTTACGTGGAACATTGAAAAAACAATATGATGAAAAACTCCCTTGTTACGTGCCTGCTGGCCCTTTTTATTCTACATTTTTCAGTTACCTCCTGTACGTCCTCGCCTTCATCTTCGTCAGCTGCTCCGTCAGTCGCGATGGTGACGCCGGCCGACAGTTATGCGACCCCATTCGACGCTCCAGCCTTCGGCCAGGCGCCAGAGGGTGGTGTCTATATGGAGCCCCTCTGCTGGTGGACGGGCATGAACACCCCGCTTCAGCTGATGGCCCATGCCGACGGCATCGGCTCGTGCGATGTCCGCATCGAGGGCAATAAGGCTGTGAAGGTCAAGGCCGTTCATAAGGCCGACAGCCCCAACTACCTCTTCATCGATGTCGAAATCAGTGCTTCTGCCAAGCCCGGCACCGTCGATGTCGTCTTCAGCCGCGAGGGTAGGGAAGTGGCCCGCCAGGCCTATCCCATCTATTCCCGTGTCAAGGATTCACGCAACCGTGAGAGTTTCACGACAGCCGACATGATCTATCTCATCATGCCCGACCGCTTTGCCAACGGTGACCCCACGAACGACTCCTCGCCCCTCTGTGCAGAGCAGCCCAACCGCGGCGACTCCTTCGGCCGTCACGGCGGTGACCTGCAGGGCATTATTGACCACCTCGACTACCTCGACCAGCTGGGTGTCACCGCCATCTGGTGCACCCCCCTCACGTTCGACAACGAGCGTCACGCCTCGTTCCACGGCTATGCCGCCTCCGACTACGTCCACATCGACCCCCGCTACGGCACAAACGACCTCTTCCGCGAATACGTGAAGGCTTGCCACCAGCGTGGCATCAAGGTCATTATGGACTTCGTTCCCAACCACTGCGGCGCCCAGCACTGGTGGATGCGCGACCTCCCCTTCAACGACTGGATTCATCAGTTCCCCCGCTTCACCAAGAGCAACTTCACCTTCTCGCCCGTGATGGATATCAACGGCTCGAAGAAAGACCATCATATCCTCGAGAGCGGTTGGTTCGATCGTTCGATGCCCGACATGAACCTCGACAATCCCTTCGTCGTCCGCTACTTCCAGCAGGTGGCCGTCTGGTGGACCGAGTGGACGGGCCTCGACGGCATCCGCATCGACACCTATCCCTACAACGAGCGCGTACCTGCCTCGCAGGTCTGCAAGGCCGTCACCGACGAATACCCCCACTTCAACCTCGTGGGCGAGTGCTGGACGCCGAGCGTGCCCCAGCTGGCCTACTGGCAGGGAGGCAACGCCAATGCCGACGGCTTCGACAGCCACCTGCCCTCCATCATGGACTTCCCCCTGCGCGACGCTATCGTTCACGGCGTTCCTGAGGACAATGTGAACTGGGGCGAGGGGCTGACGCGCATCTACGACATCCTCACGCACGACTTCGTTTATCACGACCTCAGCCACATGATGATTTTCGCCGCCAACCACGATACGGAGCGCATCGGCAGCATCGTCCGTGCCAACCCCGACCGCATGAAGATGATTACCGTTCTGCTGGCTACCCTGCGCGGCATTCCCCAGACCTACTACGGCGACGAGCTGATGTTCCTCAACACCAACGACCGTGGCGACAGCGCCTGGCGCTGTGAGTTCAGTGGCGGCTGGGAGGGCGACGCCGACAACCTCTTCACCCGTGAGGGACGCAGCGACGTGCAGAACGAGCTCTTCGACTTCAACAGCCGCATCTGGCAGTGGCGCAAGACCTCCGAGGCCGTCCAGCGCGGCCGCACGCTCCACTTCCTCACCCGCGACAATACCTACGCCTACTTCCGCTACCTCCCTGCGGCTGAAGGCGAAGCCATCGGGAAGGCCGTCTTCGTCTTCCTCAACAACAGCGCCGAGGACAAGCACATCC
>Ga0310690_10011506_pt1 | contig 10912 bp, 12 predicted proteins | sample AusTroGonzalo_MG_2_FD_207661 | JGI IMG/M metagenome (GOLD analysis project Ga0310690, IMG submission 207661) | Bovine rumen microbial communities from tropical cattle in Woodstock, Queensland, Australia - Gonzalo_04 (v2) (version 2) | ecosystem: Host-associated > Mammals > Digestive system >...
CGTCGGTGAGCTCGCTTATATCCTATCACTCTCCCCTTGTCAACACTTTTTTTTAAAAAAAATAAAAAAAATTCAAATCAAAAAAAATGTATAAAATTCAACAAACTATTATGTGCAAAAATCAAAAGATTTAATCTAAGCAAAAAAATATATTGCCATGAAAATGAAAACAAAACAATCTCCCAATAAGCATATATATTTAAAGGTATACACCTATTAAAGAAAAATCTTTTGTTTACAATCTTTCATAAACAGACCATACACCAAAATTAAAGCCTCCTGTCAAAGGAGGCTTTTGTATCTTAAAAAATTTAGTGTCGCCCGCCATGATGCGCACCGCCTCCATGATGGGAAGAAGAGTGATGAATAACAGCCGGCGCTTTATGTTTGCTGTGATGATGGCTATGAAATCCGTCAAACAAAAGAGCCCCGACAACCGCCGTTGTCACACCGGCAACAATAGCCGAACCGGTTGAATAGTTATCGTAATAATAACTGTTTTGAACAACAGGCGATTCGCGCACAACTGTCACTGCCGGCTGAGTGGTCACAACGGTTGTCGGCTGAACAACTGTTGTTGCCGTAGACATACGCTGCGTAACATAACCGTTATTATCAATCACCAATATTGTTTCTGCCATGGCATTTGTTGCAAAAAGCATAACAGCTAAAGTACAAAGAAATTTTTTCATGTTTTTTTCCTTACAAAAAATTGACTTACATAACATAAAACGAAAAAAAATGAAAAATGTTCACGAATTATTTGTAATTTTTCTTGAAAATCGTTATTTCTTTCAATAGAATACAATCTGTTATCAATTTTTTATGGAGGTTCCAATAGCAACAGAAAATAACAATGCGCCAGTACGTTCCGATGACGGGCCGCGTATTAACGAAGAAATAAGAGTCAAACAAGTTCGTTTAATTGATGAATTAGGTGAAAACAGAGGAATTGTTTCAATCAAAGAAGCTCTCGAAATAGCAAATGAAGCAGGCCTTGATTTAATTGAAATTTCACCGCAAGCCAATCCCCCCGTTTGTAAAGTTTTGGATTATGGCAAATATAAGTACGAAGTTCAAAAACGCAAAAACGAAGCAAAGAAAAATCAAAAAGTTGTCAATATTAAAGAGTTGAAATTGCGTCCTGCCATTGACACGCACGATTATGAAGTCAAATTAAAACAAGCCAAAAAATTTTTAAGCCAGGGCGATAAAGTCAAGTTCACCATGCGCTTTAAAGGAAGAGAGTTAAGTGCTAACAATATGGGAAAAGAACTCTTAGATAAAATCATTGAAGATCTAGATTTAATCGGCAAAGTCGATTCCGAACCAAAGCTTGAAGGCAAACAAATGTCGATGATGATGTCACCGGCTTAAACAAATTTTTTTCATCAAAAAAAACACCTTATCCAAGGTGCTTTTTTTATTTCTATCTGCCTTCCCGTGTTGTATCAGGTTTGGAAACAGCAGGCTTAGAAGTTTCTTCTTTCTTCTTTTTCGGCCTCAAATATTCCGGCACGGCATAAGACATCACCTTATTTTCAAAGGGAATATACAGCTCTGGTATAGATTCGCTCTTAAGTCTGCGGTTAACTTCAGCCAAAGCATCCTTTGCCTTAGGAAAGATATCTTGCTGCAAAATGTTTGCCGGCGGACGTGTATCAGTGCTGTTTTCAGCATAACGAAGTTTATAAGCTTCCAAAATATCTTCTTCTGTCTGCTTAATTTTACGTGGTAATAAAACATCATAAATTAATGCAAAATCTTGAGAATTCATTTGGCCTAATACTTTAGAGCTTAAAGGCGCCAATTTAATAAATTCTTCTTTTGTAATTTCACCATTTTCAAGCATCGGAGCGATACGTTGTCCAAGTGTTTCATCAAAATGTTTGAAATAAAGGTCAAAGACAGCATTAAAAGCATGGGCAGCACCACAAATGGTTGCGGCACCTTTTTCACGATCAGCCTTACCTTGTTCGGCTGTTTTCTTCATTTTTGTATATAAACCACTCGGTCCTCTATCCTCAACAGCATCTTTAAAGTTTTTAAACTTACGTTTTATCGGAAGAGCTGCAATATTAGAAGCTTCATCTTGTGATTTTTCTTTCAAATCCTGAATAAAATCAAATTCCGAATCAGGTAATCCGTATTGTGGCGGCTCAGCATCTTTATTATTCTTCCGGGCATTTTCAAGCATTTGATCAGCCAAACGATCCTTAAATTCTGCTTGTTCTTCTCCAGAAAGCTTACCTATTTTTTCAAGCATCTGTTTTGCTTTTGCCACATCAATATTAACGCCTGTCGGAACGAGGCCTTTTTCAGCGGCAGCCAACATCAACGTTGTTTGATCATTACCGGAAACTTCTGCCAAATTAACATGTGTTGCCCCGGTCTTTTTAACTTGCCCCATAATCTGACCTGCAAGCGTTGCATTAAGAGGCGCAGCATTCGGCGTTGCATACCCGAAATGGATCACCCCTTCTTTATCTTGCGCAACATACAAACGAGCAGAATATGTTGCTTTATATTCTCCATTATTTTCAAGACCATCATTTTGAAAATTTTTAGAATTTTCCTTATCATAAATACTAAAGACATAAGTATTTAAGCCATCAACTGTTTTTTGAGACCTCCAATAAGACAATCCCTTTCTCTTTTTTAAATCGCCCTCCAAGAATTTTTCCATATTCCCGAGAACTTGATCCAAAGTAACATCTCTTTTAGGAGCAGTATGAGCCGTAAATTCTTTCGGAGAAAAAATGATATGATAGTCTTCCGCACGCATACCTGTGTAATCATCTTTATCTTCCGTGATAGCTGTCGGCGTCTTACTTAATCTGGCTCTTTCCTGTTCTGCTTGATATTGCGCATTCAACTCTGCAAGCTTTTCATCAACATCAATCTCCCCACCCTTCATCGGCACGGAAAGTCCGAAGGTTGAAAAGCCGTATCTTTCACAAAAACTGAAAATACGTCTTAATCTTTCTTCATTGAGGTTTTTAAGTGTTTCTTCATCAAAATTGATTTGCCCGACCATCGGATTTGTTTCCGAAGCATTCCGAGGGGCAGCATCAAGCGCCGAAAGGCCGAAAGTTAAACCATCTTCAAAAGTGCATTTAAGTTCCAACTGTGAGGTTCTGCCAAGTGTTTCAGACTTTTCAGGCTCAATTTCCGGACGACGATAATCAACTTCTTCCATATGAAAACGAACGCTTTTTCCTTCACTTGCATCTTCAGCCCCCTCTTGGGCGATACGATACAAAACACCGAATTCATCTTTGTATTTTTCCAAAAATCTCTCATATTCGGCAATCTTACTTTCTTGTTCGGCAATTTCAGCAACATCCTCGCCCCGAGTACGCTTTTCCTCAAGCGTTGCCCGTCTTTGCTCGAGTTCAGCTCTGATATTTTCTTCTGAATATGTTTCAAAAGCATGAGTAATGCCAGATGTTTCTAAGTAGGTTTTAGCCATGTAACACTCCTTAAAGCAAAATCCTAATAACTATGCATACAATAGCATATTTTTTTCTATCTTGCAAGCATTTTGTGACAAAAAATTACAAATGAAATACGTAAAACCAAATCTTCGCCATACCGTAAATTCGCGTATTAATCAGCTCAAAATTTGATAAAAGATTCAAAACTTCATTATGGCGCGTTTCAACAACACACATCGCCCCATCTAAAATAAGTTCGTTTTGCACCAATGCCTCAAAGGCTTTTTCATTTAACCCTTTATCATAAGGCGCATCTGAAAAAATCAAATCAAAGGCATCTGCCCTTATTTTTAATCCGTTAACATCTGAACGAATAACTTTAATTTTGTCCTTGTCCGCATCAAAAAGCGCCATATTTTTTAAAACAGATTTTGTTTCTTTGTCAATAAAACAAACACTTTGAGCCCCGCGTGACAAAGCTTCAAAACCAAGCGCCCCCGTACCGGCAAAAACATCTAAAACTTTTTTATCTTGAACACCGCCGATTGCGGAATACAAAATATTAAATATCGCTTCACGTGCACGATCAGATGTCGGACGAACAGCCATGTTTTCAGGGCCGATCAATTTTTTTCCGCGATACTTTCCCCCGACAATTCTCATAATTCGAAGCGTCCCCCGAGCTGTTCTTTAAGAACCTTCTGCGACACTTCTTTAACTTCTCCTTTTTTCAAATTTCCAAGCTGAAAAGGCCCGTATGAAACTCTGATTAAACGTGCTACTTCAAGCCCTGCAAAAGCCATTAATTTTCTGATTTCTCGATTCTTCCCTTCATTTAACGTAACCGACAGCCAAGCATTCGTTCCAACTTCCTGATCTAAAACAATACTGACTTTACCATAAGAAACACCGTCAATTTCAACACCTTGTTCAATTTTTTGAAGTTTTGTTTCATCAATCTTGCCATGTACACGCACACGATAACGCCGAGACCATGCGTTTTGAGGCAATTCAAGCTCACGTGCTAATTCACCGTTATTCGTAAGCAACAAAAGCCCTTCGGAATTAACATCCAAACGACCGACACTGATAACGCGAGGCATCCCGGCAGGCAAATTGTCAAAAACAGTTTGCCGCCCCTTTTCATCTTTATGGGTTGTAATCAATCCGACAGGTTTATAATAAAGCCAGAGTCTTGTTTTTTCAGCTTCGGGCAATTTTTCTCCGTCAAATAAAATTTTTTCATTTCCCTCAACATTAAAAGCCGGGGTCGAGACCACTTTTCCGTTAACCGATACACGTTCTTGTTTGATATATTCTTCCGCTTCACGCCTTGAACAAATGCCGGTTCTTGCCATAAATTTTGCCAGTCTTTGAGCCATATTAACTTATCCTTATTAAATTGCGCTTACTATAATCCAAACAAAAACAAAAAGCAAAGGATATTTATGTCAGCTCAAAAATACATGGCCATCGCCCTAAAAGAAGCACAAAAAGCCGCCTTAAAAGACGAAGTACCGGTCGGTGCCGTCATTGTTGACAATCAAAGTGGAAAAATTGTTGCTAAAAGCCATAACAAAACAGAACATGGCTTAGACCCGACGGCTCATGCTGAAATTGACGTCATCAGAAAAGCATCTAAAAAGCTTCAATCAAAACGTTTATGGCACTGTGATATGTATGTGACACTCGAACCCTGTGCCATGTGTTCCGCAGCCATTTCCTTTGCAAGAATAGATCATTTAATCATCGGTGCTTTAGATGAAAAAAATGGCGCTGTCATCAACGGAGTGCATTTTTTTGAAAACAAAACCTGCCATTTCAAGCCCCATGTTCAAACAAACGTCTTAGCCGAAGAATCTTCCGAACTGCTTAAAAATTTTTTCAAAAATAAAAGAAGCTGACAGGCTGTTCACAAAACTTTAATTTTTTTTCATTTGCTTTTTCTCAATAAAGAGAAGGCTTTTCGCTTTAAGAATAAAGAACAAAAAAAGAACAGTTAATAAAATACTAAAATTTTCCATTGATTCCCATAAATTACCATGATATACCATGAACATTGCGATCAAAATTTAATGGAGATTACACGGTGAGAAGAACATTTCTCTTTATGGATACAGTCTTTAACAAGGTCGATTCGAAAGGCCGTGTTTCTCTGCCGGCAGATTATCGTGCTATTGTCAAAGAATTAGGGGCTGAAATTGTTTGCTATCGCAGCCTCGTTTCGCCTTGTATTGAGGGATGCGCAGAAGACTTACTTGAAAAATTGGCCGCAGAAATTGAAGATTCAAACGACTTTTTCTCACAAACGCAAGATGACTTAACAAACTTGATTTTTGGCGATGCCAAGCGTTTTACTTTTGACAGCACCGGACGAATCGTTTTAACCGAAAAACTTTTAAAGCATGCCGGAATCTCCGACACTGCCGTTTTTGTAGGTAAAGGCAGAAAATTTCAAATTTGGTCACCCGAAAATTGGGCTAAAGAAGAAGCAAGAATAAGAGCCGAAGTGTTGAAAAAACGCCCTGTTTTAAACACACATAAAGCAGGAGAAAACAACTGAAATGGAAAGCATCCAAAAACATGTTCCCGTTATGTTAAATGAGGTTTTACAAAACCTTAATATTGCGGACAACAAAGTTTATGTGGATGCAACATTCGGTTTCGGAGGTTACACAAGTGCTATCCTAGAAAAAGCAAATTGCAAAGTCATCGCAATTGACCGTGACCCTTGCGTATTACCTCAAGCAAAAACCTTCAAAGAAAAATATCAAAACAGATTCGAATTTAGGTCCGGCTGCTTTTCTGACCTTTTAAATTTAGTTAAAGAACCCATTGATGGTATCGTATTTGATATTGGCGTTTCATCAATGCAGTTAGATGATGCCGAGCGCGGCTTCTCTTTTTCTAAAGAAGCCCGTCTTGATATGCGAATGTCTCAAAGTGGTTTAAGTGCTTACGAAATTGTCAACGAATATTCTCAAACGGATATTGCCAATATTTTATACACTTTCGGAGAAGAAAGAAAATCGCGCCAAATCGCACAAAAAATCGTTGAAATCAGAGAAAAAAAGCCCATTGAAACAACAACAGAGCTTGCACAAATCATACACTCAATTATTCATAAAAAAACAGGCCAAATTGATCCGGCAACAAAATCTTTCCAAGCTTTACGTATTGCCGTTAACGATGAATTAAATGAGCTCAAAAAAGGCCTTGAAGCCGCTTGCACCCTGCTAAAACCGGAAGGAAGGCTTGTTGTCGTCGACTTCCATTCGCTTGAAGACCGTATCGTTAAAAACTTTTTAAAAGAAAATGCCGAACCGAAAACACATGTGTCACGGTACGCTAAAACCATCACACAAACGAACAAAACATTTTCTTACGTGTCAAAAGCCATAACCCCCACTCAATCGGAAATTTTTAAAAATCCACGCGCCCGCTGTGCAAAATTGCGATTCGCTGTTAAAAATAAAGGAGATGAAAATGATTAACACAAAAACTGCCATCAATGCTTTATGGTTCACATTAACCTGTTTTGTTGTTTTTGCTTGTTTTATTTTGAAAAACCAAGTCCACAACTTGGAACACGAGCTTGCTAAAATCAATCGCAATATTGTAACTGACGTGCAAAATATTCACGTTTTAAAGGCTGAGTGGAGCGTTTTAAACACACCGGAACGTCTAAAAAAACTTGCAAACGAACATATTTCTTTAAATAAAATCAGAGCTGAACAAATTATTAACTATTCTGCGTTACCATTCGAAAACGAATCATCTTCTGTTGCTGTTGCTTCAAACGCCGGAAGAGATTTAAAAAAATTGATCAAAACGCAGCGTTAATAGAGAAAGCAAGTGTTATCTTCGATATCATCAAAGAAAAGCTATGATTTTTATGATGTGAAACAAACAAAATACACCTCCGGCAAAAACTCTTTGTTTGAGGAAAATACGAATTTAAGTGATGTTCAGACATGTCGAAGCCGAATAATTTTTGTTTCACTGCTTTTTATTTTTGCTTATTTCATTATATCCATCCGAGTATTTATGCTTTGCCTTCCACACGGTATTCAAATCAACATACCTGACGAAGAACACATTTCTCAAAAATTTACAATCAAATCCCCCATTTCAAGGGCTGATATTTTAGATCGAAACGGCACAATGATTGCAACATCCTTACCAACCGTTAACCTCTATGCCAACCCCAAAAAAATCCAAAATGCTAAAGACACCGCAGAAAAACTTTCATTCATTTTTCCGGAATTGAGCTACGATGACCTTTACGCAAAATTGAGCAAGAAAAAAAGTGTATTTTCAATGATTAAACACGACCTATCTCCTTCCAAGCAAGCAGAAGTAAACGCTTTGGGAATTCCCGCACTTGAATTTCAAACAAGCGAGAAGCGTGTTTATCTTCACAACAATTTATTTGCTCATGCCTTAGGATACACCAACATTGATAACATCGGACAATCAGGCGTCGAAAAATTTATGCATAAACGCTTAACCGAATCTTCTAAGCCACTCAAACTTACGCTTGATATCGGTGTTCAAGACACCATCCGAGAAGAACTTCTAAAAGCAGTTGAAAAATATAAAGCCATCGGGGCTGCCGCTATTTTAATGGATGTAAACACAGGAGAGGTTCTCTCGCTTGTATCACTGCCTGATTTTAACCCAAACATCAAAATCCCCGTTGGCGAAAAATCCCTTTTTAATTTTATCACACTGGGCACTTACGAACCCGGATCCGTCTTCAAAACCTTTAACACCGCACTCGGCTTAGAGAGCGGTAAAGTAAAGGTAACGGATAAATTTGATGCCACAAAACCGATTATCGTTCAAAAACGAAAAATCAGCGACGATCACGCCAAAAACAGTTGGCTTTCCGTTGATGAAATTTTAACCTATTCATCAAACATCGGTTCTGTTCGAATTGCAGAAAAAGTGGGCAAAGAGGGCCAAAGAAACTTCTTAAAAAATCTCGGTTTTTTTGAAAAGATAACAGATTTTGAAATTCCCGAAAAAGCCAAACCGCTTGTCCAAAGCGAAAAAGATTGGGCGCCGATTACGGTAGCGACCGTTTCTTACGGACACGGCATATCCGTTACGCCGCTTCATATCATTACTGCATTTTCAGCTTTGGTCAATGGCGGTATTTACCACACACCGACAATTATCAAATCTGACACACCGAAAATTTCAAAACGCGTTCTTTCAGAACACACATCCGAGCAAATGAGACAAATGCTCAGAAATGTCGTTTTGTATGGCACCGGAAAAAGAGCTGAAGTAGCGGGCTACGAAGTCGGCGGAAAAACCGGAACGGCCAACAAAGCGGATAAAGGCTCTTACGCACTCTCACGCGTTACCAATTCTTTTATTTCGACATTTCCGACATCTGATCCGAAATATGCCCTTTTGGTCATTATTGATGAGCCTAAAGGCATTCCTGAAACTTTTAATCTTCGCACTGCCGGTATGAATGCGGTTCCGACATCAGGAAAAATCATTTCCTCCATTGCACCGCAACTTGGCTTAAAAGCCAATTTTGATCTTCAAATCCAAAAAGAACACATCAAAGCCGTTCAATAAAATTTTAAGCAACTAAAACTTTTGTTTATATTTTTGGGAATATTTTCATTTTTCTTATTGAAATATTTACTTTTGACGCTTAAGTTAGAGCTTGTATTAGTTGTATTGCAATTAAGTTCTTTTGCGATTTATTCGTAGAAGAGATGTTATTAAACCCATATGGAGAAAATATATGAAAAAAATTTTAGGTTTATTTTGTGCAATGTTAGCGCTTTCAGCTTGTTCATCTTTGAGCTCTAACGGCGGTTTGTTTGGTGGTAGCGAATGCGAAGCTAAAGAAGCACGTGATTTTATGGCAAATGCAGAAGATCGCGTTTTCTTCGCTTTAGATAGCTCTGCTTTAACATCTAACGCTCAAGAAGTTTTAGATACACAAGTTAATTGGTTAACAGCAAAACGCCACAACAAAGTCAACGTCATTGTTCAAGGTTACTGCGATGAACGTGGTACACGTGAATACAACTTGGCTTTGGGTGAACGCCGTGCAAATGCCGTTAAAGAATACTTAGTATCTCACGGTGTTGATGCCGACCGCATTTCAACTATCTCTTATGGTAAGGAAAGACCTGCCGTATTGGGTAGCAACGAAGCTGCTTGGGCTCAAAATCGTCGTGCTGTAACAGTTGTTCGCACAAGCGAAATGTAATTTATAGCATAAACGCTTAAAAAACGCATTCTTTTCTTGAAGAATGCGTTTTTTTTATGTATACATCATTTAGAAACCTGATTAATAAAGAGAAAACACATGAAAAAAACATTTATTTTACTTTTAACCGCATTATATCTCATTTTATCCTCTTCATCTCAAGCACAAGAGCTAGCTGCCATTCAAGACCAAATTGACTCATTAAAAGAAGAGATGGTGATCTTAAATCGCAAAGTTTATCGCGATCAGGCAGATTCTGCCGTATCCATTACAAATTCCGGTTCTGCAAATTTCAGCGAATATGACGAAATTATTCGCAACTTAAATGGAAAATTTGAAGAGCTTGAATACAAAATCAAACAACTTGATGAGCGTATGAATGCTATGAACAAAGATATTGATACACGTTTCAATATGCTTGAAGGCAAACCGATTGCTGCCGCTTCAGGCACAATTTCAGAACCTCAAAAATACGAAGCCAGTGTCGCCAATGGTGCGCCAAAATCAATTGTTGGTGATACTGTAACATCGGGCACGTTAAAAGATTTGGGAAGCACACAAGAATCTGTTGACAGCCTCTACAAAAAAGGGTTAGAAGCTCTAAAAGACGCTGATTTAACAGCGGCAGAGCAACATTTCCAGCTTATTTTAGAAAACTACCCCTCAGACAAATTGGCAGGTAATGCACAATATTGGCTTGGTGAAGTTTATTATAAAGATGGAAACTACCCCAAAGCAGCCGTTGCATTTGCGAAGGGCTATGAAAACTATAAAGACGGAAACAAAGGCGCAGATAGTCTTTATAAACTTGGTCTTTCAATGTCACAGCTCGGCAAAAAAACAGAAGCATGTACAGCTCTGAAAAATGTATCTGTAGAATTTCCGAAAGCGGATGCGGAACTTTTAGCTAAAGCAAAATCACAATCAACAAAATTCGGATGTCAATAAAAAATGCTTCAAGAATTCCTTGAAAAGCACAAAATCGGTCCTCAAAAGATTGCCGTTGGTGTTTCGGGCGGAGCAGATTCTCTTGCGGCGGTTTTGTTTTGTAATCAGGAACTAAAGCCTCTCGGATATCAGATTATCGCTTTAACGGTCGATCACAAACTTCGACCGACTTCTTCAAAAGAAGCCATTTTTGTGGCTGATATCATGAAAATAAACAACATTGAACACCACACTCTTATTTGGCGCGGAGAAAAACCCAAAACAGGTATTGAAGAAACAGCCC
>Ga0310690_10011507_pt1 | contig 10912 bp, 5 predicted proteins | sample AusTroGonzalo_MG_2_FD_207661 | JGI IMG/M metagenome (GOLD analysis project Ga0310690, IMG submission 207661) | Bovine rumen microbial communities from tropical cattle in Woodstock, Queensland, Australia - Gonzalo_04 (v2) (version 2) | ecosystem: Host-associated > Mammals > Digestive system >...
GCATCATTCAACGGCTTGCCCAACGAAAGGTAGCCAAAGGCCTTCATGTTGTTGGCGAACCATGCGCTACCATAGATGGTAATGATGACCTTGTAGCTCTTGGCCTCCACACCCTCAGGCAGGTAAATGTCCATGCAGTGTGCCTCGAGGTCGTCACCGGCATAGTTAATGTCCTTGTACGTAGGATTGGTCTGAGGCATGGCAAAACCACCGCCCATACCTTGCGGCTGTGCTTCAGCAATAATGGCACATCCGAGGAGAAGCATTGATAATAATGTCTTTTTCATTGTTAGAAACTTTTTTACGCTGATTAAAATATGATTACTTTACTTTTCATCTACAATCACCAGTCCTCCATTGCACGGAATGGTCACGGTGAGTTGTTGTTTCTTGTTCTGCTTGACAGCCTTCACACTACCGTTCAGCTGCACATCGTCACTATATACCTGTAACTGGGTACCCTTCTCAAACATCGGCAGGGAGATGGTCTTCTTCAGTGGTTGTTCCTCGGCATTGATGCCCACAACAAGCCACCTCGTTCCGCAGCGACGCGCCATGATGATGTACTTTCCGGGGTATCCGTCAATAAAACGGGTTTCGTCCCATGTCGTAGGTACCTGCTTCATGAAATCAACAGCCCATGCAGGAGCATCGGTCAGGTTGTTAGGTGCCATAGCGAAATGCTGGACGGCACTTTGGAAGAGCACGGCAGTAGCCAAAGCATATACATCGCTGGTTTTACGTACGGTGCCATGCTGGTTGTCGGCACTGTAACGCTTATTCAGAGTGGAACCACCGAAGTCCATGGAACCGATGGTATTACGGATAAAGACATGAGTGGCGGCATTGCGGGCCTCGGCGTCGCAGGCACCCTGTCCGAAGTGCAGGTTCTCAGAAGCCAGCACCGCTTCCGAAGCGGCATAGTTGGGGTACATGCGCTCCCAGCCACGAGGCAGTGTGCAACCGTGGAAAATCACCAGCAGACCAAAGTCATTGGCATCAGCGAGAATGTCCTCGTAGAGTTGCATCATCGGCTGCTTGTCGCCACCGAAGAAATCAACCTTGATGCCACGGATGCCATTGTCGTGCATCCATTTCATCTCTTCACGACGGATGCGGGCATTGTCCATCTTGCCAATGGGCGTCTGCGGTGCATCGTTCCAACGTCCGTTGGAGTTATACCACAGGAAGATTCCCACACCCTTCGTCTTGCCGTAGCGGGCCAGTTCGGCAATCTTCTCATAGCCTATCTGCTTGTCCCAGAAGGCATCAATGAGTACACTCTGCCAACCCATGGCGGCAGAGAAGTCAATGTAACGCTTTTGCTCGTCGAAGTTACAGCTGGGATCCATTCCAATAATCCACGACCAAGAACCCTTGCCGTAGATATACTCCTGCGAAGCCTTGTACTTTGTCTGCACGAGGTCGAAGGCAACGGTGGTCTCGACGATATTTGCCAACGGACCAACGGTAATGGTACGCCAAGGCGTCTCACCTGGCAGTGACAGAGCAGCTGTCACGGAACCAAAGCCATTCAGTTCACCTTGCTGTGGGAAACCGATACGGTAACGTCCTCCCTGTTCGTTCAGCAAACGACAGCCGACGTACCCCCCGTCAGTGCCTGTCTCGCTGATGAGCACCCACTGTTCAGTGGGCTGCGTCTTTGTCGCAGCAGTCGGAACCTTGAACAGGCAGGGGAATGTATAACCCTCGCCCCAACCGTTCTTTCCAATAGCATCATCGAGCGCATAGGGTGTTTCGTAACTGGGTGACGTGCGGGCAAAGCCACCCATGGGCTTCGATTGTGGACAGAGGAAGGTCGTTGTGCCGTCAGGCAATACGAAACCGGAGGCTTCGCTTTCCACGACACAGACGCGAGTGTCCTTTTTGTTATAGAGCTTATAACGGAATGCCACGTCACGGTTGCTTACACGGAAAATAATGTCCATCACCGTCATTCCGCCCTTTTCGTAGGTGGCAACGGCCTCATTGGCATTGTATTCCACGCGGCTCTGCTTGATGTTGCGAAGACTGTAGGTTTCACTGACGGGATTCGTAGCGATTCCCTTGAGTGTCAGACCTTGTGTGTAGTCGCCGATGTTCGTTACCAAGCCGAGGCAGGAAGGCTTTAGTATCTCCTGTCCGTTGTAACTTACGCTGTATTGAGGCTTTCCTTGATCTGAGAGATCTAACGTCACTTTGATCACCCCGTCTGGGCTGGTGATTGTCTGAGCTTTAGCTACCATGGCAACACATAGTAGCGCAAGAGCAAAGAGTTTTTTCATAGGTCTATTATTCTTTGATTTTCTTATAATTGAATTCATCTACATCAACATAGCCGCCTTTCTTCTTCGTGGCATAGCAGAAGATACCGAACTTCTGACCCATGAAGAAACGACGCCAGTCGAAGCTCAGACGGTAGTTCTCACTTCCAATCTTTGTCCACTGCTCACCGTCAAGGCTGTAATAGAAGTTGGCTTTGTCTGAACCACCGAAACGAGCTGTCGTGGAGGGACGGAAGTCAGCATCGATGCGTAGCCATATCTTTTTCTGCTTCAGTTCAACACTTTCGATGACTTTCTCTTCTGTTTTAGTTACTTCCTTATCACGATCAGTGAGTTCCACCTTCTGTTCACTCATCTCTAAGACGAGTTTCTTTCCTTTCTTCTTGATGGTCAGTGCACCTGTATCACTGTTGAAAGCTGCCAGTCCGGCACAGTCGCCGTCCTTCATCTTCGACAGATCCATGACGATGGCACCACTACACTGCGGGCCTTCCATGCGTTGTGTCAGCGTATTGGGGGCTAAGTAGAGCGTATTTACTACGCGGTTGGTCTTCAGACGCAGGAATCCGGGACGCTCCGTCAGGCTCCATGCCTCGTCAATGGGATTATGGTTCCACTGCCAGTGCAGTCCCAGTTTTTCGTTGTTGAAGTCATCGGCCTTAACGATGGCAGTCTCGGGTTGTCCACTCTTCAGCGGGCGTACGAACGTTGGCACTTTGCCATCCTCGTCACCGAGCATCGGCCAGCCGTCAATCCAGCGGCAGGGCATCACCGTCAGCACACGTCCTACCCCGCCACGATCCTGGAAGATGATGCCGTACCAGTCGCCGTCCTCAGTATCAACGATGGTACCCTGTGCCTCATAAGAGAAACCGCCGAACTCGCTTTCTAAGATGACAGCCTTCTCGTAAGGACCATGAATGTCATCGGCACGGTAGCAGACCTCGCGGCGATGGCGTCCCGGAGCATAGACATGCGAAATCATCAGCAAATAGTACTTGCCGTTATGCTTAATCACACGACTACCCTCAAGGAGTCCTGTTTCGTCTGCCTCACGCTGGAAGATACGCATGTGCGTACCCTCAATGACATCGGAGAGGTCGGGTTTCAGTTCCATCAGTTCGCCTGTGCCATAGATCACATATACGCGACCGTCATCGTCGAAGAACAGTGAGCAATCATGGAAATGACGCATGCGCGACAGAATGGTCCAGGGGCCTTCTGCCTTCTCGGCCGTAAAGATATAAGTATCGCCCATGGCACCCTGCTCATTGGGCGCAAGGAGTGCATAGAAGCGTCCGTTGTGATACTTCAGTGAGGTGGCCCACTGTCCGCGACCATATGCTGTTCCCTCCTGTAAGTCATACTTGGGCGAATCGGTCAGTTTGTCAAAGATGTAACCCACGGTCTCCCAGTTTTTGAGATCTTTCGACTTCATGATTGGAGCACCAGGCATGAGGTGCATGGTGGTGGATACAAGATAGAAGGTGTCACCGACACGAATCACATCGGGGTCGGGCACGTCAGCCCACAGCATGGGGTTCTGAATGCGTGTCTCTTCCTGGGCAACCATTGGAGCGCTGGCTCCAATGGCGATTGCAAACAAAAGGGTTTTTATGATTCTCATATTAGTTAATTAAGAAGATTTTCTCTTTTCCTCTATATACGCACTTCACGGTAGCACGGCCTTCTGTGATGGGGCTGACGGTGATTTGCACGCCATCAGGTGCGTTCGAGGTGACCTCAAGCTTGGAATTGTTCTTCAGCGGACCATAGACCTGATAGTGCGTCAGGTCGGTATAGCCGTTCTGATTGGTTGAACGGATGGGCAGATTGGGAACCAGGAGTTCTTTGCCATCGCATTTGATGGTAATTTGAGGCACCATGGGAACGGGGCAGGCGTCAGTCTTCGTGAATCCGATGCCGTGGAGGTCGAAGAGACCCTGCGGACGCTGCGGCTGTTGCTGACGTCCCCACTGCGGACGGTTGTTCTGTGGCTGAGCAACCTCCGGACCCTCAACCACGAGGAAGATGGCATGCTTGCCGGTCAAACCTTCCACATCAGGAACCAAATGAGAAATCGTAACTGCCTGATTGGTAGGAGTCTTATCACCAACATAGATGATACCGAGTTCTTTACCTTTCCAGGGATCATCCAGCTTGACATGAATATTGAAGGCACCCTTGCCGCTGTAGGTCAGGTTCAGGTACAGATGGGCGTTGTCACCCTTCTTGATGCCCTCGAAGGCTGGAATGCCCAATTTGCTCTCGGCTAGACCGCCAAAGCCAAAGTACTTGAAGCCGATGATACCGCCATTGGTGATGCCGGCGAGATCCATGGAGTTGTTCCATACATCGAAGTTGTCCTGCATCCACTCGTTGGAATTCGTACCACCAGACATCCAGCAGGCAAGTCCTGCAGAGTAATACTGATAGGGAGGCAGACCGAAAATCTGGAAACCTTCACTGGTTACTTCGGCACCGGTGTATTCCGTACCGTCAGTAGCCTTGGCTGTCCAGACGTTGTCCTTGGTATAGGGGTCGTAAGCCGTAATCTTCACAACACCACCCTTAGCCACAGGTTTCTTGTCCCATGTAATCTTCACGGGAGCCACCATGGCCTGACGGGCATAGCCGAAGCCACGTGGCGGACGGTGGTAGAACACGTACCATTGGCCGTTAATCTGCTGCAGGGAGCCATGGGTGTTGTGACCGGCATTAGTTGTCATCAAGTGTGAACCGTCCTCGTTGAGCACCACACCACGGGAATCCACGAGCACACCGCCGGAGCGCCACGGACCCAAGGGTGAGTCGCCGAAGGCATAGCGCAGCGCAGAGTTGGTGTTGCCAAGTCCGTATTCCTTACCAGAATAACCAGAGAATACCATGACGTATTTGTTGCCTACCTGACGGATGCTGCTGGCCTCGAAGAAATTGAAGTCGAGCGGATTCTGTCCGTTATAGAGGGCTTTGTATTCGCTGCCTTCCTTGTCTAACAGTCGGCCGTCAGCACTGCTGGCGGGGATGAACGGGTCAATCAGTTCCGTACCCTCACGCTTGGAGAACATCGTGTTCTGGTCGAGTTCACAGGCGGTTGAGTGCTGGAAACCGTAGAATACGTAGGCGCGGAAACCCTTCTGGAAGTCAGGATCTTTCTTGTTGGTGACGGGCTCAATGAATACCGACGGGTCGAAGTCGATGAGCGAGCCGTCAACACACTTTGTGCCGTCTGCCGTTAGGTTCACTGGAACGAAGGGACCGTTGGGACGATTGCCCTTGCAGACCATCGGTACACGCTGCCAACCACGGCTGTGCGGATAGAGCCAATAGGTCTTTTTGCCTGTGGCCTTGTCAATGGTTTCTACCAGATCAGGGGCAAACATGGTGTCCCATTGTCCGCCGACAAACCAGGAGAAGATGGGACCTTCATCGCGCCACTGGGTGAGGTCTTCTACAGGAGCCGACCACATGCGGATATCATTACCGCAGTATTGGGTGAAGTGGGTGTCGTGCGAACCGATGATGTAGGCACGGAACTTTCCGGGGTAATCCGGATCTTCAAAGACGCGTGGCTCACCGTCGGGTAAGTGTTCCCACAACGGCAGATATGGGTTCTGCGCTACGCTAAATGAGAAATTTAAAATAATAAATGATAAACCTAACAGTAGTCTTTTCATAATTTTATGTTTTTATCTTTAACCTCTAATCTTTAATCTCTAAACTTTACTGGAACTTCCACCAATCCAAGCGTACGTCGCCCTGTGTCTTGTCGAAGCAGATATAAAGGTCATGAACGCCCTGGGCATCCTTGACCTTACCGTTGAATAGGCGATACTTCTCCAGATTGCCGGTTTTACCTATGACGGCCGTACCGATAACCTTGCCATGCACACCATCCAGACGAAGCGTAACGGTGGTGGTGCCAGTAGCTGCGGCCATGATGATGAATTTCTTGGCACCTTTGCCGAAGTCAACGCCACGCAGACGGATATACTCACCGTCGTTGATATCGTAGATATACATGTTGCGACGACCGGTGGATTCTGGCATATTAGCTACGATACCCGTATTTTCAATGCCCATCTTCGCACTCTTCAGTCCGTAGCCCCATGCCATGGTCTCAGCTTCTACACGCTGGTAGGGATTGAGCCAGTGCAGCTGCTTCATCGGTTGCTGGTCGAGCCAGTAGGGAACCTCCTGGATGGTACCGTCGGCATTGTAGGTAATCTCGGTAGCCGATACGCTACGACGTTCATGGTGTACGAAGGTGTCTAGGTGCATCAGGTCATAGTTCTGGCCAAAGACATATGAATGTCCTTTGTAGTCGCAGATGCCGGGATGGTTGCCGCGGTCGCGTTCAGTGGGTCGCATGATGTATCCTTTCCACTCCCAAGGTCCTGTGGGGGAGTCGCTCATGGCATAGCCGAGAGCCTCCGGGCAGCAGGTGGAGGCGAAACCGAGGTAATAATGTCCGTTACGCTTATAGAACCAAGGGCCTTCCTGGTAGTTGGGGATGTGCGGCAACTTGGTCACTTCACTCTTGAGCGATGTCATGTCGTCACCAAGCTTTGCCCAGAAGGTATGAGGGTTACCCCAGTACATGTAGGCCTGACCGTCGTCATCAGTATAGACTGACGGGTCAATATCGAACCAGTTACTCTGGTCCCATACGAGAGGCTTGCCTAAAGGATCCTTGAACGGACCGTAGGGGGAGTCACTTTCAAGTACACCGATACCGTGACCATGCAGCGGTGCATAGAGGTAATATTTACCATTACGCTCGACTGTCTGAATAGCCCATGCACCGTTGTCGCGGCTGCGCCAAGGGAAGTCTTTGAGCGAAGCGACGGCACCGTGCTCCGTCCAGTTCACCATATCGGTAGTGGACCACAGCAGCCAGTCGTACATGAAGAAACCTGCGGAGCTGCGCTCATTGGGGTCTGCGATGTCCTCGGGCGATGCGTCGTGTGACGTGTAGAGGAACAGCGTGTCACCGACTACGAGCGGTGATGGGTCAGCAGTGTACTTGGTTTGGAACAGCGGCATGTTCACCTGCTCCAATCCGCGGATTTCCCACCAGTCGAAATTGAACAGCTGCGGACCCTTACGGCCCTTGAATACCAAGTAGAGGTCGTGAATACCGGAAACACGTTCGGTGAAGTCACAAGTCAGTGTCTGCCACTGTTCCCAACCGCCAGTACCTGGCACGTCAAGCTTCGCTACCCGCTGACCGCCAACGCTGTCAAGATGTAGTTCGATGGCACCGCCACGCAGACCACTGGCCACGCGGGCCGTAAAGGTACGCGGGGTCTTGATGCAGAACTTCACGGCCTGTAGTTTGATATAGTCACCATTGTGAATGTTGGTGACATAGACGCCCACTTGGTCATTCTGCTCCGTCTTCACGCCTTTTGAGAAAGCCATCGTCTCAGCCTCCACTTTCCGGTAGGGCTTGAATGGTGCAATAGGCTCGACGCCTTCGTCTGTCGGCATGATGGTGGGGAAACTGCCGTCTGCATTGTATTTGAATTCCTCAACGGCTACACTACGTCCGAAGCCACCGCCTTGCGGTAACTTGCCGGTGTGGTAGAAGAAGTAGGAATGTCCCTTGAAGTCAGCCACACCGCAATGGTTGGTGAATGAGTTGGTATTGCTCAGCGGCATGATTTCACCAGCATAGGTCCAGGGACCCGTGGGTGACGGTGCCGTGCTATAGCTGATGTGCTCAGGCACGCCGCCTGCAGCATAAAGCAACTGATATACCCCGTTACGCTTAGTGAGCCACGGCCCTTCCACGTACGAGTCCTTGTATTGCTTGCCGGGTTCACGCTTACTCATCATCGGACCACCGAAGGCTTCCTCAGTCATGGGTAACGTGCCCACTTCACCCTCATAGCTGATCATGTCGCTGTTGAGCTTCAGGTAATATACCTGGGGGTTGCCCCACATGAGCCAGGCCTGACCGTCGTCGTCAATCATTACAGTCGGGTCGATGTGATCCCAGGAACCGTTTTCAAACAAGGGCTTGCCGATAGCATCACGGAACGGTCCTACAGGCGTGTCACCTACGGCTACGCCGATAGCCATGCCACCAGAGATTTTCGAGTGGGCACAGATATACCAGTAGAACTTGCCGTTGCGCTCAATACACTGTGAGGCCCAGGCACGGTCGTCAGCCCATGAGAAGGATTCAAGGGCCAGGGGTGAGCCGTGGTCGGTCCAGTTTACCATGTCCTCGGTGGAATAGACGCGCCACTCCTGCATCCAGAAGAAATCGGCATTGTCCTCGTCATGACCGGTATAGACATACAGCCGACCGTTGTGTACCATCGGTGCCGGGTCACTGGTGAACCAAGTCTGCACAAAAGGGTTTTGCGCTATGCTAAATGAAAAATGATAAATGAAAAATGATAAAGCTAACAGTATTCGTTTCATGTTTTATTATTGATAGGTAAAAGACGAATTTCTAAAAACAGCATGTGGCCACCCTTAACAGGGCGGCCAGCATGAACTGCTTGCGGTTGGTTATGGTGATCTTAGTCATTTAAACAAATGGGGGATGAACTGACGGAAGCATCTACGCCATGTCAGCCATTCGTGATGAGTGCCGGGTGACACGTAGAAATCGGTCTTGATACCAGCATCGCGCAGGCTCTTGACCAGTGCCTCGGTACCGAAGTTCTCCTCAGAGCCACAACTCAGGTAGAGGTAGTGCATCTTCTTGTTGAACTCGTCGGGGCGAGTGAAAATTCCATCATAAGCAGTCTTTACGTCGAGACCGAAGATAGCACCGCTGAAAGCACCCATGTAGGAGAATAGGTCGGTATGGGTCAGCACGACGTCGAACGTCTGGTGACCACCCCACGACAGTCCGGCCATAGCACGGTGTTCGCGGTCGGTCTTCGTGCGGAAATTCTTGTCAATGTAGGGAATCAGGTCGTTAATCATCACCTTGTAGAACGATGCGCCATACTCGCTGAAGCCCTGACGGTTGTTGCCGCCGCCGAAGGGAGCCTTGATGTCGCCGCTTTCCATCACCACAATCATTGGAACCACCTCGCCGCTGTGGATGAGGTTATCCATGATGTGCTGCATGTGACCTTGGCGGCTCCAGCCTGTCTCGTCCTCACCCATGCCATGCTGCAGATAGAGTACGGGATATTTTTTCTTTCCCTTTTCGTATTCAGCCGGTGTATAGACCATGGCGTGACGCCACTCGTTGGTGGAGTTGGCATAGTAATAGATGCTACGTACCTGTCCGTGAGGAATGCCCTGCTGAGGACGGTAGTAGTCACCCTCAGAGCCCTCGGGAATCTCGATACCGCCAGCCTGACGGTTGCAGCCGAAGAAGGTGTCTGTGTTCGGGTCGATGACGTTGACGCCACCGATGTTGATGAAGTAATAGTGGAAACCTACTACCAGAGGATCGGTCACGGCACACCAGATGCCTGACTGGTCTTGGCGCATGTCATACTTCTTGCCGCAGATATCTACCTGAACCTGGTTGGCTGTCGGAGCATTGACGCGGAAGTAGGCGCGACGCTCGCTGTCAATCTTCGGGAAGTCCTGTCCGGGTATGGTTGTCGCGGCTGTGAAGGCATCGGCAGGAACATCAAACGGGGTATGTACGGTGTAGCCCATCAGCTGGAGCATTTTCTCACCGTAGCGACGACCCAGCTCACGGTAGCCTGGAGCGTCGAAGTGCAGGCGGTCAGGACCGTTGGTGCAACCGGTAGAAGATACCACGTGAGCAGTATGGAGGGTCTTCGGCAGTTCGTTGATCTGCTTGTTGCAGGCAATGCACTGGCCCTGGCCGTTGGCCTGAACCACCTCACCGGCCAGCAGGGGCACCTCTTCGGGCTTCAGCTGCAGATCGCCTAACATGTGGTCATAGACATCTTGTACTTTCTTTGCCCAGTCGGGGTCACCGGTGTTTGACTCGCCCTGATGCATCAGGATACCCTTGATGATACCGTCTTTCTGGGCTTTCTTGGCTAAAGTGATCAGTCGCTCATAAGGATTGTTTCCGTAGGCTTCGAGCATTCCCTTCATCCATCCGGGAGCCGTCTTGATGTACGTGCTGATGCTGTCGGGCATGAAACCCTCGATGCGGATACCGCCAATGGCTACATGGATTACGCCTACGCGGACATTCTCCGGCAGGTTCTCAATAAGCGTACGGCCAAAGTAGTCGGCGGGTGTCAGTCCCGTGTTCGGACGGCAGAGTGGGGCAGAGGCTTCGCACCATTCACCCATCTTGCGGCCACGCTGTGGGTCGTCAACAGCAGGCATCAGCAGGAAACGCGGTCCGGGGCTGGCAATGTCTTGGGCCTCTGGGCGTGCAGCACCCTCCATGTTGGACTGTCCGAAGCACAGAAAGATGTAGAAATTTGGGTCAGGGTTCTGTGCTAAACAATAAGAATAATGAATAGCGAAAAACGCTAATGCTAAGAAAAGTCGTTTCATATTTGATAGTTTTAATGTTTAATGTTTCATTTTTATTGTTTAATGATTAATGATCCACGTTTCTACGTTTCTGCCTGCAAAATTACGCTTTTTCTCGTTATTCGTTAGTTTCTCATGTTTCATATCCTTTTTAATTTGTAACATATATGGGCTAAAAAGAA
>Ga0310690_10011508_pt1 | contig 10912 bp, 3 predicted proteins | sample AusTroGonzalo_MG_2_FD_207661 | JGI IMG/M metagenome (GOLD analysis project Ga0310690, IMG submission 207661) | Bovine rumen microbial communities from tropical cattle in Woodstock, Queensland, Australia - Gonzalo_04 (v2) (version 2) | ecosystem: Host-associated > Mammals > Digestive system >...
ACATGTAGAAACGCCCGCCCTCTATCCACAGCGAATGGTCGTAGACGAGGCGGTCGGCGTAGACATGCCGTTCCCACGGACCTTCTACGCTCTTCGCGCTGAACAGGTAGGTGTGTTTAGCGCGTTGATTAAAGCTCGACACGTAGAAGCGTCCGTCCGCCTCGTTGTATCGGATAGACGACGCCCACGTGCCGCACCCGTAGTCGTCGCCGCCTTCAAGCCGGTCCTGCGGACGGTTCTCAATGGTGTCATAGCAGTAGCCGGCGATCTTCCAGTTCACCAAGTCCTTCGACGTCATGACCGGTATGCCGGGGTTGAAGTGCATGGTGGTCGATGTCATGTAGTAGGTGTCGCCCACGCGGAGCGGCGCTACGTCTGGTATGTCGGCCCAGACGGTCGATGTTATTTCCGCATAGGCGACGACTCCGAAGAGCATCGAAAACGCGGCAAGCATAGTTTTGATGTTCATGTCGTAATTCTACCAAATTGCCTTGCCAGCGCATATCACCCTGTAGGGTGATGGCCTTCGGCTACGAGCGACGCCGTTCAAAGGCTTATGACCTGCGTCTTGACGTTGACGCTCGGCTGAATCTCCGCGCCATTCAGCATGTCGCCCAAATCTCCAAGACCTCCAAGCCCGCCGGATGAACCCGAGCAGTCGAAGATGCTCTCGATGGTGTCCACGACCACTTCGCCGTCGTCGCCCGCATATCCAAGCTCCCGCGTCAGGGCGCCGAGCAGCGCCTTCCGCTCCTGTTTCGCGAGCGGCTGCATCTGCATCTCTATTTCCACCAGCTCTTTTATCGTATTCTCGTCCGGGATGAAGCCCTTCATCTTCGACATTGCCGTTTCGCGACGGTCGAAAAGCTCCATGAACTTGCCGTGGTTCTCCTGCTCCTTTGCGGACAAGCCGGACACGTCGAGCGAAGCAAGATACTCCCTGCGTCCCTTCACACGCTCGGCTTGAGCAGCCTTCAATCGCCCAAGCACGTTTGTGGCGGCGACGAACGCCTCCTCCGGCAACTGCTTCTTCATTTCCGCAATCATGTCTTCTTCATTGTCGACCGTGAGCGTCATCTCGCCTTCGCCGTCTTTTCCCTTTATCGCCTTCGACACCTTGGACACTGTCTTTTCAGCACGGTCGACGAGCTTCTGCACACGCTCCAATTCCTTTTTGGTCTCGGCGAGTTCGGTTTCAAGCTCCGTTACGCGCTTCTGGGCCTTTTCAAGCGCGTCATTCGAAACGTCCGCGCTCGGCGCATTCATCTCGTTTGTTCCGCCCAGATACTTGCGCCCGGCGACGAACCCTCCGGCGACGCAGGCCGCCAATGCCAATACCATTATTGCCTTCTTCATTTTTATCCTCCTTTGTTTGTTTAGTTAGTTTCCATGATAAAAGAACGGAACGCGTCCAATCGGCTCGACGACGCCATGGTCATACCAGTCGAGCGGATCTCGGCACGGCTCGGTGGAGTCAACGAACTTGAACTTGAAGCGGAACGGACCGCGCCCCGAAATCCCAAGCGCCTTGCGTGGAACCCTGAGCGTCATGGCATCGCCGTCGATCATCCTCTCGCCAAGGACGTTGACGGCCTTGCCGTCCACAAGTATCTGCATGAAATCGCCTTCGCCGTCCCTGCCGACAATCGGATTCTGCGTCTTCACGAAAAACGTCACGCCATCCGCGTCATGCGAGACTTCAATCCACTTCGGCGCGTTGCGCTGGGTGCGGTTCACGTAGTTCGTGCCGTAGCCCGCATGGTCGCGCGGCATCGCGCTGTCCGCAAAGCAGCGGTAGCGCTTCGCAACACCCGGCGGATTCGCCGATCCCCATTCGTCGCCCATCTCCTTGAACTCGCGCACGTTCGAGCGCAACTGCAGAAAGTAATTGTCGCCGTAGCCGTCACGCATCATCTCCACGTCGCGCGAATACTCGGCGTTGGCGCAGTCCACGAACATGACAGGACGGGACGGGCAATCATTGCGATGCCACCGACCGGCGATCCACTCGTTCCATCCTGTGACGAGCACGATGTCGGGCTTCGCGGCAAGCGCCCTGTCCCACTGCTCCTGGAAGTTGTACCCCTTCTTCCATGCGTCGGGGGCGGGATCATTTGCGCCATAGTGGAACGCGCGGCCGCGATTCCCTTTCTCGCCGTACATAGCGCTGTCGCCAAAGCGGAGCTGCGGATGTTGCGCCACCGAGACGTTCATAACGCTTTTAGCGACCCGCTCGCCCTCGAAGACTCGCTGTGGACGCTCGAAGTCCATCCACGGCCATCCGCCCTTCTTCGACGGCTCGTTGGGCCACTGCGACTTGACGATGGTGAAGAACGCACGCATCTGCGAAGAACATTCCTCCTCTTTCGCGACGATCACCGGCTTGCCGTCCAGCTCGAACCAAACCTCCTTCGCAAAACCGTGGCTGTAGATTGCGTCGTAGATGCGCTGCACCGTATTGCCGGAGTCGAAGTTTGTGTAGAACATCACCTTCGGGACCGTCCAGCCAGCGTCATGGTATTCCTTGAGAACTCGCATCACGAGGTCTACGTTGTGCTTGTAGACAAAAGAGTTCGTGGTGTCAAAGAAGAGGAAATCGATTCCCGCCTGCATGATGAGCTTCATGTGTCGGCGCACGACCCATTCGTCGTCCGAGAAGTAGTATCCGTAGAGCGGCTCGCCCCAGTGATGGTATGAGCCCCACGGACCCCACGCCGAGCTCTCCGGCTTATGCCCCGCGTCCGGATCCGCCTCCAGAATCTTCGTCACGTCATACGGCCCGTTGCGTCCGTGTTCGCCAAGCCACAGAAAGTAGAAGATGCCGACCAACCGGTCGTTACTCGGCGGCACGAACGTCCGCGTCCGCGGATCCAGGCGTTCAGTCGCACCCTCCGTCGGAAACAACGCACACGTCGCGACCATCACAGCCGCACATGCAACAATTCGGTTAACCGTCATTGAGTGAGAATTGTAGCAAAACCCTCACTCAACGTCAACCATTCGTCGGTTATTGCGCCGGGCCCGTCACTTGGCGCGTGCAGGGAGGAAAACCGGCTCCTTGACCCACACGATGCACTTCTTGTCCTTTTCCTGAAGGTTGACGAGGTTGTCCTTCGAGACATTGCGGATGGTAATCCCGTCAACCACAGGCTTCATCTCGCCGAGAAGATGGAACACGCGCCCGGGTCCAAGGTCCTCGGCCCATGTAAAGCGTGATTTCTTCCCGCCGTCGATTCCGATTGTGTCCACGTTCAGCTCCTTGAACGTGATGTTCTGCATGTTGCCCACGATCATCTGCACTGCCGCCCTGTGCGCGTTCTCTATCGTCGTCCGCTCGAAGACGATGTTGCGGATGTCGCCCTGGAAGTCTATCGCGCCGCGCTCGGACGGCTGGTCCTTGGCCTCGCTCCCGTAGCAGTCCCACGACGTCCCGCAGTTGACGATCACGTTGCCCACGAATCGTATCTCCTTCGTATTGCGGAACTGGTGCCCGGGGAAGTCGGTGTTGAGGCGTATTCCCGCGCCCTTGTAGCAGTCCTTCACGAGGTTGCCCTCGATTATGTGTCCGTCTCCGCCGAAGATGGCGATTCCGCCCGCGCGCCAGTTGTTCTCCACCGTGTTGAACCTGATGACGTCGTTCTTCGCGTCCTGGGCCTCGCATGCGTCGTTGTTCCAGATTGCGATTCCGTCGTCTCCGTTTCCGCGGAACGAACAGCGTTCGATCACCGTCGACGACGTTCCCTGACAGAGGTTGATTCCGTCCGCAAGGTTGTTCCTGAGCCTGCAGTCGCTGATGACCGTGTTCGTGGTGGGCTTTGCCGGACCCTGGTAGTCGCCGAGCCACATTCCGCATTCGAAATGTTCGATCCAAAGGTGGTGCAGCTTAGCCTTGTCGCCCCATGCCTCCATAATTCCCTTGTAGACGGCGTTCTGGTTGAAGCGCGAGCGAAGCATGGAGCTCAGGTACATGTGGCAGAACTCGGTGCCGGTCGCATTGCGGTCGCCGCCCACTCCGCCGCCGAACGACTTGGATCCCGGGAAGTGCAGATTGGTGTGCCACATGCCGGCGCCGGTGATCTTCATCTCCGAGGCTCCGGAAAGAAGCCAGCGGTTGTCTCCGGTCTTGCGGTAGTATTCCCAGACTCCAGCCGGAACGTACATCGTCTTCTTCTGCTCGCGGCAGGCGACGAAGCACTTGTCTATTGCGTCGCGCCCGGTGCCGAAGTCAGCGACGCTGAGCGAGCCGTCGGGCTGCGGAATGGGCGCTGGAATCTTCTCTAGCTCGATGAAGTCTACGCCGTACGGAAACTTTCCGTCCACGTTCGCAAGCGACACGACATCGCCCTTCGCAAGCGGCTTCCCTTCTATGGCGAAATGCACTTCGTCGAAGGCGAAGCGCGCGAACTCGTGCCCGCCCGGCTCGTCGGACGGATGGTCGCCAACGAAATACTGCCACATCCAGTATGAGGAAAGCGGAACCGAATCCGAGACCTTTCCGTACTGCCGTATCTTCCGCCGCTTGCCGTTCACGCGGAATTCAAGCGAACCCGTAAAGACGTCCTCGCGCTTGTACTGCGGAGTCTCGTCGTTAGGATTGTCCTGCTTCCATCCGTCCGGCGCATCTGGCATCGTGAAGCGAAGCGTAACGCCGTCGAGTCCGCTTTCGCGGACGGACCACTCAAGTTTCGCGCCAGCCTTCGGAAGCTCTACGTACTTCATGTCCGAAGCCTGTGAAGCCACGTTCGTCTGGTCAAGACTCGGTCCATGCAGCGCGGCCCCGCCCGTGAGTTTCGCCTTCTCCGCCTCGTATCGAACAATGCCCGCATCAGGCATTCCTGCCGCCGACGCACCACAAGCCGCCATCACAGCGGCAACGCAAGTCAACATTTTCATTGCATCTCCTTTTGGCGGATATTATACATTATAAGCGCCTGCAGCAGAGCGAAACAGCGCAAAAATCATCGTGAATTATACGCATGGATCGTAGCAATACTAGAGGCGCAAGGGATATATGCCCTTGCGCCTCTGTGTCAGTGACTGCGGACTGAATCCCGCGTTGCCCTAGCCTTACTTGACGATGAAGTAGTTGCCCATCGGCTTGATGTCGAGGACGATGTCGCCGGTTTCGTTGATGGAAACGCCCTTCGCCCATTTCGCAGAGCCTTCGGCGAGCGCAACTGTCGCACCGGTGAACTTGCCGCCGGACGTGAGCACAAACCTCCCGCCATTCATGTAGACAGGTCGCTTGCCCTCATCCGCCGAGGCCTTGACTTTCACCGTGCCGTTCGCCGTCACATCACCAGAGACAGCCAGCGTCGGCGCAACGCTCCTCTCCGTGAAGTTGAAGCCAAGGATCGCGCCGGCGGCGAGCGTCAGGTTGCTAACGGTGTTTGCACCAGACTCCGCGACTTCAAGCGTAGCATCGGCGGCAACGGAGATCGTGCCGGTGCCGATGTTCGCGCCGCTCTTGAGCGCAAGCGTGGCGGAACCCTGCACATTGAATGGATTGAGCGCATCGGATTTGGCATAGCCACAAAGGACCTTGCCCGTACCGGTGACGTTCACCGTGCCGGCCCTCTCCACATTGCCATCCGTGCCATTGCCAATCGTAATCGTACACGCGCTGCCGTCCGCACCCGTCGTGTTGAATGTGAGCACTCCCCAAATGCCGAACTTCGTGGAGATGCCAAATCCGGAAGTTGCCGGCTGGATTTCGACATCTTGATTTCCGTTCATCCAGAAATACCTGCTCCCGCTCAAGCCGTGGTCGCCGATTATCCAATACACCTTCCCCTCAGGTTCTGCGTTGAGGCGGAACGCCCAGGGGTCGGAATTGCTCGTTGCATTGTTGACGAGCCCCCTCGCCTGCACCGCGCCGGTGCCGCCAGTCTTGGAATGGAAGATGTAGCCTGTAAAGTCATCCTTCGCGACGATGTCACCCGTCACGACGAAACTGCCGCCGGCGGCGACCGAGTTCACGACATAATGGGACTCGCCCGCGTCGCCGCCCGAGAACTCAAGATCGCCATCGAACGTGACGGTCGCGTTCTCGCCCACAGCAATCTTCGAGTTGTCGGAGATGCCGGTGAAGGTAATGTCGCCCGCGAAGGTGACGACGCTCGATCCCATCGTCACCGTGCCAAACGTCTTGTTCGTGGATGCGCCTGTCACGGCAATCGTGGTCGCGGCGGGAATCGCGCTGAAGTCGATGTTCTCCCCGTCGGACGGCACAACGCCGTCCTCCCAGTTCGCGGCGGTGTCGAAGTTGCCGTTCATGCCCGCGCCGGACCAGACGCCGTGGCGCGGCTCGCCTTCCAGAACCGCCCAGATCTCGAGGCGGCGGACGGAGTAGGCGTCGGACGAGACGTTCGCCGAGAATTTGCCCTCCGAAATTTCAATGTTCGTGTAATCAGAGCTCTTCTTGTTGCTTGCCGCCTCAACGTGGCAGTTGAACGGCCCAATGCCGATTTCATCGCAATATCCAGCCTTGTCGAAGCCCCAACGGTTCCATGCGAAGAGCACCTCCGCGTCGTTCCAGTGCGTGTCGCCCGCCTCCTGCGAGAAGACGCGGTGTACCTGGAAGCAGCCGTGTCCGCCGTCCGTGCCCATCGTGTCGTTCCAGCCGTAGGTATTTGAGCCGAAGGTGTCGGCGGGTGCGCCTTCAATGGCGGCCGTCGCGGTGTAGTTGAACTTCGTGCCTTCGACGATACCGCTGACGGAATCGTTGTCCGGCGCGACGTCGTGGATGCCGGCGTAGTTGGACTTCACGTGCAGCCTCGTCACGATGCGCTGCATGTTCGGGTTGTCCCACGGGAAGTCGACCTCGCCGAGCGTCTTGCCCGTCGCGTCCATGTCGACCCACACCCAGCGGCGGCGGTTCGTGCCTTTGCGGACAAGCTCGAAGAAGTAGCCGACCTTGCTGACGCCGCGCGTGAGCGCTGCCGAATTCTCGATCGACGTGTAGGGCGCCGTGGTGAAGCAGTTGGTCGCGCCTGACGCGCCGTCATTCTCGATGGTGAAGATTTGCGTCATGTCGGAACGATAAGCGGCGAGGTCGGCGATGTTGGCCGCGCCAAGCGCCGTCTGCTGCGCGTCCGTCACCGTGGCGTCGCCCGCGCCCGCGAACGTCGCGAGCGGCAGCAGCTCGACGATCTTGCCGTAGAACGCCTCGGCGATGATGGCGTGGCCCTTCCAGTTCGGGTGCAGGTTGTCGGCCGCGTAGTTGCCGGTCACGTTGTTCGCAGCCACGTCGTTCGGAACGAGCGGATAGAGGTCGAGAAGGAAGAAATTGTCCGGCAGGTCACCCTTGCCGCTCTTCGCATACTCGGCCGTCAGAAGCGCGTTGAACGCCACGACCTTCTCGCCCGCTTCGCCGGGACGCGGCAGCAGCGTCGCGCCGATGATCTTGGCGTCCGGCCTCTGCGCCGCCGTGGCGTTCACGAGCGCCACGTAGTTCGTGAACGTCTCACCAGCCTCCTTGTTGTTCGCGCCAAGGTCGTTCGTGCCGATGAGGAGCGTGATGACGTCAGGATAGCCCGCGATGTCGAGGTAGAACGGCATGTTGTCCGCAAGGCCGCCGGACGAGGATGTCGTCCTGATCGCCGCCATGCCGAAGCCGCAGTGGTACGCCCAGTCATCCGGGACTTGGATGTTCGCGCCGTCGCGGTCGGAGTAGCGCCAGATGCCACGGAACTTCGGCTTGTAGCCGTTTGCCGCAAGGTACGCCGCGATGGACGTGCGGTACTGCGGGTTGTTGTCTCCCTGCGCGGAGTTGTTGACGCCCTGCGTGATCGAGTCGCCCGCCGACATCACGACGATCTCCTTCGCGTCGCTCGCGTAGTCGCCCACCGTCAGGACAAGCTGCTTGCCCTCGCCATCGTGGCTCTGGAACGTCTCGCACGTGACTGCGAACGTCGCGCCAGACGCAATGCTGGACGCATCGAAGAGGTCGTTCAGATTCGCCGGCAGCGTCACGGTCGTGTCCCTGTACGTCAGGAGCACGATGCGTCCGAGCGTCATGCCGGAGTAGGCGGTGCTGAGCGCGAACTTCGCCCCCTCGCCGATGGTGAAGCTCCCCTCCTCGGTCCCCCACACGTAGAACGGCGTCTTGATCGGGTCGAGGACAAACTTCGCGTTCTCCGGGACGGCGAGCGTCCCGATGTCGAAGCCGCCCGCGCCCACGACGATGTTGTCCGTGCTGTTCGTAATCGTCGGGGACGTCGTCATCTTGTTCTCCGCCACGATGTAGTTGTGGAGCGGCGTGACGTTGAGGACGTAGCACGAGGCGGCCGTGTTGTAGGCGAGTGCAAACGTCCTGTCCGGATCCGTCGGCAGGATTGCCGTCACCTTCTCGTCGTCGCGGTCGGTAAGGCCGGTTAACTGGACGTAGCCCTCCGCGTACAGTTCCGAGGTGTCCATGCCGGAGAGGTCGAAGCAGATCGCGCCGGACGAGCCGAGCTGCAGCGGCGCGCCGGTGATGTTCAGCGCGCCGTATTCGTTCGTGACGGGCGAGTTGATGATCGCCGCGCCGACGACCGCGACCGCGTGCGTTCCGTCCGCCGCAAATGTGACAGGCGCCGTGCCGCCCACCGTCAACGTCTCGAGGGAGACGCTTGCATTGACCTCTATCTCCGCCGCCGCGTTCACTGTCAGCGTCGCAGACGGGTTGTAGTACACCTCATCTACCGCCGCGCCCACGGGGACGTCAAACGTCCCCGCCGCGCCGTCCTTCGCCCACGCATCAATCTCGGAGAACGTGCCGTCCGCCGCGACCGTGCGCGTGTAGAGACCGCCCTGCGAGACGTAGGGATAGGCGTTGAACACCGCCTCCGCCTGCGCCTCGCTGATGGAGTAGTCGAAAAGCCTCACGAGGTTCACGACGCCCGTCTCTTCCGAATTGTTCGGAACGCCTTTGTAGATGCCGGCGTTTTTGATGTAGCCACCATGGTCGGAACCGACCTGGATGCCGCAGGCGCCGGAGGCGCCGAGCTCAAATCCTTCGCCCGCGTCGAACTGTCCGCGCTTCACACCGTCGACCCACACCTCGAACAACGAACCCGTCTTCTTGATCACGTAGGCGTGGCGGGCCGTCGCCGCGTTCGGGACGGACGCCTTCACGCCGTTCGCCGCATCGACCGAGTTACCGGTGTTCTTCGCAATTAGCACCTCGTCGTTGTTCTCCGTCGTCGTGATGAGGATGCCCTTGTTGGTGCCGCCGGTGTTACCCATGTGCAGGAACTGCGTGCTGTGCGAGGGCGACATCGTACCGACCACGACAAGCGTGAAATCCCCAAGCGCATTCATTTTCGCATCTACGCTAGAAACCCACGGATGGTGCAGAATATACATGCCCGTCGTCTCGTCATTCGCCGCATTGTTATACTGCGGATTCGCCACGTCAACGCCGTTCCCCGCGTTCCATCCCGACGCGCGGTATGCATACGCAACCGTATTGGTGTACGTCGCATCAAACGCCGTCGCCTCGCCGCAAATCTGCGCCGCTTCCGCCAGCGTCGCCGTGCCGTCGTCGGACAAGAAATCATCGAAGGTTCCATTTGGACGAACCACGCGCAAATTCACGCTCGCCGCGCAGTTCGTCACGACCATCGAGCCCTTGCCGAACTCCTCGCGCGTCTCGGCGAGTGTCACGTAGTACGTTGCGCCTTCGGGAAGCCCAGCCACGAGCGTATAACCGTCAAGCGAGCGCACCGACTGGTCGGCGGGCGAGACGACGAACTTCTTGAACGTCGCCGGATAGAGAATCGTGCCCGTCTCGGCGACTGTCACGCCGGAGCCGAGATTCAGCGTCGCCTCGGTGAGAGCCGTTCCCGTGAGGTCGATCGTGCCCATGTTGTTGAATGCGCCAATGGTCATTGCCGTGAGCGTATTATCGACAATAGCAAGCGTCGCGCCCGGCGCCGTCGCGAGCGTCAGCACGGCGGCAGGGTCAAACCCGTTGACCGTGCCCGTGCCTGAAGCGACGCCGACAGTGCCCGTCCCGCCCGCGATCTTCGGCGCGGTCGCCCCCGCACCAATCATAAGCGTTCCGTTCAGGACGACTCCACCCGGCGCTGTCCATGTCTTGCCGTCCGCGATTGTTGCAGTTTTGCCGGAGTCGATCTGTAAAACGCCGCTCGCGGACGTGCCGGTGGAGGTACCGACGATTACCTTGTACTTAGTAAGCGTCATCGTGCCCGTGAAGCCCGAAATGTCGTTGATCGTAAATCCATTGCCGCTGGAAGAGCCGCCAGTAGTTGAGAACGTACCGCTTCCAGTCAGCTTGGCGATGGTGGTAATCGACCCGCTGGAGCCGTCGCAGACGTTCAGCCCCGCGTCGTCGATGTCTACCGTGCCGGGGAATGTCGTGGTGCCGGACGGGAAGTAGAGGTTCACATTGGTGAAACGAAGCGTCGAGCCGGCGTTGCCGTAGTTCTGCAAAGACCAGTCCTTGCGCTCATTGCTGTCGGTTGCGATATTCTTCACCCACACGGTTCCCGTCCAGGCAGTGTGAGTGAACACGGCGGATGCGCCCGGCTTGACGCCGTCGTACACGAGCGTACCGTCGCCCTTGACCGTTCCGGCGAGCTGCGACGCGCTGGCGACCACGGTCTTTCCTAAGCCGGTAGCGGTGATGTACTGCGCCGCAATGCTGTTGCCGGAGAGCGTCAGCGTCTTGCCGTCCGCCACGTTGAACGTGATGCCGTAGACATCGACAGGGATGTCGATGTTGAGCGTCGTATCCTCGTTCACGTTCACGACGATCCTGTCGTTCGCCGTGAGAAGCGAAGGAAGCGCATTGTCCCACGAAAGCGTGGAGAACGTCTTCGACCCGCCATCGTCGATTGTCGCGGTGTAGGTCGTCGGCACATATTCGACAATCTGGATTGCCGCGATGCAACCACGACACGTCGGG
>Ga0310690_10011510_pt1 | contig 10909 bp, 2 predicted proteins | sample AusTroGonzalo_MG_2_FD_207661 | JGI IMG/M metagenome (GOLD analysis project Ga0310690, IMG submission 207661) | Bovine rumen microbial communities from tropical cattle in Woodstock, Queensland, Australia - Gonzalo_04 (v2) (version 2) | ecosystem: Host-associated > Mammals > Digestive system >...
CCTCCAGTGAAGGTGATACTTACATTGTCCTTGGCAACATACCATGCTTCCGCTCCCGGATCTGAGGTGCCGAGTTCGACACTTCTGCCCGTGCTGCTTTCAAGGAGAGTGAAGCCGGGATAGGTGATGCTCTGCTCGTCGCCGTTCTCATCGATATAGGTTACGGTGATGGGCGTCCACTGGGCGTAGAGGGTGACGGTAGCGCCATCCTCGGCGGTGAGGTTGGAAACTTCTTGTCCGTCGGTGTAGGTAGTGCCGCTGCCGTCGGCTGTGGTGCTCCATCCTGCGAAATCATAGCCCGTACGGGTAAAGGCATTGGCGGTAAGGTTCTGCGCGGTTGCGTAGGTGAAGGACTGGTTGCTCATCGTGCCGCTGCCGCCATTGTCATCGAAGTGGACGGTATAGGTGATGGGCGTCCACTGTGCATAGAGGTCAATGACGGCACCGTTATCAGACGTAAGGTTGCTAACGCTCTGCCCGTCGGTGTAGGTAGTGCCGCTGCCGGCAGCAACGGTGTTCCATCCGTCGAGGACATAGCCGGTACGGGTGACGCTCTGGATGTCGGCTGCCACGTCGTAGGTCATGGTCTGGTCGGTGTAGCCGTTAGTGCCGTCGTTATGGTGGAGGCGCAGGGTATAGGTGATGGGCGTCCAGTTGGCTGTGAAGTTGAGGTCGCCCGTCGAGCCTTGTGGAATGGTGATGGTGGTCTGCGGCGTGACGCTGTTGCCGCTCGTCCAGCCGTCGAAGGTGTAGCCCGTTCGGGTGGGGTTGACAAGAGTAAAGGTTTCTGTCTCAATGTTATAAGTAGCAGGATTGCTTGCGCTGCTGCCATTGAGGTCGTAGTCAATATTATAGGTGTGTGCCGTCCACTGGGCGTAGAGGGTGACGGTGGCGCCATCCTCGGCTGTGAGGTTGCTTACGCTCTGCCCGTCGGTGTAAGCCACGCCGCTGTTATTCGAGGTGCCCCATCCTGCGAAATCATAGCCGGTACGGGTAAAGGTATTGGCGGTAAGGTTCTGCGCGGTGGCGTAGGTGAAGGACTGGTTGCTCATCGTGCCGCTGCCGCCGTTGGCATCGAAATGCACGTTGTAGGTGGCCCAGCTGAGGGTGTAGTTCGCACTGACATTGGTGCTGGTGGAGAAGATTCCCTTGCCGGTGGCCTTGACGGTGGCCGTGCCGGCAGAGGTGTTGTTCTGATAGCTTAGGGTGTAGTGGGTGTTCTTGGTAAGCGTCGTGCCGTGCCAGGTAACGGTGGGCGTGGGCGTGACGGCAGCGTTGCTGACGGGGTAGCTGCTGCTGAGACCACTGATGGCGGCATCGGTGATGGGGATCTTGGTGGCGTACTCCACCTCGATAGCATTGATTGTAAGATTTTGAAAAGTGTGGGTATGGCTATTCGTCATGTTCCATGCCTCGTGTATGGGCCTGTCAGCAGATAAAAGCTTGACGTGGTAGATGTACTTTGAGTCATGTGAGAGGTTGAGGTAGCCGCCGTTGGCATGATCCGCCTTAATCACGAGGACATCATTCTCCACGCTCAAAGATCTGGTCCTATCGGAACCGATGACGAGCTTGATGCCGCCAGGGAGGTCGATTTTGTAGCGGTCTGCCGAGGCATATCTCCAGGAGGCGGAGCCTGTGCCCGTGACGGAGCCCGATGCGGTGACATTAAAGTTGACTTGGCCGGTAGATTGGTTCGAGGAGCCCGAGATGGTGTAGGTGACGGTCTCGGCCCACGCACTCTGCCCCGCCATGAGTGCCACAATCGTCAGCACGAGGGCGAGGACTTGGTGAAATCTGTAGATTTTTAATCTCATATAATAGTGTGTTTAGTTGCCTTTTTACCCATTTTTGCGCCCAAAGATATGAAGAAATGAGTAAAACGCAAAAGAAAACCTTGTTTTTTCCTGATTTGGCATCTAGGATTAGAGATTAGGGATTAGAGTTGAGGGCGCTGACGCGCTGATTGAGAATTGAAAATTGAAAATTGAAAATTATTTTTAAAAGGTCACGCAGAAATCGCAGAAATTCGCAGAAATTTTTTGTGAGTGGTTGGAATAACAGATAGGGTTCTATCCGATAAAAGCGGATTTAAAAACAAGCTTTTAATCCACTTTTCCCGTATATAACCGCATGTCTCGTATTTCATACGATTCATACCGTACTCCGTACTATCTATCTATTATCCCCGTCATTAAAGGTTCTACGGATTTTGTGACTTAATTTTGAAATTGATCTCCATTCTTTTTATATAAGAAATTTCAGATAAACCGCGGATGCGGAATTTGCCCGTCAGACCCTGAAAGGGTCAAATAACATAGGGTAGGGCCTTGGCCCTATCAATGGATTAGCCTCACACACCCACCGCCCCTGTAAGGGGCTAATAGAGTGTAGAGTTGATAGTGTAGAGTTTAGAGGAGGTTCCAAAGTTGAGAGTTCAAGAGTTAAAAAATAATGTTCAATGCTCAACGCCGAAGGGGTCGCGAGCGGAACGCGAGAACGAAGTGGCAATGTTCAATGCTCAATGAAAGAAGGCCAACGGCCATTTCATAACGCCCTGACATTCTGCACGTTTCATTTTTGCAACATCATTTTTCGGTATTGCAACATCACATTTGCCTATGATAACAGGGTCATTTGCTACTTTTGTACCAAAATTAATTCTATGTTTAACAATTAGCAGATAGAAAAATGAAGCTTAAAAAATTTTTCCTTTGGACCTTAGCTGCAACAATGGCAGTATCAGGCCCCGTGTTTTTAACCTCGTGTACTAATGATGATAACTCTACGGAGATAGTAGACGAGGACGAACCTTATGTGCCCCACCAGCAGACTATTCTACCAGTAAATAAGCCTGCCTATGTCTCTGATATTTCCGAGGCAGATTACAGCAAGACCGTCAATGCACTGTTCCCCTTGCGCGGATCGCTTGATAAGGTAGATATTGCTGTGGTAACACCCGCAGAGTTGGGTACTTACGACGGTCAGCTCTACGACCTCTATGAGCGTGGCGGTCTGATTGTTATTGCCCGTCCTGATGGTAGCAATTACAAGAAGTTTGTCGAGCAGTACGGCCTGGAATATAAGTTGCCAGAGGTTGACAGCCTTGATGTCTTTGCTTTTGCTTTCAACAAGGACCATAGGTATTATTGTGTTTATGACTACAAGGAAGTTGATGGTCAGCAGAAAGATAAATCGTACTACGTGCAGCTCTTCAACAGCTTCGGCGAATGGGTAAAAGAGAATTACGAGTCTCCTGCCAATGGAACTCGTGCCCTCAAAAGAACCAACAGAGCAGGCGACAATACCTTATCCCCTAATGTTAATACAAGTACCCCTGACGAGGCTTATTCTTTATATTTTCCTACACACGTATGGCAGAAAGTCGCCACTCACCGCGGTGACCAATGGTTCGTAAATGCTGATAAAGATAATAAATATATAAGTGATTGGGGAGGCTACGGTGGTATTAGAGTTGCAACAAATGTATGGTACTTCTATTCATACAGTGATGATTCAAATATCAATGGCGACTATTATCTGATGCAGTCATCGGTAACGGCTGAAAACTCAGGACTTTGGAGTCCAAAATATTATTATCATGCTGGTGTTGAGAAAGTATTTGTTATCGGATACTTTATGACAAAGATGGATGTAGATTATAGGATGTGCGATTGGGTAGAGCCTCAGTTCCCTAATACAGGTGATTTGGGAAATCCGTCACCAGGCACCACAATAGGTACAGGTCATTATACTCATGGTTTCTCGTGGGGACTCAGCGGTTCGCTTTCTGCATCGGTCGGCAAGAAAGGAAACGATCCTTGTTGGGACGTTACAGGCTCTGTCGGTTGGAACATCCAATTTAGTAAATCTCAAGGTTATGACTTCTCAGACTTTAACATAATTAATCAATCTAATGGTAGCAAAGGATATGTAACCTATTCATATCAGATATATAATTTCGATCCAAGCAGAGACTGGGATAAGCAGAAAGAACAAAAACCAGGCAACGGCTATCCTGCCATATCATTTGGCAACATGGATACTTATGCCTCTTGGTTGTGGAGAGTTCCTAAGGGAACCCATGGAGATACAGGCCAATACACCGTTGAGAATGGTTCAGAATCAAAGTTCAATGTAGAGGTTACTATTGTTCCGAAGTTTGGTACTAATCATTGGTGGAGAGCTCAAACCGGACACTTCTTTGATGATAATTGGCCAAATGAAAAAGAAAGACTAACTACCCAATTACATCTTTCGCATCCCAATCGCATCCCATTCGGTGAACTGGAAATCAAGAACGGATATACAACAATTGACCACGTTATTATGAGGAATATCACGGTATGGGATAAGAATGCAGATCCGGAAAATGATAAACCGATTACAACAGTAGAAGGTACTTACGCTGGCGGTGAAACGGTAAAACTGTGCTTGGTTGCAGACAAAGAATATAAAGTGCGTTACGAACTTTTCGACACAAGTTATAAGCCAAATGGAAAATCTATGGGCTTTTACGAGTATAGCAACATAAAAATTCATTCAGGTGAAAACGAGGATTCTGCAACTACTAAAATTTCGACTTTAGACGGTAATGCTGAGTCCATTTAATAATTAGCTTCACCTCTGTCAGTCCCTTCTCCCAGACAACGGGGAGGGGACTGTTGGTGGGGTGCTGATATGACAGAGCAGATGAAGAGAAAAGAATATAAGAAGCCGACAACAAAGGTCGTCATATTACAACAAAAGTCTCACATCCTCAGTTACAGCCAGCCTCAGGGCGAAGGCGTGGAGGACTATGTCTGGAATAGTTATGAAGAAGAGTAAGTTTAGTATAACCTTTCTGGCATTGGCGTGTTCAGTGCTGATGGGCTGTAACAACGATGACAATAGCATCGATGTTCCGCAACAGCCGAAAGGCAACGTGGTAACCCTGACAACGACCGTCAGCATAGACGGTGGTGCAGAGACACGTGCCCTGACCAGTGGCGGCGTGAAAACCTTCGCGCAGGGCGAAAAGATTGCCGTTGTTTATGAGAACACAAACAGCGAAACAGCTGTTGCTGTGAGCGAAGCGCTGCCCGTTGGCGAGTACGGCAAGACGGCAACCTTTACCGTCACTCTGACCGACCCAAGCCCCAATGGTAGTGTGAAGTACATCTATCCTGCTGCAATGGCCAATGCCGACGGCTCCATTAACTACGAAGCACTAAACTTGCAGGATGGCACATTGGCAACTCTCTCGTCGGAACTTGATTTTGCCATGTACGAGGGGGCTCTTTCCTCCAACGGCAGCCTTCCTTCATCAGCTGTCATGACGAATCGGTTTGCTATTCTTGCGTTCACGCTCAAGGATGAAACAGGGACGAACGACCTTACTTCCACCATCACTGGCATGACACTCAGCGACGGCACCAACAACTATACAGTCTCGCGTTCAGCCGCTGAAGGTCCCGTCTATGTGGCCATACGTCCTGTCAGCGGTGTCAATATTGAATACACAGCCACCAGCGCTACCAACGTTTACGAGAAGTCCGTTAAAAGCAAGACCTACGCAGCCAATAACATCTATCCGCTCGGCTTGAGGATGGCAGACCGCTATCCAGTAGCCATGACAAATGCCAAGTCCGCGGATATAGGTCACGTCATCACCTGCGACGGCTATATCTATTATAACACCTCGTCAGCCATAGCGGACAACAAGACACCGTGTGCCATCATCGCCTATGTGGGGGACGGTACAGCAGAAAAAACAACCTATAATCATGGCCTTGCTATCTCGCTGAAGGATGCAAATAAGGGCTGGGGGGCCAGCTGGAAGACTAATGATGCTGCAACAGGACAGGCAAATTATGCTAGTATTTCCGCTGCCCTTGCCGCCAAGGAGTCTGGGTATAATATATCACACCTGTCTAACAGGAACGACAAAGATCTTTACATGGCCTTCTATTGTGCCTTGATTAACGATACGGAGGTGCAAAGTTTACCTGGTGTTGATGCCCCTGCCAATTCTAGTGGTTGGTTCTTGGCTTCTCTCTTCCAGTGGAATCAGATTATGCGCGGTTTTACTGGCAAGACAGATGATTTTACCGATGCCTGCAACGACGACTACACGGCCTCTGCTATTAATCCTATTATTGTGGCGGCTGGCGGTGTAGGTCTCGAACAGCGTGCTTATTGGTCGAGTACAGAGACTTCAGATCCCTATTATGCATGGGCTTTTGAGACCTTTGCTGGTTGTGCAATTGCCAAGACAAAATCAGGTAATTGGAGTATCCGCTCCGTCTTTGCCTTCTAACACGATACTCACAGGTGACCTATAAGTTATGCGATTGCATCGCTAATAAAAACGGGGATGTGCCAATTATAGGTACATCCCCGTTTCTTGTTGTCTAGAATTGGCCGTTGGCTGTTGGCCATTGACGCTACGCGTCGAGCCTGCTCACGTTCAGCAATAATCAAGCGAGCTTGTTATTGCCTTCTCTTAATCGCAGCCTTGGCCGTTAGACCCTGAAGGGGTCAAATATCATAGGGTAGGGGCTCGCCCCTACGTAAATGACACGACACCGCCCCCACCAATGCCCCTGTAAGGGGCTAATAATGTATGCGCCCCTACAGGGGCAATGTGTGTGTGGGAGGACCTAATACATTGATAGGGTCAAGACCCTATCCTAGGTTATATGACCCTTTCAGGGTCTAACGTCCATGGCCGAGTTTAGAGTTAATAGTTTAGAGTTGATAGTCAGTTTCAAAGTTGAGAGTTCTGAGTTAAAAGATAATGTTCAATGTTCAATGCTCAATGTTCAATGCTCAATGGAATAAATTTCTGCGTGACCTTAAAAATTTTCAACTTTCAATTTTCAATTTTCAACTTTCTACTTTCAATTTTCAATTAGATTTTTGTACCTTTGCGGTCAATTTAAACACATAACTTCATGGAATCAAAAGCTAAAGATTATTGTATAAGGGCAGCGATAGCGTTGCTCCTGATGATGTTTACGGGCATAAGTGCGTGGGCGCAGGATCCTGCCAACATCGGCAGCATCCAGTACAACAGCACGCTGGGGGCCTATGAAATCAACAGCGTGCAGAACCTGAACGACCTGGCCGTTTATGTGAACGGAAGGGGTACGTACAGCACTAGCGGCGACGAGACCACCGTCCACAGCTGCGAGGGTCTGATATTCAAGCAGACTGCCAACATCACCTACACCGGCACCAACAACTACACGCCCATCGGACTCTATGTCTACGGCGGCGACGGCTTCCAGGGCACCTTCGACGGCCAGGGCAACACCATCAGCGGCATCTACTGCACCGGCGACGGGCTGACGGGGGAAGAAGAAAGCCTTGGACTGTTCGGCTGGAACCAGGGCACCGTCAGGAACGTGACCCTGAGCGGCTGCCGCTTCGCATCTGCTAACAACGAAAACGACGATTATGATAACGATGCGATATATGTTTACATCGGTAGCATAGCGGGCATTAACAACCGCACTGGCAGCATCACGGGCTGCACCGTGACGGGCTGCACCGTCAGCCGAACCAGAACGGCATATGCAAATAGATTTGAAACGTTTATCGGCGGCATTGCTGGCGATAACACTGGCAACATCACGGACTGCACCTACAGCGGCAGCGTGACCGGCACCTACAGCGGAAGTAATATAAATACGGGGTGTTGTACCTTCCGTATCGGCGGCATCGCAGGCATTAGCGAAAATGGTGGCAGCATCACGGGCTGCGGCAGCGACGCCGCGGTCAGCTGCTCGGCACCTAATGTCAGTGCCCCCAGTCTATCTGTCGGCGGCATCGCGGGTGCTAATAATGGCATGCACCACGATGCCACGGTCAGCGACTGCTTCTTCAGCGGCACGCTCAGCGGCACGGGCAAGACTGGCGGCAGCACCAGTTATATACACATCGGCGCCCTTGTCGGATTGTCAATCAACAGTTCCATTGTCACAAACAACTATTACTACGGCGACTATACCTCCACCATCGGTTCTGAAGGCGGCAATGGGACTCTTGCAAACCTTGTCCGCGTCTATCAGCTGACCGGCAACGGCATCACCGCCACCGCACCCCAGGGCAGCGGCACCACCTTCAAGGGCGTGAGCTACTTCAAGGCCGACGCCACCGTTACACTCGCTCCGCAGGCAGGATATGTCCTTACCGCTGCCAGCTATAACGACGGCTCAGAGAATCATGAGATAACGCCCGACAATGGTGTCTGGTCGTTCCAGATGCCCGCCAACGATGTCACAGTCACCGCCACCTTCACCCCCGACCCCGCCCACTTCTCCGTCAACGCTGCGGGCACCGAGTACACCATCAAGACCCCCGCAGGCTGGGGCGTCTTCTGCGACGCCTTGCAGGATAACACGACCTACAACCGCTTCAGCGGCAAGACCGTCAAGCTCGACGACAACATCACCGTCACGCGCATGGCGGGCAGCGACTACCACGACTTCTGCGGCACCTTCGACGGACAGGGCCACACGCTGACCTTCAACTACACGACAACGGAAGACTGCGCCGCGCCCTTCCGCAACGTCGAATCGGGCTGCGTGATTGAGAACCTCCACGTCAGCGGCACCATCAACACCTCGGCCATGTTCGCCGCAGGTCTCGTCTGCGACCAGTACGGCGCAGTGACGATACGCAACTGCCGCAGCAGCGTCACCATCAACAGCACCGTCAGCGGCGACGGCACACACGCCGGGCTCGTGGCCAGAAACGGCAACGGTAGTGGCTCCGCACTCACCATCGAGGGCTGCGTGTTCGACGGCCGTCTGCTCGGCCCATCGACCAACAGCTGCGGCGGCTTCATCGGCTGGCGCTACAAAACTGCCACCATCCGAAACTCGCTCTTCGCCCCGGCAGAAGTCACCGTGCAGAACGAGGGCAGCGCCACCTTCGCCTGCAACACCGTTGACACCTACAACTGCTACTACACTACGCTGCTCAACGACGGCACCAACTACGCCCCCGCCTATGTCGGCGGCACCGAAACCCCCAACCTCTGGCGTAACGGCAAGGCCACCCGCACCGTCACTGGCGGCGACGGCGTCACCATCAGCGCCATAGCCCTCACCAGCGACGCCACCCAGTACAGCGTCAGCGGCATCACAGCCTACAGCAGCGGAGGCCTGCAGCGCGGCGAGAACCTCTACTACGGCAGCGGCGACCAGCTCAGCCTCACGCTCTCGAACACCGCCACCGGCGCACCCGCAGGCTACCAATACGACGGCTACACTGCCAGCGCCGGCACCCTCAGCGGCTCAACCCTCACTATGCCCGACGAGGACGTCACCGTCAGCCTCGCTCTCGCAGTCCTCCCCTGGAGCGGCGACGGCACCGAGAGCAGCCCCTACATCATCGAATACGCCAGCCAGCTCGACCTGCTGGCCTACCGCGTCAACGGCACACACGGCGAGACCGCCAACTACTACGACTACACGTACTTCAAGCTCAACAACGACATCAGCTACCCCCACAAAGCCGACGGTGAGGAAGGCGCAGATACCGAGAGCAACTACGAGGCCATCGGAGGCTACTACGGCGGCGACCGCTCCTTCTGCGGCCACTTCGACGGCAACAACAAGACCATCAGCGGCATCCGCATCTACAAAGTCGGCAGTAGCAACGCCGACAACTTCCAAGGCATCTTCGGCCGGACAGCCTCCGGCGCCGACATCCACGACCTCACCCTCGCCGACGCCCGCATCACCGGCTACAACTTCACCGGCGGCATCGTGGGCTACAACGACGACACCGTCACCCGCTGCCACGTGGCCGGCGATGTTGTCGTCTGCGCCGTGCAGTCCGATGCCTACTTCCACGGCGGCATCGTGGGCAACAACGACGGCACCATCGAGCAGTGTACCAGCGCCGCTACCCTCACCACCGACGACGCCGCCAACAGCAAGTGCTACGGCGGCATAGCAGGCGACAACTGGGGCACCCTGCGCGACAACCTCGCCATCGGCGCCACCGTGCCCGCCGCCGCGGCCAACACCTACGGCGCCATCACCGGCAGTAACGACATCGGCTCCCTCCAGCGCAACTACTACGCCGCCTGCAAAGTTGCCAACACGGAGAACGCCACCGGCGTAGGCTGCGAAGCTGCCGACGTCACTGCCGACAACGGCGCCGTGCCCGGCTACTTCATTACCCTCAGCGAGGGCATCACCATCGCCGCCGGCGCCACCACATTTACCATCCCCGCCCACGGCGAGACGGCTGAGGTGACCTACCATGTAGCCGCTGCTGGCGCAAATGTCACCCTCAGCTACAGCGGCACCACCGGCGACGCTCCCAACGGCTACCAGTACGGCTTCACCGCCAGCGCCGGCACCCTCAGCTGCTCGACGCTCACCATGCCCGCTGCCGACGTCACCGTCAGCTTCGGCCTCACCGTCCTCCCCTGGAGCGGCGACGGCAGCGAGGGCAATCCCTACATTATATATAATAAGGACCAGCTCGACCTGCTGGCCCACCGCGTCAACGGCACACACGGCGAGACCGCCAACGACTACAACGACACGTACTTCAAGCTCGCCAACGACATCAGCTACACCCACAAAGCCGACGGTGAGGAAGGCGCAGATACCGAGAGCAACTACGAGGCCATCGGAGGCCGCTATAACGGCAACGACTGCTACTTCTGCGGCCACTTCGACGGCAATAACAAGACCATCAGCGGCATCCGCATCTACAAGGACGGCACCGGCGACCCCGACTGCTTCCAAGGCATCTTCGGCTATGCAGGCCAATACGCCGACATCCACGACCTCACCCTCGCCGACGCCCGCATCACCGGCTACAACTTCACCGGCGGCATCGTGGGCTATACAGACCAATACGCCGACATCCACGACCTCACCCTCGCCGACGCCCGCATCAC
>Ga0310690_10011512_pt1 | contig 10909 bp, 8 predicted proteins | sample AusTroGonzalo_MG_2_FD_207661 | JGI IMG/M metagenome (GOLD analysis project Ga0310690, IMG submission 207661) | Bovine rumen microbial communities from tropical cattle in Woodstock, Queensland, Australia - Gonzalo_04 (v2) (version 2) | ecosystem: Host-associated > Mammals > Digestive system >...
GTCTTATTAAAGAAAAGTTTGATTACCGCGGATTTATTTTCTTTGGTGTAATGCTTACAAAAACAGGACCAAAGTTACTTGAATATAATGTACGTCTTGGAGACCCAGAAACACAGGCAGTTCTTCCTCTTATGGACTTTGATTTTGCTGCTATGTGTACTGCAATCTTAAACGGCACTCTCAAGGATTTTGAATTTAAATGGAAGCCTGGTTATCAGGTAGCACCGGTTGTTGTAAGCGGCGGTTATCCGGAATCTTACAAAAAAGGTTATGAAATTACCTTTAATGAACGCCTTCTTAAACAGAGCGGCGCAAAGATTTTTATAGCAGGCGCAGTAAGCGGAAGACGCGGAGAAAGCAAGGAAGATAATCTTCTTACAAGCGGTGGACGTGTTCTTGCATGTAGTGCTTATGGTACAACCTTTAAGGAAGCCTGGGAGCATGCCTACGAAGGAATCTGCGGTGTTAAGTTTGAAAACAGCTTCTACCGAAAGGACATTGGTTTACCGGGCGCAGCAGAAAGCGGAAAACTATAAGTATTTCAACAGCTCTTTTCTATAATCATCAAGTCGTGCGTCTGAAAGGCCAAAGTCCATTTCTTTGTAATTCCAGGCGGCACGACCAATTCCATTCTTATTAAAAATATCTGCAATATAGTGATACCACAAAATTGTATCAGGAATATTTGTACGGTCTATAACGCCGTATTCACCACAGTAAAGATATGTGTTTCTTGTATCTGCAACTTCTATAGCTTCTGCAAAAATTTTTTCAAAGTATTTTTCGTCAAGGCAGGCGTCAGGATCAAAACCGTCAAAAGCTGTTCCCTTCTGGCCGCAGTATTTTTCTGTAAGCTCTATATAGCTTTTATAATCAGAGTTTAGTCTGAACCTGAACGAAGTGTCCATTTTACTAATCCAGCCGGCACCCTGATGTGTAAAAAGCAGCGGGTCATAGCAGTGGAAGTTGTAGACAATGTTTTCGTCATAAGGCGGATCAAGATCTTTTACAGAAGCAAGAGAATTGTTCCAGTAGCTTCCAACAAGGATTTTTATAGTCGGAGCAATTACCCGGATTTTTTCTATACAGTTGCGTGCAATTTCATTCCATTTTTTGCAGTAAGCCTGATCGGTAACCTCGTTCAAAAGCTCAAAGCAAAGCTCGTTTTTGCTGTCATCAAAATATGAAGCAAATCTGCGGGTAAGCTGATTCCAAAGCTTGTAAAACCTTTCCTGATATTCCGGGTTTTCAAAAAATCCTGATTCTCTGTGGCCCGGGTCAAAGCTGAAGCCTGCGGTTTTATGTAAATCAAGAATTACATTGAGATTATATTTTTTGCACCAGTCAAAGGCGCGGGCAATCCTGTCGTAACCTTCTTCGATTACAGAACCATCTGCGGTTTCTACAAGGTTGTAATCTATAGGGAGGCGTACATGATCAAGCCCCCATTCACTGATAATTTTAAAATCTTTTTCTGTTATAAAATTATCAAATCTGTCTTTAGAATAATCACACTGCGAAAACCAGCCCCCCAGATTTACACCATGCATAAAACCATCAAATTTTTTCATATTTAACCCTTTTACTGTACACTGTACAACAAATCTTCGTAGCTTGGGAAAGGCTTGTATTCTTCTCCTAAGAGAGGTTCTATCTGATCTGCTACATTACGAACATCCTGCATTGCAGGGAGAATTACTTTTGCGTAAGAATGAGCTCGTTTCATTAAATCTTCAATCTTATCTGTCTGAACATGTTTTTTAGCAAGGGCATCGGCTTTGTTGGAAAGTTCATTTATGAGCATATTAAGTTTTTCCATAAGCTTAAGGCCTGCACTGCAAAGACTGAAAACCCGCTGCATTTTAAATTCTGTATCTGCAAGCAAGTTCATATACTTAAAGGCAGCAGGAATTATATCCTTGTGAACCATTTCGAGCATTGTGTTTACTTCGATATTTACAACCTGGCAGTATTTTTCCAGCTTTATATCGTAGTGACTCTTCATTTCCTCAGGAGTGTAAATACCCATGCGTGTAAAGAGGTCAATATTCTTTTTGTCTATATAATGCTCAATTGCTTTTGGTGTTGTGCGGTAGTTCTTAAGACCACGCTGTTCTGCTTCTTCTATCCATTCCTTGCCGTAGCCGTTTCCATTGAACAGAATGCGCCAGTGTGCTGTAATTTCGCGCTTGATAAGATTTTGTAAATCGGCATCAAAACTTGAAGATTTTTCAAGCTCGTCTGCAAAATCACACAAAGTATTTGCAAGAATTGCATTTAAAATTGTATTCGGTCCGCTTATAGAAAGAGCGCTTCCTACAGAACGGAATTCAAAACGGTTTCCTGTAAAAGCAAAAGGAGAAGTTCTGTTTCGGTCTGTTGAATCCTTTGGAATTGGAGGAAGTACATCTACCCCGATTGTCATCTTTCCGCGTTTTTTACCGTCGTAAGTTTTGCCGGACTTTATTGCTTCCAGAATTGCCTGAAGCTCGTCTCCGACATAAATCGACATAATTGCAGGAGGTGCTTCGTTTGCTCCAAGACGATGATCGTTTCCGGCACTTGCAACAGAGTAGCGCAGCAAATCCTGATTATCATCTACAGCCTTGATTACAGCAGTAAGGAACAAAAGGAACTGTGCATTGTCGCGTGGTGTTTTTCCAGGAGCAAAAAGATTTTCTCCGTCGTCAGTTGCAATGGACCAGTTGTTATGCTTACCGCTTCCGTTTACACCTTCAAAAGGCTTTTCGTGGAGCAGGCAGAGCAAACCGTGACGGCGAGCAACCTTCTTCATTATTTCCATTGTAAGCTGATTCTGATCTGCAGCAAGATTGCTTGTTGTAAAAATAGGAGCCATTTCGTGCTGGGCAGGAGCTGCTTCGTTATGTTCAGTTTTACAGTAAATACCAAGCTTCCACAGCTCTGTATTTAAATCTTCCATGTATTTGATTACACGAGGCTTGATTGCAGCAAAATACTGGTCATCCATTTCCTGACCTTTTACAGGGCGCGCACCAAAAAGAGTACGGCCGCACATCTTAAGGTCTTTTCGCTTCTGGTAGAGCTTTTCGTCTATTAAAAAGTATTCCTGCTCAGGACCCATTGTTGTTGTAACATGCTTTGGCTTTTTACCAAACAACTTAAGGATACGAAGACTCTGTTCATTCAAAGCTTCCATTGAGCGTAAAAGCGGTGTTTTTTTATCGAGCGCTTCTCCGTTATAAGAACAGAAGGCTGTCGGAATACAAAGTGTATGATCTTTTACAAAAGGGTACGAGGTCGGATCCCAGACTGTATAACCGCGTGCTTCAAAGGTAGAACGTTTACCACCGCTAGGAAAGCTGGAAGCATCCGGTTCTCCCTTAATCAATTCTTTTCCGCTGAACGACATGATGATTTTGCCTTCTTCGGCGGGTGTAATAAATGAATCGTGCTTTTCGGCAGTAATTCCGGAAAGAGGCTGGAACCAGTGAGAATAATGAGTTGCTCCCTTAGAGACAGCCCAATCCTTCATAGCTTCTGCAATCTGATTTGCCGATTCAAGATCGAGTGGAGTGCCTGTTTCCATAGTAAGCTTAAGAGCTTTATAAATTGGCGCAGGCAGCATTTTCTTCATTACTGATTGATTAAAAACAAGACTTCCGAACAGTTCAGGTAAATTTTCCATATGCATATTATAGTGAATTGAACGGGGGCTCGCAATCTGTTAAAATCATCTTATGAAAAATCTGGACGACATCAAGCTGTATGCGGCTAAAAATTCCATACCGATTATGCGCGACGGTGGAATTGATTTTATCTGCAATTACATAAAGGAAAACAACATCAAAAACATTCTTGAAATTGGAACAGCAATAGGTTTTTCTGCCATTGAATTTGCGCGCGTTGCTCCAGATATAAACGTCACAACAATCGAGCTTGACATAGACAGACACATTAAGGCCCTTCAAAATATTCACGACAGCAGACTGGACGGGCGTATAAAAGCAATAAATGCCGATGCCCTGATGATACAACTGGAAGACACCTTTGATATGATTTTTATAGATGCAGCTAAAGCCCAGTATATAAACTTCTTTGAAAAATACAAAAGCAACCTTGCTCCCGGCGGCGTATTTATAAGCGACAATCTTTCGTTCCACGGGATGGTAGATGACTTAACCCTGACCCATAACTACAGCACAATCAAATTAGTAAAGAAAATACGCAAATATATTGAATTTCTTAAGAAAAATAGTGAATTTTCTACAACTTTTTACGCTTTTGGCGACGGAATTTCTGTAAGTAAACGAAATTCTATGTTATAATAAATGTATAAAATTTTCTTACCGGGGATATTATAATGTCACAACAAGATATTACAAAGCTTAGAAAAACAAGCATTGGCCGTAAATTGGGTCTTACGCTTCTGGTTGCAGTTCTTTTTCTTTTTTCAATCCTTCTTATTATTACTTCAAGAGTAATCAGATCTCAGACAACTGTGTCCTATTACGAAATGGCTCATGAAATTGTAAATGGTCGTGCAGATGAAATAAACAAATGGATAGAGGTCTACAAAAATGACCTTAAGGTTTATTCCGATGCCGATGTTGTAAAAACAGGCGATCCGGAACAGGTAATTGCATGGCTTCATGACCATCAGAACCTGAGAAATCCTGATTATGACTATATGTTCTTCTGTGATGCAGAAGGAACTTCTTTCCGCGATACAGGTCTTGTCGGAGGAAAGGGCGCTCTTGTAGAACGAGACTACTATCAGGCTATGATGGTAAAAGGAAAGGATATTTTTGTTGGTAACGTTGTTCTTTCTAAAACATCCGGCCAGTATGTAATGCCTATTGCCCGTGCCGCAAAAGATGCAAACGGAAAAACCTTTGGTTTCTTTGTAGGTATGCTTGGTATTAATCAGCTTAAAACAGAGGTAGAACAATTCCAGATTGGTGAAACAGGCTACTTCCTTCTTACAGATATAAACGGACAGATTGTTGCCCACCGTAACCCTGATTATGTTTTGCAGCAGATAGAAGCTATCCCGGAAGTTGCAAAGCTTGTTTATTCCGGAGCAGGAAAAGACAGCTATGCAGAGCTTGAGCTTGATGGAGAAGCCTGCGTTTCATTCGTTGCACCAGTTGCAGACACAGGATATTCAATCGGTTATATTGTTTCTTTGGCTCAGGTTCATACAGCTACTACAAAAACTCAAAAAGTAATTATTATTGTTGGTGTTATAATTGCTCTTATTCTTTTTGTATTCTTCGTTTTATCTTTGAACAGAGTTCTTTCTCGTCTTAAGAAAATTAATAAGCTTATCCGAGACCTTTCTTCGGGAGATGCAGACCTTACCGTACGCTTTACAGTTATGAATGCAGATGAAATCGGTGAGCTTGTAATCGGTGTTAACATGTTCCTCGAAAAGTTCCACCAGATTATGGCAAACATCAAGCAGTCAGAAGTTGAACTTAATGATGCCGGACAGGTACTTGCTAACGAAATTGAAAATACAACGACAACAATTTCTCAGATGTCTGGAAACATCGGACTTGTAAATAATCAGGTTGCAAATCAGTCATCTGTAGTAGGAAACTCTACAAATGCAATTGCAGAAATTTCTCAGAATATTGAATACCTTGATTCTATGATTCAGGGACAGGCCAGCACTGTTGTAGAAGCTTCTGCAGCCGTAGAAGAAATGATTGGTAATATTAATTCTGTAGATAAATCGGTTATCAAGATGGTAGAAGAATTTACTGTTCTTGAGCTTGATACTAAGAACGGAATTGAAAAGAACTCTTCTGTAAACGGTCTTATCCAGAAAATTTCTGAACAGTCAGTTTCGATGGTAGATGCCAACACCACAATTCAAAGTATTGCAGAACAGACAAACCTTCTTGCCATGAACGCCGCAATCGAAGCTGCTCACGCCGGTGAAGCCGGAAAGGGCTTCTCTGTAGTTGCCGACGAAATCCGAAAGCTTGCAGAAACATCTGCAGAACAGTCAAACAAAATTGGTGACGAGCTTTCTAAAATCCAGAGTGGTATTGAACAGGTTGTTACGGCTTCTTCTGAATCTGAAAGGTCTTTCCAGTCTGTTTCTGAACGCATTAACCTTACAAGCGAGCTTATTACACAGATTCGTGGTGCAATGGAAGAACAGCAGGCTGGTTCTCAGCAGATTCTTGAAGCTTTGCAGGCTATGAATGACAGTACAAGTAAGGTACGCGATGCCGGAAATGAAATGACTCGTGGTGGAGATAGTATTAAGGGCGACGTTACTGAATTGCGCTCAAGTATGGACAACATCAATACTGCTGTTTCAGACATCAACGAGGGAACTCATTATGTAAATGAAAGTACCCAGAACCTTCGCGCAATTTCTACAAAGCTACGCGCTGCCATCCAGAAGATCAGCAACGACGTAGATTTGTTCAAAGTTTGATGTCATTGCGAGCCGCAGGCGCGGCAAACTAGCAGTTAAAATACTTATCAAACTCTGCAGGGTGCGGAATTGCATTGAATTGTGCAAGTTCCGCACGTTTTGTTTTTATGAAGTTCTTGAGCAGTTCCTCCGGGAATACTCCGCCTTCTGTTAAGAATGCGTGGTCCTTTTCCAGAGCATCAAGTGCATCGTCCAGGCGGCTTGGAAGCTGCTTGAGCTTTTTCTTTTCCTTATCACTGAGTGTATAAAGGTTTACATCATATGGACCCCAGCCGTTTTTGTGAGGGTCAATCTTGTTTTTAATTCCATCAAGACCGGCCATCAGAATTGCAGCATATGCAAAGTATGGATTACAGGTTGCATCAGGGTTACGGAGCTCAAAGCGGCGCATGTTTGGAGTCTTAGCATAAGCCGGAATACGGATTACTGCCGAGCGGTTAGAAGTAGCGTAACCTACAGTAACAGGTGCTTCAAAACCAGGAACAAGACGCTTGAAAGAGTTTGTACTTGGATTTGTAAGGGCACACAAAGCGCTTATATGCTTTAAGAGGCCTCCCATAAAGTAGTGGGCATCCTGGCTCAAGTGTGAATAGCCGTTATCATCGCTGAATACAGGCTGTCCGTTTTTGAGCAAAAGCATGTGAACGTGCATACCGCTTCCTGCTTCGTTGTAAACAGGCTTTGGCATAAAGGTTGCAGTCTTGCCGTATTTAGCAGCAACGTTACGGATAATATATTTTATCATCATTGTGCCGTCTGCCATTTTGCTCATTTTGCCGAGCTTTGGTTCAATTTCGAACTGACCTGCAGCACCTACTTCCGGGTGATGATATTTTACAGGAATACCGGCCTTTTCTATTTCCATACACATTTCGCTTCGGCATTCATAGCTTGTATCGAGCGGTTTTGCAATGTGATATGCCTTCTGGTGGCCTATTACGTTTCCATAGCCTTCGTTATTTGTGTTCCATGGAGCCTGATCTGCATCAATTTCTGCAGAAATCTGATTGTGACTTACCTGCCAGGCAACGTCATCGAACAGATAGAATTCAAATTCCGGAAGAATAAGCATTTCGTCTGCAATGCCAGAATCCTTCATGTACTGTTCTGCAGCCTGAACAATGTTTCGCGGGTACTGTGCCAGCGGTCTGTTGTTAGGATAATCAATAATCATTGCGTTTCCGGTCATAGAAAGAGTCGGAATTTCGCAGAACGGATCGATGAGCGCTGTGTCTGGATCTGGAATAAATACCATGTCCGATTTTTCTACTACAGCATAACCGTAGTTAGAAGCGTCAAAACCAACGCCATCCTTCATTGTGTCTTCATTGAAATTTTGAGCTGGGATTGTAACGTGACGGAACTGTCCGTTAATGTCTACCATCTTAAAATCAACCATTTTGATGTCATTATCAGCAATCATCTGCATGACATCTTTTGCTGTTTTTGCCATTTGAGACCTCGACTAATTTTTTATTTGGTAATTTAATTTTAGACCACTATCGCTCAGAAGTCAATTTTTTAAAAGCTCACTTAAGTGCTTTGCGTTCTTTGGCCCATACCCGTTAGGATGATTATTAAAAAAGACAAGAGGTTTCCGTTTTTCTTTTCCTGCAGTTTTAATTACAGGAACAAATTCCAAAAGTTCAGCTTCTGAATAATCATAATTGTAACGCGCACTTGAGCTTCCTGTGTTCTGATTATCTGCATACCAGGCATTTTCATTTCTTCCATGCAGGCGTATATATGCAATATCACCAATAAACTGAGAATAAAGTGATTTTGAAAAATCGGCATTTGGAAGTGCTTTCAGGGCAGGCATATCGCAAAAAGCAACAGAGGCTCCCCTTTCGACAAGCCCCGTAAAAACAGATTCCCTTATCCATTCCTTGTGACGGAATTCTATTACAACAGGAAATCCTTCAAACTCTGCAATCAGCTTAGAAAGATAAATGCGGTTTTCCGGAGTATAGTGAAAGCTTTGCGGAAACTGAAAAAGCACAGCTTCTAAAAGCTCCTTTTCTCTGGCAGGAAGAATTGCTCCTTTAAAAAGTTCAGCCTGGCTCTTCCAGTTCTGATCAACTTCATGTGTCAAAAGCCTGTTTGCTTTAATGCTTAAGCTCACCCTGTTTTCGGAACGTTCCATAAAAGAAGAAATCCTTTCCGGGGAGGGCATATTATAAAAGGTGTTATTCAATTCAAGTGCATTAAAAACAGTAGAATAATACAAAAGAAAATCACTGCGCTTTATATCCTGAGGATAAAATATTCCGCGCCATTCCGGGTAATCATAGCCGCTTGTTCCAAGAAAAACTGTTCCTGCTGTTTCCATAAAACTACTCTTCCAAAAGTATATCACAGGATTTTAAAAAGTAAAATATACTATTCCGTTTGGTTATTTTTATTGACTTTAAAGTATTCCAATAGTATTATTTTAATATACCATGATAACAGGATTTCCAAGCCCTGCACAGGGATACGAAGACAAAAGCTTTGATTTGAATTCTCTTTGCATAAAGCATCCGGCAGCAACTGTCTTTATGACTGTAGATACAGACCGCTACAGGAATATGTGCATTTTTAACGGAGATCTTATAATCATAGACAGGGCAAAAAGAATTACCCCGAACTCTCTTGTTGTATACGAAAGCGGCGGAGAGTTTGTAATAGGAAGAGTCTGCAACATTAAGGGCGAGTCGCAGATTACAGGTGCAATCACAAACGTAATTCATTCGGTAAAAGAACAATGATTTTACATGCAGACGGAAACTCTTTTTATGCTTCCTGTGAACAGATTTATCGTCCTGATCTGCGTGGAAAGCCTGTTGCTGTTCTGTCGAATAATGATGGCGTAATTATTGCCCTTAATAGAGAAGCAAAGGCTCTTGGAATCAAGCGTGGCGATTTATATTTTAAAGTACGCGATTTCTGTATCTGCAGAAACATAGCTGTCTTTTCCAGTAACTATACCCTCTATGCCGACATTAACCGCCGTATAACCTCTATTTACATGGAATATGCCCCGGATATAGAAGAATATTCCATTGACGAGTCGTTTCTGTTTTTTAACAAATGTAATTTTACTAAAGACGACTGGTACGAAATTGGCCGCGAGCTTAAAACGCGCATTTACAAAGAAGTCGGAATGCCCATCTGCGTTGGCGCTGCACCCACAAAAACTCTTGCAAAGCTCTATAACAAAAAGGCCAAAGAACACGGAGGTGTTTTTGTTTATGATGAAGCAGAAATAGACACCCTTTTAGAGCAGACAGACTGTCATACAATCTGGAGAATCGGACGGGCAAAGGCACAGGCTCTTGCAAGACACGGAATTACAAACGCACTTCAGCTGAAGCATATGCCGCTGTGCGATGCAAAAAGGCTGCTTACAATACAAGGGTATGCAACTGTACGCGAGCTGAACGGCATTAGTGCAATAAACAAGATTACCCGCGATAAAAAAGATGTGATTACCTCGAGCAGGCAGTTTTCCAAAAAGGTTTACGACATGAATACTCTTGAATGTGCAATTGTCCAATATGCAGAGCGTGCCGTAGAAAAACTTCGCAAACAGAACAGCGAATGCGGAGAAGTCTGTCTTCATATTTCGACCTGCAACTACTATTCCGATAATCCGGATGAACAGTATGCAAACGGAGTCATTGTAGAGCTTCCAAGAATGACAAGCTATACTCCGGATATTGTAAGGGCAGCAAGAGCGGGGCTTCCTCATGTTTTTCGTACAGGCTATGGCTATAAATCTGTAATGATAACACTTATGAAAATTCGTCCTGCAGCGTATCAGGGCTGCCTGTGGGTTGATCCCATGGAAGATATAAAAAAACGTAAGCTCATGGACAGCCTTGACGACATTTCTTCCCATTACGGACGGAGTGCTGTTTCTCTTGCAAAAGGCTTTGGTCTTTCTGAATTCGAAATGAAACGCGATTTCTTAAGTCCCTGCTGGACAACCCGATACAAGGACTTTCCAAAGATTCATTAAATTGAACTTTTCTGATAAAATATATTCATCAAAGCAACAAAGGAGAACCTTTAAATGAATATACTACTTATAAACGGAAGTCCTAAAGGCAAAAACAGTAATACCCTGCGGCTTGCAGAAAGCTTTTTAGAAGGCGTTCGTTCAAAACTTCAGGAAAATGGAAGCCCTGTTTCTGCAGAAGCAGTAGATGTCTCTTCATTAAAAATAGGCTCCTGTAAAGGTTGTTTTGCCTGCTGGAAAGTTACGCCTGGTGTCTGCTGCATTAAAGACGATATGCCGGACCTTTTGAAAAAGCTTTTAGATGCAGATTTAGTTATCTGGAGCTTCCCTCTTTATTATTTTAATGTTCCCGGAATGCTTAAAAACCTGATTGACCGTCAGCTTCCTTTGATCAAACCGTTTATGAGCGAAAATACAAGCGGCTACGGCAGCGGCGGCCATGACATGAGATATGAACCTAAAGGAACAAA